>Ga0209979_1002237_pt1 | contig 19004 bp, 23 predicted proteins | sample AnhtaG_FD_183114 | JGI IMG/M metagenome (GOLD analysis project Ga0209979, IMG submission 183114) | Deep subsurface microbial communities from Anholt, Denmark to uncover new lineages of life (NeLLi) - Anholt_01485 metaG (SPAdes) (version 2) | ecosystem: Environmental > Aquatic > Marine > Oceanic...
AACTCAGCTTTCATCTGATCGCGGGTGCATTTCATGGTCAACCTCCAAAAGCTTGGTATGGGTTTATGGGGATGACGTGATTATGCCACAATCTGCCCCAAAACTGAAATGCACCCCTGAGCTTCTCCACCTTGTACACCTGATCGTTGGAGCGCACCCGCTCCCGGACCTTGAGTCCGATCTTTTGGCTAGCCTTAGCCTCGTGGAGGTATTCTTTGGAAAGCTGTTCAGGCGGACTGGGTCCTTGCTGCGGGCCCCGCCTGTCAGCCTACCAAGCAACCCCAAGCTACCCTGACAACCACTATGAAAGTGCTCTTCATCTTGTTCTATTGAGGCGAAGGAGTAGCAGTGGGAGTAGGTGTGGCTGTGCGTGAGCTGCCGCCTGCGGGTTCCACAGGCATAGATGGGCCACCTGATGGTGGAGGCGTTGGCGTAGGCACTTCCATTGGAACTGATGTGGCATATAGCACTAGCGAGCCGTCCTGCAGACGGATCAGCATCGGACCATAGGGTTGGCTTCCCAGAGGCCTTCCGCCCTCCTTAGCCTCCCACACAATCCGCTTGCCAGTGAAAACCCTCTGCCCGAAGCCCCGGGGTGTCTGAATAGGGGGACCTCGGCCTTCGACTATCCCACTCAGAATGATATCCCACACCGGTGCCTGGGGATCCTCGATCGGTATGTTGACAAGATTCCTCACTTCACCCAACGTGGTGCGTCGCACTTCAACGACCTTCGCATTTTGTACGCCGTACCCCGGTGCAAGTCGAAGCACTCTATGCTTAAGCTCCTCAACCGAGTCAGGGTCTCGCAAAGTCGACAAGTCTGCGATCTGCTCATCGGTCATTTCTTCCAATGGCGGTTCCTGCGCCCTGATGGATGGTTGGCATCCCACAACTGCTACCAGGCATATCAGGAGCCCAACGAGACGGACGATAGATAAGAAAGTGAATTTCATATTGCGTCACCTCCTACACTAGTTGAGTCCACAGTTGCTAGCTAGGCTCACGGCTCACAATGTTGGTCGGTCGCATTTAGCGACACACAGGCCTCAGGCGGAGGCATCTCCGGCCAGTGGGGCGGAGTGATCCAACGCACCTGAAATGGGTCATGTTCCACCTCACCATCGTCATTGGGCATATGATGCCATCCAGTGCCGTAGGCACAGTGATATTTATGCGCGTAGTGCCTCACAAAATTCATCCGCGAGACTGTGTCGTAGGACTCTCCTCCAAAGTAGGATCTATGTCCCCAGGTTCCGTGTTGCCAAGTTGTGAGGTTGGACTTAGGTATGATGTACTCACCTGTATTCAGTTTCCCAAGATAGACCCTCCACTTAGAGTCACAACAGTAGTCGATTCCGTAGTGAAGCGCGGGCGTGTTTCCTCCCGTGCGCTCCACGAAATACGTCCTGAACTCCGTGTCGCTCTCCCCTAAAGGTCTGTTCTCAGCCCAGTAGTACCAAGTATCTATAGTCCAGTCATATGGTCGGTTCGTCCCATCTACCCACGCAGGCCTGCACCGTGCAACCCCTACCTCCGCTCCGTACCTCTCGTCAGCCAAGGAGGTCGAAGCCCACAGTGTGTTGGAAGTGTATGGCTGAGAAGAGGTACAGGTCATATCGCCCCACTCAATATTGTCGAGCGAAAATCCGATATGATAGCCCAGGAAGAGCTTGGTACCATAGATGTGTTGCCAGGCCGCTGTAGCCGGTCTCCCCCCGAAGACACCCCCCCCTAGGGTGAGAAGCAGCACCACGAGACACGCAAATACAACCCGCAAGGGCTTCAGTCTTAGCCGGTGGCGCATGGGTAACCCTCCTTTCGTTGTGTTGAATATGTGGTTCCACCATTCTTGACTGACACTCTATTCATAATCAGTTTACCATGGATCTACCGGCAGATGGGCGCACTCCTCCAACGAACGACGGCTTCAAAGCCGCGGACATTGTGAATTCCGTTGTGGCCCATGCCGTAGATCATTACGCTTGCCTCCTTCTGTTCAAATTACGCCAATAACGATTTTGTCAAGTCCGATTTGCCGAGCTACTCCACCTTGTACACCTGATCGTTGGAGCGCACCCGCTCCCGGACCTTGAGTCCGATCTTTTGGCTAGCCTTAGCCTCGTGGAGGTATTCTTTGGAAAGCTGTTCAGGGGGACTGGGTCCTTGCTGCGGGCGCCGCCTGTCAGTCTACCAAGCAACCCAAAGCTACCCTGACAACCACCATGAAAGTGCTCTTCATCTTGTTCTATTGAGGCGAAGGAGTAGCAGTCGGAGTACGTGTGGCTGGTGAGCTGCCGCCTGCGGGTTCCACAGGCATAGATGGGCCACCTGGTGGTGGAGGCGTTGCGGTAGGCACTTCCATTGGAACTGATGTGGCATATGGCAATACCGAGCCGTCCTGCAGACGCACCAGCATCGAACCATAGAGTTGGCTTCCCAATGGCCTTCCGCCTTCCTTCGCTTCCCACACAATCTGCAGGCCGGGATAGACCGCCTGTCCGAAGCCCCTGGGTGTCTCAATAGGGGGACCTCGGTCTTCCACTGTCCCGCTGAGAATGATATGCCACACCGGCGCCCCGGGATCCTCGATCGGTATGTTGACAAGATTCCTCACTTCACCCAACGTGCTGCGTCGCACTTCAACGACCTTCGCATTTTGTACGCCGTACCCCGGTGCAAGTCGAAGCACTCTATGCTTAAGCTCCTCAACCGAGTTAGGGTCTCGCAAAGTCGACAAGTCTGCGATCTGCTCATCGGTCATTTCTTCCAATGGTAGCTCTTGCGCCGTGATGGATGGCTGGCAGCCCACAACTGCTACCAAGCATATCAGGCTCGCAACGAGACCGACGATAGTCACAAAGGTGAATTTCATATGAAAAACCCTTTCCGAGAGAGTGGCTCGATCATTTAGTACTTTACATTCTCTTTACTCGTTGTCAAGGGCTCAAAATCACAACCTTAAAACCGGTCTTTCGATTCTCCTAGATTTGGATGTGATGAGGACCCGAACATAACGGAGCGTCGAAGCCCCCATTCTCGACGAGAAATGCCTTTCGACCCGCCTCCGCTGCCTTTCCAACAGTTCAAGACCAGTCACATTCGGAGAATCAAAAAGCCCTGGTCAGCCTCACTCCACCTTATACACCCGGTCTTTGGAGCGCACCCGCTCGTGGACCTTGAGGCCGATCTCCTGGTCGGGCTGGCCCTCGGTGATGGGCTCGTTGTCCAGCTCCATAGAGCGCACCTCTTGCGTGAAATCGGTGGTCTGACCCACGATGTGGATGGTATCGCCCTCGCACAGCGTATCCGTAAGCTTGATGCCCGCCACGCTAATGCGGGAGAAATAGTGAGTCACCCGTCCAATCTCTTTCTCGGCCATGGGTATACCTCCTTGAGGCAGTATTCAGCCATGAGCAATCAGCTTTCAGCTTGCGGATAGCAGACTGTTCCAGTCCGGCAGGCTGCGACGGTCCGAGCACAGTCGCTGATTGCCGACTGCTTAACGCTTGCCGTGTTCGTACTGCTTTGCCAGAACGCGAGCTCTTCTTTGAGTAATAGTATATACCTGAATGATCGGAGGGGCAAGTCGCCTTTTGTCCTTTGAGGCCGGCTGTGCTACAATAGTGGTGGAACAGTGCGGAAGATGTTTCACGTGAGACATCGAGGACAGGTGGCCGATGGTTGAGATCTGCGACTACGAGGGCTCCCGCTATCGGACCGACTTCTGGGAGGGGCAGGGGCGGGAGTACGAGGATCGGGTGGAGCGCATTGCCCTGAGGAAGCTGTTGCCCCCCCAAGGACGGCGGCTGATCGAGATCGGGGCCGGATATGGCCGGCTGGCCGATCTGTACCAGGGCTACGATGAGGTGCTCCTGCTGGATTACGCCCTCTCGCAGCTTCAGCAGGCCCGCGAGCGACTGGGGGATCATCGCTTCCGCTACATAGCCGGCGACCTCTACAATATGCCTCTCGTTGACTGCTCTCTGGATACAGCGGTCATGGTGCGGGTCATGCACCACGTGCACGACCCACCCGCAGCCCTGAGCGAGATCGCCCGCATCCTCACCCCCCAGGGGGCCTTCATCCTGGAGTACGCCAACAAGCGAAACCTCAAGGCTATCCTGCGCTACCTGTTTCGCCGCCAGAAATGGAACCCCTTCAGCCTTCAGCCGGTGGAGTTCGTGCGCCTTAACTTTGACTTCCACCCCGCCTACATGGAAAGCCGACTGCAGGAGGCGGGGTTCGACCTGGAAGCGCAATTGGCCGTTTCCACCTTCCGCCTGCCCCTGCTCAAGAGGCTTGTCCCCGCTCCGCTCCTGGCCCACCTGGATGGCCTGCTTCAGAGACCCAGCGCTGGCCTGAAGTTGGCACCCAGCCTCTTCCTGCGGGCGCGCATTGAGAAGATGGGACGAGTGGCCCCGGTCGAATCCCTGTTCCGCTGTCCCCTCTGTGCAACCACCCCGCTGAAGAGATCGGCAGCGGCGCTTATCTGCGTCGGCTGCGGGCGGCGATGGGCCATTCAGGATGGGATCTACAACTTCAAAGAGCCAATCTAGGCCTAGCGAAAGGAAACTGGCCATGCGCCGATCGGCAGGCAATACGATGCGCCCCAGCAACGCCCCACCTGGCGCCCAGGTCATCAACAACTTCCCCGGAGCCTATCCCAGCGAGGATTGGTGTGCCCACTATTGGACGGTGGATACCAGGGGGAAGCTGGCTCAGCGGCAGGTGACGGTGAAGTTGCCGCAGGGCTACGGTGAGGTCTGCCCCGGAGTGGAGATTGGACAGCAGGGCTGCATCCAAGGCGTGCGCCGTTGGGGCCTGACCTGCTACCCCTCCCTGCTGGAGGAGATTGGCTTCGACCCCTGGCCGCTGCTGCCCCTGGCTGGGGGCTATACTGACCCCGGCGCGGCGCTGATGCACATCATGATTGAGGTCACCCGTTTCGACCTGCCGGGCCACTTCATAATCGCCAGCGACCAGTATCCCCTGCTCCTCTTCGACCCCACCGGCAGGCTCAAAGGCTCGCACAACCGCTGGCAGACTTACCTTGGCGCGCTGGCCTGGATGGCCTCCGAGGGGCGGGTGAACAGCCAGTTTGAACTACTGCGCACCACCAACTCTCAGCTCTACCGGGAGTCAGTGGCTTACCTGCGTCAGGTGTTAAGGCGAAGGGCCTGAGCAAGGAGGCGGGTAGCCTTGTCTGTTGAGCCCCAACGAGCAGTGATCTCCGCCTCACGACGCACCGACCTGCCCCACCACTTCCCCGGCTGGCTGGCCACAGCCCTGCGCCGTGGCTGGGCGGATGTGCCCCAGCCCTACGGAGGGAAAAGGCGACGGGTGTCCCTGCGGCCGGAGGAGGTGCACACCATCGTCCTGTGGTCCAAGGATTTCTCTCCCCTGCTGCAGGACGCAGAGGATGTGCGTCACGCTCTGGCCAGTTACGATCAACTCTTCTGCCACCTGACCATCACTGGCCTGGGAGGGACAGAGCTGGAGCCAGGGGTGCCCCACTGGGAGAGTGTCGCTGCCCAACTGCCGGCCCTGGTGGATTGGACCGGCGATCCACATCGGGTCACGGTGCGCTTCGACCCCCTCCTCCACTGGGTTGAGAATGGCCTCATTCGCAGCAACCTCCCCTTTGCCGAGCCTATCCTCGACGCCTGCGCCCGGGCGGGCATCCAGGCCGTGCGCATCTCCTTCGCCACCATCTACCCCAAGTTGGCCCATCGGGGCTGCCATTGGTACGACCCTCCACTGGAGGAGCGGTTGGAGATCGCAGGGGGGTTGGTGACCTTGGCCCGGGAACGGGGGATTGCACTTCTCGGCTGTTGTCAGCCGGAACTGATGGCCGCTGGCACACACCCCTCATCGTGCACTGACGGGGCGCTGCTTAGCGCCCTACATCCCAAGGGCTACGCCGCTTCCACAGCCAGGGATCGTGGACAGCGGAAGGGGTGCCATTGCACCCGAAGCATTGACATCGGCTCCTATCGAATGCGCTGCCCCAGCGGCTGTCGCTATTGCTACGCCCAACCGCTATTGCACTGCTAGATCAGGAGAGCCCATGGACCAAGGGGGATTGAACCACAAGATGGCCGAGGTGCGGGAATTGACCGACGCCAAGGGGTTCGGCTCCGGCGAGGATCGCGTCTGGGAGATGCTCGCCCTGATCCACTCCGAGATCTCCGAGGCGACGGACAATTACAAGAAGGGCGAGCCTCACGAGGCGGTGGGCGAGGAATTGATTGACGCCATCATCCGCATCCTGCACCTTTGCTCAACGCTGGGCGTGGACCCGGAGGCGCTCTACCAGCACAAGATGGCCCTCAACTGGGGGCGGCCCTACAGGTACAACACCGCGCGGGGCGGATAAGCCTGCCCTGGCCAGGGGGAATGCTTCTAGACACGCGGCCTCAATACCCCAGCTCCCGCAGCCGCTCCTCGTCGAAACCAAAGTGATGAGCGATCTCGTGCAGCACCGTGCGGCGGATGATGTAGGCTACCCTTGAGCGGGTGCGCCCGGCAGCTACTATTGGCCTCCGGAAAAGGGTGATGGTGTCGGGAGGAACCAAGCCATACCTGCTCCCCCGCTGAGTGTGTGGGACGCCCTGATAGAGGCCAAAGAGCGTCTGGCCCGGCCCCAGGCCGGCTTGGCTGAGCTGCCCTGAGGTCGGCCAGTCGGCGATGAGGAGCTCGACGTTGTCCAGCTTGGCCTGGAACTCCTCCGGGATCGAGGAGAGCGCCTCCTCCACCAACCGGTCAAAGGCCTCCCGATCCATTGCTGTCCTTCTAAACCTCCGGTTTCCCTGGACTGGCCGTCCGGGCAGGCTCTGAGGAACCGAGTGTCTGCTCACCCGTGCGCAGCCCCCACAAGGCCAGGAGCGCCATGCCCAAAGAAAGCCCTCCCGTCACCAGGAACATAGTCCCCAGCCCCAGGTGGTCGGCGATGAGGCCGCTGATGGCCGGGCCGCCGAACATGCCCAGGGCGTAGACCGCCTGAAAGATGCCCATAGCCGAGGCCCGTTCCGATTGGGGCACGGCCCTGATGCTCAGCCCCATGAGCGTGGGGTAGATGAGCCCCTGCCCCACGCCGTATCCCACGCGGGTCAGGGCCAGGAAGCCCAGGCCGGAGATGAGGGGGGTGACCAGGGTAGTCGCGGCCATGATCAGCGCCGCCCCCACCACCGCTACCCGCTCGCCGATCCGCTCGCTGAGGTGGCCGCCAGCCAGGGCCACCAGGGTGTAGGGGATCTGCACCGCTGCGGTCAGCCAGCCCAGGTCAGCTCGCGAAGCACCCAGCCCGGCAGCATAAACGGGGATGAAGCCATAGGTGGTGGCGAAGGAGGAGTACTGAGCCAGGGTAGCCAGGAGCGAGGTCATCACCAGCAGCGGCACCCTTCCGATACGCGCCACGTCGTGCCAGGCCAGGGGGCGCCTCACAGGATCCGCATCCTCCTCCGCCCGGGCCATGGCCACCAGGCCCAGCAGCGCCAAAACCGCCCCGGCCCAGAAAGTGGATACCCAGCCAAAGCGCTGGGCGAGCATCCCTCCCCCGGTCGTGGCCAGCACGCGCCCGCCAGAGCTGAAGAAGTTCACCAGGCTGGTGGCCTGCACCACCTGCTGGGGCGGGAAGTAGCTGGCAAAGAGCACCGAGGAGGTGACCCAGGTACAGGCGGCTAAGCCGGCCAGGGCCCTGAAGAGGACCAGGAGTTCTGGTGTGGGGGCCAGGGCCAATCCCAGGCAACTGAGGGCCACAGTGAGAAAGCCGGCCAGCACAAAGGGTTTGCGCCGTCCCAGCCGGTCGGAAGCCAGGCCCAGGGGGATGCGGAGGAAGAGCTGGACCACGCCGTAGGAGGCGACGATCAGTCCCACCAGTGACAGCGAGGCCCCCAGGGATTGGGCGTAGACGGAGAGTATGGGCACGTAGATGTAGAGCGCTGCCCAGAAGAGGGCGATGCCCAGGCAGAAGAATCCAACCGAGCGGCGACGATGGTCCATTGCACTCCAAGCAACGAAACGACGTCTCTCGCCCAAACTCTTCAAGGGCAGAGACGTCGCTCTCAGCAAAGGTTCCAGTGGGCCCACCTGGATTCGAACCAGGGACCGACCGGTTATGAGCCGGTTGCTCTAACCACTGAGCTATGGGCCCTTCATCCAGCGTCATAGCGTCTTTGCGCCTCAGCGTTCAGGCCCTCGCTAGGACACTAAGCCGCTTGCAGCGATGACGCTCCAAGGAGCGGGAGGCGGGACTCGAACCCGCGCAACCAGCTTGGAAGGCTGGAGCTCTACCACCTGAGCTACTCCCGCGAACAGCGCAACAATCGTAGCACCTCATAGAAATTATACTCCAAACTGGCCCTCAATGCAAACGAAAGAAAGATGACCGCGCTCCATATCATTCGCGAGATGGCGAGCGGACCCTCAGCGGATTCTGGGACTTCGGTCCAAAGCAAACCAGCCGTAGCGTTCTCCCCTTCTCCGAGAGCTGGCGAAGGAAGGCGGCACGGCAATTTGATTGTACGACTCGAGTGCTCATCCTGCTGCAGAGCTACGACCAAGTTGTCCCGCCTTGCCCCAATCCCCCATTTGTGCTAGTATAAGCGGCCAGCGGCCGCTACAGGCTGACTTCACACCCTTTTTTCGCTGTCTCACTCACTCGTTGACCTTTGCCCATGACCACACAACCCAAACTACGACCCATTGACATTCGCCCCATACAGCACCGAGGCCAGCCGGCCCTGCTGTTGCGCGACCCACTGGCTCTGAGCGATCAGACCATTATCGTGCCCCAGAGTCTGGGCCCTCTCCTGCCCCTGCTGGATGGCACCCGCAATGAGGGGGCCATCCGAGCCGCGCTGGAGGTGCGGGCAGGCCTCAGGCTGCCCCCCGGCGCACTGACCAATCTGCTATCTCAACTGGACAGAGCGCTGCTTCTGGACAATGAACGCTCGGCGAAGGCCATGGGGGAAGCCCTGCACGCCTATCGCGACGCACCCTGTCGCCCCCCTGTTCTAGCCGGCCAGGGATACCCCGCCGCACCCGACCAGTTGCAGCACCTGCTACAGGCATACCTGGACTCAGCCCCGCCATCATCCCCGGACCCCGATCCAGGGGAGGACATTCGGGGGCTGGTGTGCCCCCACATTGACTTCAATCGGGGCCGCACAGTTTACGCCCAGGTGTGGCGGGAGGGAGCAGAAGCTGTGCAGGAGGCGGAACTGGCGGTGATCCTGGGCACTGACCACATGGCCGAGGATGGGTCGCTCACCCTCACCCGGCAGTCCTACGCCACCCCCTGGGGAACCCTGCCCACGGCCCAGTTGGTAGTCGAGATGGTGGCCCGAGCGATGGACCGTAGGGGCGACCCTCTGCGGTCGCCCTCCTTCCAGCACGAACTGCACCACCGCACGGAGCACTCTGTGGAACTGGCCGCTGTGTGGCTCCACTTCATGCGAAAGGGGAGGGAGATCCCCCTGGTGCCCATCCTCTGCGGTTCCTTTGCCCCACTGTTCAAAAATGATGGTCATCCCGATGTGCTGCCCCATCTCTCCGCAGCAGTGGAGGCACTGCGGAAAGCCACGAGCCGCTACCGGACGCTGGTCATCGCCGCCGGGGACCTGGCCCACGTGGGACCGGCCTTCGGTGACTCCCTGCCCCTGGATCTCCTCAGCCGGGCGCGGCTCAAGGCCAGCGATGAGGAGCTGATGGGGATCGTCTGCACCGGCGATGCCCAGGCCCTTTTCCAGCAGGTGAAACAGCAGAGCCAGCGCCGCATCTGTGGCTTGCCGCCCATCTACCTGGCCCTGCAGCTCCTGGGCCAGGCACAGGGAACCGTGACGGGCTACGCACAATGCCCGGCCGACAACCGGGGCACCTCCCTGGTCTCTATCTGTGGGATTGTGCTGCGCTAGCAGACCTCATCTGGGCAACTGGTCGGCGATAGAGTACCCCACGGCGTGGGTCTCGGCGTGGTGGATGGGCTGCGCCCCCTGGGCCACCTGTTCCGGCCGGGGGATGGAGGCCTCGTCCGGCTTGTCCGACAGCCCGAAGAGGAGCACCCCCCGCTCCCACAGGTAGTGGGCTCCCTCCCGTACCTCCTGAGTGATGACGATCTCCTCGGCCAGGAGTTGCTCCGACGATGCCTCATCGCTCAAATATCCCATCCGAGCTACGGTGCGCCGATATTCCTCGTAACGGAAGGGCTTGAAGGGGGTGGGGTCGCCAGCGCGCACATTGGCGTAGATGGCATCGTGGATGGGGGCCAGTTGAGGGTCGGAGTCACGACGAAGCCGTCCCTCCACACTTTCAATGAACTGGCGGAAGGTACTCATCCGCCCGGCCGCCAAGTCATCCAGCAGCTCCCGAAAGCCGTAGGCCCCGGCGCTGACCATGAGGCAGATGTAGGCCAGGTAATCCTGATTGTCAGCGGTGAAGGGGTGGTGGCCCACCTGGTTGAGCACGTCGTAGGCCTCCTCAAAGGCCGCCCGATCGAAACGATCCCCCAGCAATCCCTCTACCGTGCGCCGCACCGCTTCCACCCGTGCCCGATCAATGACCGAGTGATTGCGCCCCCGCGCTCCTATGGCCGTCTTGTCCAGATCAATGATGGCCGCAGTCCCCTCATCCAAAGGGCAGCGCTGTCCCTTCAGAAAGTGAAAGAACTCGTCCAGCGCCCTCCAGCGGTTGGCCAGAAACAGGTCTTCCTCTATCTCTGTACGGGGCGGAGAGGATAGGTCTTCGCTGGCGATGAAGGCCCAGCCTGTCCAACCCCCGGCAGCCTTGATGTTGCGAAAGGCGGTGGAGTCATTCAGCCGCGTGTCCCCCAGGAAGAGCAATCGTCGCAGCGGCGCATGAGGCTCATCAAGCCCTCGAGCCTGGCACAACAGCTCGGCCATAGCCTGGCCATAGGCTGGCTCCGCCTTCCGGGGCACCGGTGAGCCGGGAAGGCCCATCCGCTCCGCCACCTCTGCGAAGCGGGGCAGCCGCTCATCCATGGGCTCCAGGTTGCGGTAGACAACCAGGTCTTCCAGGAACTCAGCGATGGTGGTGCGACCGTGGCATTTCATGGGCATCTCCCTCAGAAGAGGGGGATCTCACGGCGTCGAATGCGGACTCCCACCTCGCTCACCCCAGCCAGCATCTCATCCACGCACTCTGCGACCTCTGCTTGCAGCGCTGGGGTCAGCTTATCCACGGGGCGGATCCGGGCGTTGGCCACCAGGGGCTGATCCAGAGGTTTGCCGATCTGGGAGAGGATGTAGACTGTTGCCTCGGCCACACCCTCGATCTCCCCCACCAGTTCTTGCGCCGTGAGGAGGGCCAGCACGTTGTATATCTTGCCCACGTGGGAAATGGGGTTTTTGCCACAGGCGGCCTCAAAGCTGGCTGAGCGGAAGGGGGTGATGACGCCATTGACCCGATTGCCTCGCCCCACCGCGCCGTCGTCGCCATTCTCCGCCGAGGTGCCGGTGAGGGTCAGATAATAGAGGCCCTCCAGCTCATCGGCGGTGTTGACCATTACGGTAATGGGGTGAGGGTCCAAGGACTGGCTGAACTCCTGGATGGCCTGCTGCGCGGCCTCCTTCGTCTCCTGGTAAGCACAGGCGTCGGGGATCTCGAAGGCGAGGAAGGGCAGGGATATGGTGAGGGTGATCTCCGCGCCCATGCGGCAGCCCATGACCTTTACATCTTCCCCTATGGGAAATTGATCAATGAGCTCAAAATTGATGAAATTGGCCGTCTCATACACCAGTCGCTCCACCGTCGAGCGGGGCCAGTGGGAGACGCCGAAGCTGGTGTCGTTGGCGGTGACCTGGCGTACCACATCCATGAGCTCACTGGCTCCCCGTCCGGCATAGCACTCGATCACCACGTGCTTTACGGGGTCCAGGTAGCGCATTGTCTCGCGCAGGTGGCTGCGCGCCGCCTCTGTGGCCAGGTATTCCAGGGGCACCTTCTTATCCCCGTAGCTGAGCGTGCCCCGCCCGGCGATCTGGATGCGGATGGGGCGGATCATCTGCCCTCCGCCGAAGTGCACATCCACCTCCCCGGCCACGAGCTGCACCTTGTCGAAGTTGTGGTGCAGGATGAGGCCCAGGTTCTCCTCGCACCAGCGGGAGTACTCCACGGAAATGCGCTCGGCGATGCCGTCGCAGAGGCTATCGGGATGGCCAATCCCCTTGCGCTCCACGATCTCCACCGGCAGTTCCTCCACCGAGCAGCCATTCGACTCGGACACCACAATGTTCCGACGCATGTCACTGTCCATGGCGCACACATACCTCCTTCCTTTGGCCCGCGCCGCCGTGAACAGGGGGCGCGGGGAACCACAAAACCGCGGAAAAGCCCCCTAGCACCGGCTTTTCAGCCGGGGCTCAAAGGGCCCCCTTTTTCTGCCATGCGGACAGACGTACAAGCACAGTCCACACGTTCTCAGCCCTGTGGCTTCTTTTGTCTCAACTGAATACTCCTGACACTTGTGGGCCGCGAAACGCACATCCCGTGGTTCCCCTTCACGGAAGGGCTGACCGGTGAAGGCCCGTGGCGGGCATATCTCCACGCACTGCTGACAGTTGCCGCAGCGCTCCTCCATTGGCTCTCCGGTCGCCTTCAAAGGGGCATCGGTGAGCACCGTGGCCCAACGCACCCTTGGCCCTACCTCCGGCGTGACCAGCAGGCAGCTCTTGCCGATCCACCCCAGCCCAGCCAAGTGCGCCGCCATTTTGTGAGAGAAGATGCCGCGCAGCCGCTCTTCGTCCACGCTCTGAGACGCAGGCACGGGCAGCGCTCTGTAGCCCTCCCGTTGCAGCACGCCGCTCAATCGCGAGGCGATGTGATCCAAACGTTGGTTCACCAGGTCATAGCAATGGTGTCTGTAAATCATCGCGACGGCGAGGTCGGCCCGCTGTGGCAGTTGATCAACGATGGCGTGAAGCAGGATGATGCCGATGGAGATGGCCCACGGAAATTCCGCGATCACCGGCCCACCCTGCTCCAGGATGGCGTCGTAGGCCGGTGACAGATCTGCCACTCCGAAGAAATCGGTCCCCATTCCCTCGGCCAATCCCCTTACCTTGCTGTCGAGTGCCATGTAGGTAATTGCTCCTTGTGTTGCTGACCCATCGGTGCTAACTCATCGGTGTGCTTCTTTGTGCCAGCTTTGTAGCGATCTCCCTGATCGTAGTCTCCAGATAAGGCCACCCCGAAATACAATCCTCGACAATCCCCTCAAGGTCGTTCCTGTTCTGTTCGTCGTCCGTATTCTCTACGAGAATACGGACAATCCAATCGGTCAGGTCTTCAAGATTACGCCGGTAGAAATAGAAGCCAAAGACACGGCTATCCAGGCTCACTGGGCCAAATTCGCGCTCATAGTTTGGAAGGAAGAGATCGAAGAAACGATCCTCCCCTGCGAAAGCGAATAGATCGTGCTCCGGCGGGGCAATGACAGCGCCTTCCCAATCCAGGATGTGAAGCTCTCCCTGATCGGTCATTATCAGATTTCCGCCATGCAGATCAGTGTGACACAAAACCATCTCTTTCTCCGCAGCTTGCGCCAGGTGTTGCAGTTCTTTGAGACGATTCAGATTGCTGAGGATTTCTTCTTTCCGTGGCAAGAGAAGCTTCTGCAATTCCCGCTTACCATGGTTATCACCTGGTGTAATGCGTTCCAATGCCTCAAGGCTCTTTAGCAGCTCGTCTTCAAAAGGGATGTCAAAGCTTTCGAAGCGAGGATGTTCAACGCTTATATCAGAGGTGCTTCTGTGGAGAATGCCCACCATGCCTGCCAGTTTCGCCAGTATCTCATCTGGCAAAGGGGACTCATACCCCACCCTTTCACCAGCGATAAAATTGAACAGGACCAGGGGGTGATCGTCAAAGCAGGTCTTCAAGCGTCCCTTCAGAGTCCTAATGGGGTGCGCGATGTTGGGAAGAATTCTCTTGGAATAGAGATGCCAGGTTAGAGGCAGACAAAAGTCGAGCCTGCTGGCACTTATTTGCCCCAATCGAGAGTCACTGAGGAGTTTGAGGAAGTAGCGGTCACCGTTGGCACAATGGGCAACGTAGCCGTAAGCCACCTCGCCCTCAGGGACGAAGGCAAGGCTTTTGACGTGAACTCCGTACTCCTGGCGAACTTTTCTGATGAGCGCGGCTTTGTCAATGTTGAGTTCGACTCTCATCTTCAACTCTGGATTTCAAGGGAATCAAGCCCGCATGTCTTTCTATCGAAAGACGTGCCTATAGATCTGCCGTGACTCCCCTTCCGGACTCGAGGGAGCCAGCTCCGCAGGTTCAAAGCCGAGTTGTTCATAAAACCTTCTAGCTGCCTGCCCGGCTTCAATACCATTCCCAAAGGTTGTGACAACCATCTCGGCCGGGGGCTGAATGAGCCCCAAGACGTGTTCGACAAGTACACGTCCCACGCCGTGACGACGCCACTTTTGGGCCACTGCCAACCAACCAATTTCATACTGTGGTGGCTTGGGAGAGAACAGCAACCCCCCCATGAGAGGCGTTCTGGGAGGCCCGTCATCTTCCCGCACACAGAAGGCGGTTCCCCGCTCAATATGGTTTCGCAGAGCTCGGTGAAACCTGGGATCAGTGAGCAGGGGGCCGAACAGGGGCTCGACCTCAGAGGCCAGATTCAGCCAGTTGGCGATATCCTCATAGCGAGCTAAATCCACACGCACTGCTGCTACCTCTTGGGCTGGGATTCCCCGATTGAGCTAGAACATGGGCAGACGAATGGTGCTCCCAGAGATGAAGCGCGCGGCCTCAGAGCAGAGGAAGGCTATGATTTCCGCAACATCATGGCAGGTGGCTCTCTCTCGTTGCCGCCAGACCGAGCAATCCCCGCCTGCGGCTTTGACAGCATCTTCAAAGCGCATGTGTGCCGTTGGGCCTGGCTCTATGCAGTTCACAGTTATGCCTTTGCTCAGCTCTTCCACGCCGAACGCCGTAGTCATCCAAGCTCTAGCGGCTTTCCCCAAACAATAGTCTGGTGCTACACCCTTCATGTCACGGAGACAGAGTACCCTGTCCAGCCCAATGTTAATGATGCGCCCCCATCGGCGTTCCCTCATGCCCGGCACGATGTGCTTCATCGTTAAGAAAGCGCCGTCAATCTCAGCCGACAGCACTGCCTTCCAGTGATCGAGACTAATCTCTGTATAGTCACGGACGTCCCAATCCCCGCCAGCATTATTCACAAGGATATCCACCTGTCCGAATTCTTTGCAGGCGGCTTCAACCATTGCTTTGACTTGCTGCTCGTCTGTTGTATCCGCCTGTTGCACAATAGCCCGGCCACCAAGTCTCCTAACCACCTCAGCTATTCTGTCCGCACGGGTCTGAACTTCCTGACCACAGCGATGAGTACCATAATTCAGGACGATGTCAGCACCCTCGCGTGCAAGGCGAAGTGCCGTACTTCGCCCCATTCCTTCCCCACAGGAGCCCGTGATGAGCGCCGTCCTACCCTCTAGTTCCATTCTTATTCTCCCTCACTTTCCGCTGAGAATATGCCCCAGGTCCCACTTCACTCATCTCCTGGTCAACTCAGTCATCAACTCCTGATGCAGTGCCTGCACTGTCGCCGCCATCTCCTCCTCAGGCACGACGAAGGAGACGTTGTACTCTGAAGAGGCCTGGGCGATGGAGATCACAGGCATCCCTTGCCTGCCCAGCGCGGCGAAGGTCAGGGGCACGATTCCCTGCCCATCCTTTCCTGGCCCACCCACCACCGAGATCGTCGCCACCTCCTGCCCCACCTCCAGGGGAGCGATCACCCCTCGGGCCAGCTCGTCGGCGAACTCCTGGCACAGCAGCCGCAGGCTGGAATTCAGATCCCCTCGCCGAACCAGCAATGTCAGGTTATGCTCAGAGAAGGACTGGGTGAACATCAATACCTCCACCCCTGCCTGGCCCAGGCAGTGCAAGGCACGCGCTGCCACCTGCGGCGTCCACGCATCGTCGCTACCTCGCACAGCCAGCAGACTCAGCCCCCGGGTGGAGATGATCGCCCGCGTGCGGGGCCGTCCCACCGAGGGCTCTTTCACTATCAGCGTGCCAGGATGGGAGGGATTGAAGGTGTTGCGGATGCGCAGGGGGATGCCCCGTTCTTCCAGGGGCTTGATGGTCTTGGGATGCAGCACCTCCGCCCCAAAGTAGGCCAGTTCCGCCGCCTCCACGTAGGACAACTCCTCCAACGTGCGCGCCTCAGGCACCAGGTTGGGATCGGCGGTGAGGATGCCATCCACATCACTCCAGATCCACACTTCATCAGCTCCCAGGCAGGCGCCGACGATCGCCGCCGAGCAATCGCCCCCACCCCGGCCCAGGGTGGTGGGCACCCCCTGGGCAGTAGCCCCGATGTAGCCGGTGATGACGGGGACCAAGCCGCGCTGCACCAAGGGGCGGACTGTCCCCTCCAGCCGGGCCTTTGTCTCAGCGAGCAGCGGATTGGCCGCGCCAAAGTGGTCGTCAGTCACCAGCACCCGGCTGGCGTCCACGTACTCCGCTGGCATGCCCTGAGCGGGCAGCAGCGCGGAAAGAATGGCGGCTGACAGCTTCTCCCCAATCGCGCAGACCATATCCAGCCCCCGCACGGTGACCTCGCCCATGACGGCGATGGATTGGCAGAACCGCTCCAGCTCGGCCATCCATTCGGTGATGGAAGTGCACGTCGCCTGCCGCTGATCTGGATCAGCCAGTGAGTGTTGACAGACCCCCATGTGCCAAGCCAAGAGGCTGGCCTGGATTGCCTCGCACTCCTCCATTCGTCCCTCGGCGGCAGCCCGTGCCGCGCTGATCAATTGATCGGTCACGCCACTCATGGCCGAGACGACCACCACCAGCCTAGGATGCTGTCCCCGCACCTGTCGGGTGATCTCCGCCACAGCCATCATGCACTCGGCACTGCCCACCGATGTGCCGCCGAACTTCATCACCAGCATGGGCGCCTCCTACAGCAACCCTCGATAGGATCCTCCGTCAATCTGGATAGTGGTCCCGGTGATGAAAGCCGCTCGCTCCGAGGCCAGGAAGGCCACCAAAGCGGCGATCTCTTCAGGCTTTCCCAACCGCCGGGCGGGGACCTGCTCCCGATAGGCATCCAGCACCTCATCGTAGCTGATCCCCTCCCTCTCCGCCCGCGCTCGAGCCAGGTTCTCCACCCGCTCGGTGAGGGTGTAGGTGGGGCAGACATTGTTCACTGTTATCCCCTGGGCAGCGAACTGGGTGGCGATCGTCTTGGCCACGCCCACCACCGCAGCGCGGATCGAATTGGAGAGGATTAAGTCCTCAATGGGCTGCTTGACGGAGATGGAGACCATGTTGATGACGCGTCCCCACCCGCGCTTCTGCATGGACGGCAGGACCAGCCGGATGAGCCGTACCACGCTCATGAGGGTGAGCTCCACCGCTCCACGCCAGTCCTCGTCTTCGAAATCGAGAAAGTACCCGGGAGGCGGGCCGCCGGCGTTGGTCACCAGGATGTCCACACCGCCGAGGTGCTCCTGCACCGTCTCCACCAGCCGCTGACAATCCTCAGCCTGGGACACATCGCCCACCACCGGCAGCACCTCAGCCCCCGTAGCCTGGCAGATCTCATCCGCCGTGGCCTCCAATCGCTCTCGTCCCCGCGCACAGATACCCACCCTGGCCCCCTCCCGAGCTAGCTCAAAAGCGATGGCCTTCCCCAGCCCTTGGCTGCTGGCCGCCACCAAAGCTGCTTTGTCCCTCAATCCCAGATCCATGATGTGCCCCTTTCCTTGAAAATCGCCCACGGTTCGGTTGGGGTGATCAGCCTGCAACCTATCCACCGCACCACCCATCTCGTCACTGGAGCCATCCGCCCCGCCGGGAGCAGCATGTCGGGGGAGAAAGCCCGCACTTCGTCCATCTCCGAACCCCGTGGCAGGTCGCCCCACCGAATCACCTCCCCCCAGTAAAGATGGCCCTGCCCTGGAGCCTTTCCCAACCGGGTGAGGAGGATGCCCAGCGGGCGCAACCGGTCCACCTGTGCTCCCATCTCCTCCAGGAGCTCCCGTTCCGCCGTCTGGGTTGGCCTTTCCCCTGGTTCCACCTTGCCACTGGGCAGTTCCCAGGTATCGCGCCAGCGGTGATGGGCTATTAAGAACCGCCCTTGCTCTGGCACGAGGGGGATGACCATGGCGAAGAGGCTCTCTCGATCTGCGTAGTCCCGATACGCTGGCGCGTCCACGGGCACCAACCATTCGACGATCAACTCTTCCATGGTGGTCCTTGTCCTCCCCCAGCGATGGCGGGAACAATGGAGACCTCATCCCCATCCTTGAGGGGTGTGTCTAACCCCTGCAGGAAACGAATGTTCTCCCCGTTGACGTAGATGTTTAGTCTGCGCCGAAGCCTGCCCTTGTCATCCCGCAGTCGCTCGGTGATGCCGGGATAGGCAGCCTCCATCTCCTCCAGAAGCGCTTTGAAACTGTGGGCCTTCAGTTCAATCTGACGTTGGCCACCCGCTTTGCTGCGCAGCGGGGCGGGGATGCGCACTACTACAGACATTGGCCTGCCTTTCCTGTTTTGATAATGTGCAAGGGCATCTCTGAAAAGCATCCGTCAGGGGCCTCTAGTTGCCAAAGGCGAGCTTTCCCCGCCCTTCCGCCAGTGACGGGGACGATCAGATACAGATACTCCTCCCAGGCCCGCTCGCGGTCGTAGGCTGAGGGAATGGCTGTGCTGTCGGGGTGGGAGTGGTAGAAGCCAACGACCTCCCCGCCCCATTTCTCCGCCTCTGCCTGAGCCTGGAGGAACTCCTGGGGGGCCATCTCGTAGCGATCATGAGGCCGGGAGGTATTGACGTTTCGCCCCGGACGCGCGACTTGGATGCATCCACATAGTCGTCAAATTATGTGCTTGAAGTGTCAGGTGAACCCATAAGCACCCATAGCAAGGTTAACCCACTGCATCCAAGGTATGCCGTCGAAGGTGGCACCTGCTAACTCCAAGGGGCATAGGCC
>Ga0209979_1002239_pt1 | contig 18981 bp, 24 predicted proteins | sample AnhtaG_FD_183114 | JGI IMG/M metagenome (GOLD analysis project Ga0209979, IMG submission 183114) | Deep subsurface microbial communities from Anholt, Denmark to uncover new lineages of life (NeLLi) - Anholt_01485 metaG (SPAdes) (version 2) | ecosystem: Environmental > Aquatic > Marine > Oceanic...
AAGACACCTAAAGTAGCTGGGGGGTGGGGTAGAGAAAAATAGATGCCGGAACTGCCTGAAGTCGAAACCATAAAGAACGAGCTGGCTCCCCACATCATCGGCCATACTGTCACCGGCGTTACCCTCTTCTGGGAGGGGATAGTGCGCCAGCCCTCGGTGGAGGAATTCTGCTCCCGCCTCATCGGGCAGAAGATAACCGGGGTGGGGCGGCGGGGAAAGTACCTAATCTTCGGCTTGACCAGCGGTGAGTCACTAATTATTCACCTTAAGATGACTGGCTCGCTATGGCTAAAACCGCCCGATAGATTTATCAGGGCTATAATCCACCTGGATAATGATACTAATATCTACTTCCGTGACCCGCGCAAGTTCGGGGTGATGTGGCTGGCGGTAGACAAAAATACCGTCGCCAGCAAACTCGGTCCTGAACCACTGGAGGCTGTCTTTACTCCCCAAATTCTGGCTAAAGCCTTAAGTAAGCGCACGGCACCGATAAAAGCCCTTCTCTGCGACCAGACTTTGGTTGCCGGCATCGGCAACATGTATGCCGACGAAACCCTGTTTCTAGCTAAAATCCACCCGCTAAGACCGGGGAAAAGCCTGTCGCCAGAAGAAGTCGAGCGTATTTACCAGGCTATCCGGCAGGTTTTACGGGCAGCCATCAATGAGAAGGGGGCCAGCGTAGATACCTACTTTCGCCCTAATGGACAAATGGGCACCGCCCACTTTCAGTTCCGGGTGGCTCATCGGCGGGGGGAGTCCTGCCCCGTCTGCGGCACTAACCTCCAGCGCATCCCGGTTAGAAATCGGGGCAGCTACTTCTGCCCCAAATGCCAGCCATGACTAAACTCAAACCATGAGGAACAAACCCAGGTTCCAACCCACGATTCCGGCATAAAATATGGTGCAACACGAGGTAGTTATCAGCGCTAGCCAGGGATGTCGCTGGTAAATATCCCACAGGATAAGGGCACAAAGAAACCCGCCTAACACTTTGATTAACAGGAAGTTGGCCTCACCAACCAAGGGCTGGAGAAATGGGTTGGCCTCTACTAATGTCTCCCTTTCAAGGAGGAAGTGAGTCAGCACGCCATCCAAGATTTCAAATCCAACCAACAAACCTAGCAGGCACTTCATCTAGTACCCTTTCATGGGGCGTAATTATCAGGAAAATATGGGTAGGACAAAATTCTAAGTCGCCAATTGGCAAATGTCAATACATCCAACCTAACTTTTCCCCTCGAATTTAGGACTTTTTCCCTATATCTATTGTTAAAGGTCAATAACTAATCTCACACCACGCCCTGCCGCTTAAGCTCAGCCAGCTCGCCTTCACTCATGCCCAGCAGCTCCCCATAGACATAGTCATTGTCCTGACCCCAGAGGGGGGCGGCCCGAATATATCTGGCCGGGGTATCAGATAGCCTTATCGGCACGGCATCAGATATGGTCTTGCCCAGCTGGGGATGGTCAAGCTCAATGAAGAAGCCTCGCTCCCTTAGCTGGGGGTCTTGGGCCAAATCGCTGGCAGCCGCCACCACCCCAGCAGCCACCCCCTGCTCCTGGAGCAGAGCCATCGCCTCCTCAGCAGTGTGCCTACTTGTCCACTCCTCCACCAGCCGATCGAGCTCTCCGCTATTCTCCAGACGGCCGGCTAAAGTAGCAAACCTCCCATCTTCAGCCCAGGGTGGGTTGCCCAGAGCCCGCTTAAGTCCCTGCCACTCCCCATCGGTGAACACGGCAATAGCGCACCAGCGGTCGCCACCTTTACCGCGGTAGACACCGTGAGGCGCCGCCTGAGTGGAATTATTACCCACCGGCTCCACCTCCCTGCCATTAACCGCATAGTCCAGAATGGCACCTCCCAATAGACTGGCCATCGCCTCTACCTGGGAGACATCAATATATTGTCCCTCTCCCGTCCGTTGGCGGTACTCAAGAGCCCCGAGCAGGGCCAAGCAAGCCAGCAGACCAGCGACATGGTCAGCGTAGGCAGTGCCCAAGCCCAGCGGTGGCCGGCCGGGATAAGAAGTGAGATAGGTTATGCCGGAAAAGGCCTGAATAGTAGGGCCAAAGCCAACATAGTCCCGCCAGGGTCCGCTACCACCCATAGTTGACAGGCTGAGCATAACCAGGTCAGGCTTTATCTTCTTTAAGTTATCATAGTCCAGGCCCCAGTTAGCCATCACCCTTGGTGTAAAATTCTCCACCACGGCATCGCTTATTGCCACCAGCCCCTTGGCCAGAGCCACCCCCTCTGGTCTATTCAGGTTTAAGGTTATGCCCAGCTTATTGCGGTTCCAGGTGTTATAGTAGCCGCGGCTGAATTTGTCCTCTTCCTGAGGCATAAGCGGCTGGACCTTAATCACCTCGGCGCCAAAATCAGCCAGTATTCGGGTGGCATAAGGTCCCGCCAGCACCCAGCTAAAGTCAAGGATGCGGATGGAGTGTAAAACTCCTTCACCAATCATCATTTCTCATCTCCTTTGGAAATACAAAAAGCAGAAGCAACCACTAATAATAGCAAAACTCTCGAATCTCTTTCTCCTCTGGCTTCCATGTGGATATGGAGTCTAACAATAGGTGTATAAACACTGACATGAGCCACCTATCTTCTACCCGATACGGCATTTCCTTGAGGTAAGCTTTTGTGAACTTGCCGGCGACTTTAGACATAAAAATAGAAAATGCTGCCACCTGCTTGTCTAAATCTTCGGGCATTGCGACCCACTTACCATCGGAGTCTTTACCCTTTATCATCCACCCTCCGGGAATATCCGCCAGTATTTTCATTTTCTCCTTTGCAGTAAGTATCCTATTTCTTGCATCCTCTGTAGGAGACCAACTTTCCACCGTAACTTTTGAAAAAAGTGGCTCCGACTGTATGGCCTTTTCAATATCAGAGTAGATTTGTTTTGCAGATTTGCTATTTACATCAATCCTTAACAGCACAAACTTAGGCTCGTCAAGCATCAAAAAATCTTCTACACCATACTCTTCTAGGATGGGTAATACATGTTTCTGCTTGAATGCAAATACATCATCTTGATTTGGGTTAATACCCCACCACAAGCGGAATTCATGCCATTCTGCCATTTTCTTATCCTCCCTCCAGACTTATCTCTTCCCACCCACCGCCCTATCAGGGTATCTAAGAGGGGCGAAGCCCCCCATAGGGCGGGTGGGTGGGAAGCAAAACACCCGAAAATGGGGGGTAAAGGGGGTGAGGTAGATAGATACATCACCGGTTCTCGCTCCTGACCTTTAAGGTCAGACCCTCCACCCCGACTACCTCCACCTCCTCGCCAGTCTCTATGTCTTCGCCGGAAGATTTTGCCTTCCAGGACTCGTCGCCGACACGGACAACGCCTTTCGGCGTCAGAGGCTTTATTACCCTCCCTTTCATGCCTATCATGCCCTCAGAGCCGGTAATCTGCTTTTTGTGAAAGGTGGGTATAACCGCCTTGTGTATGACAAAGATGAGGGCGCCAAGCGCCAGCGCCATAACAATGGTAATCGGTAAAGGAATCTCTATTTCCAGCACCCAGAGGACTAAGAAAACCAAGGCTACAGCGGCCGCTTCGTCCAATAGTAATACCAGAACCTTGAGCCAGTCCTTGATGGTGCTCTTCATGCGCTCAGATAACCCCTTTCCTAGCTAGAGCCTCTATCTCCTCCCCGGATAGCCCAAGCTCCTGATATACCTCTTTATTGTGCTCGCCGAGCTTGGGTACATGGCTTCCCACCCGCCAGGGTGAACGGCTTAAGCTACACGGCGCTCCAGGGAATTTATATCTTTTGCCCGACTCCGGGTGCCCTACCTCAACCCAGAAGTCCCGCTCCTTTAGTTGGGGATTAGCCAAGAGCTGTGGTATTGAGGCGACCTCCGCCCAGGGGAAGTGCATTAACTGTCCTTTTTCCACCAGCCCAGCTACAGTGTGGCTTTTTGTCCACCGTTCTAAAACCTCTATAACATGGCCAAGGTGCTGGAGCCGATAATCCCTGTCCCGCCATTTCTCATGGGTTAAATCCTCAGCCATTCCCTCAGCGGCCAGCCACTCCGCCAGCGTCTCCCACTGCTGGAACAGGGAAAGCAGAATGTAGCCATCCCGGCAGGGAAAGGTGCGGAAGGCATTGCTCCAGTAGAGACCGCCCTGACGCTTGGCTACCACCCCCTGATAGAAGTAGCGCACCAGGACATGGTCGAGGGCGGCGGCAACACACTCCTGCAAAGAAAGGTCAATACGCTGTCCCCGGCCCGAAGTATGCCGGCTCAAGAGTGCCAGCAGAACGCCAATGGCAGCCAAGATAGGGGCGAGGTAATAACTCTGGTTGCCGAAAGATTTAAGCGGCGGCGACTGAGCCTCACCACAGACATACATCTGACCCCCCAAGGCACTAGCTACCAAATCGCACGACTTATAATTGCGATATGGTCCACTCTGCCCGAAATCGGTGATGGAAGCCATAACCAGCCGGGGGTTGATTTGACTGAGCTGGGGGTAGCCAAGAGCCAATTTCTCCAAGTATCCCGCTGGGTAGCTTTCTACCAGGACATCGGCACTCTTAACCAGACGCTTGAATATATCCTGACCCGGTTTGAATTCTATATCGAGGGTTATGGCTCGCTTACCCAGGTTTGTCGCCCAGAAAAAGTTGCTTCTGGCTGAATTTTGGCCCGGCTTTTCCACACGGATAACCTCCGCCCCCATATCCGCCAGATAGCGGGAACAGAGCATGCCCCGCTCATCGGTCAAATCAAGGACACGGTAGCCAGATAAGGCAGAACCTTGCCTGTTCATAGCTTAGCCAGTGCTGCTTCAATCCGTTTGAGGCACCTCTCCTTGCCCAGCACTGCCATAGTCTGAAATAAGGGTGGCGCCGCTGTCCGTCCGGTAACGGCTACCCTCAGTACGCCGAAGAGCTGACCGGTCTTTAATCCCAGCTCGGCAGCCAAAGGTCGTAACAGACCTTCCAGAGAATCAGTATCAAAGGCTGACAAGGGGGTAAGTTTTTGCTGTGACGCCCTTAATGCCTGAACGGTCGCCTCGGTGTCCATATCCCTGCCGATAAGCAGGTTGGGCTCGTAGTCAGGCTCATCAACGAAGAGGAACTTTGTCAGCTCAATGACCTCAAGCAGGGTTTTGGCTCGCTCCTGGACAAGGGGCAGAACAGCCCTCACATACTCTTCATTTGATATTAACGCCTCACCAGCGGGTATATCCATCATTAAGTAGGGCTCCACAGCGTCAAAGAACTCGTCGGCGGTCAAATTACGGATATATACCCCATTCATCCAGGTCAGCTTGTCCAGATTGAAGATAGCCGCCGTCCGACTGATTCTCTCCAGAGAGAAGTTATCTATCAGCTCCTGCCGCGACATAATCTCGGTCTTATCATCTAAAGACCAGCCGATTAGGGCAAGGAAGTTAAACATAGTCTGCGGCAGGTAGCCCTGCTCCCGATAGTCAATTATGGATACGGCTCCATGCCGCTTGCTCAACTTGGCGCGGTCAGGTCCCATTATCATGGGGTGGTGGACAAACTGTGGCGGCTCAAAGCCAAGTGCCCGATATAAAAGCAGGTGGCGTGGAGTACTGGATATCCACTCCTCAGCCCTGATGACATGGCTAATCTCCATAGCCTGGTCATCAACGACATTGGCCAGGTGATAGGTGGGATAGCCGTCTGATTTAAGCAAGACAAAATCGTCAAGGGTATTATGCTCAAAGGTAACCTCGCCCCATATCACATCGTTATAGCTGGTCTGCCCCTCAAGCGGGGTCTTAAAACGCACCACCGGCACAATACCCTCAGCCTCTTTCTGCGCCCGCTCCTCAGCGCTCAAGTTACGGCAGTGTCGGTCATAACCCGGCGGCTGCTTTCTCTTTACCTGCTCTGAGCGCATCTCCTCAAGGCGCTCGGGGGAGCAATAGCAGTAGTAAGCATCTCCCTGTGAGATGAGCCTCTCGGCGGCTGCCTTATAAAGCTCCAGGCGCTCTGACTGAAAATAAGGCCCATATTTACCCCCCACCTCCGGCCCCTCATCCCAGTCAAGGCCCAGCCACTTCAAGCCATCAAGGATAGCCTTCACCGCCCCCTTAACCTTTCTGGCGACATCGGTATCCTCAATGCGGACGATAAAACTGCCACCGTGATGGCGGGCAAAGAGCCAGTTAAACAAAGCCGTCCTGATATTACCCACATGGGGGTAGCCGGTGGGGCTGGGAGCAAAACGGACTCTAACTTTTTTGGTCATTTAGCCCTTTCTTGAATTGACTTCAATGCTTTTTCCAGCTTCCTAATCTTCCTACTCGCCCAGACGATAAATCCTATGACCAGGAGGCTGAACACGGTCAGCGCCAGCAGGATAATCTGGAAGCCGGTGTCCGGCTCATCCAACCACACCAGATAGCCCACCAGCACCCCGCCAATAACCGGATTAATGACGGCGAGTATAAAGCCTACTATTGCCAGTATACTCATTTTGCCCCCTTTGCCGGCTATATTTCTTACCCATTCTACCACCTAACTTACCGACAATCTAGGGTGGGGGGAAAAGGGGAGGTCTAGCCCGGTTTTTAGAGTGCGTTTTGCTTCCCACCCTCCCACCCGAAAGAGGTCTCACCTCTCTCACACTTTGGGGGAAAAGGGGATGGGTTCCCGGACAAAGGGAGCGGGGGCTGGAGAGTTTTAGAGGCGCAGCCTATGAGGGCGGGGTGGGTGGGAAGAAAGACCTGGGGGGTGGGGTTTCCACAAGAATCTAAAAATCTAGGCTATATCTTCTAATGCCTGGGCCAAATCAGGGGGTAATTCAGACTTGAACTCCACATATTGGCCGCTGGAGGGTAGCTTAAAACCCAAACGGCAGGCGTGCATAAACTGCCGTGATAAAAAGGGAGACTTGACGCCATATACCTTATCCCCAACCACCGGAAAGCCAATTGCCTCCAGGTGAACCCTTATCTGGTGGGTGCGCCCGGTCTCAGGCATGACCTCAAGCAGGGTGTAGTTCCCGATATATTTGACTACGCGATATTCGGTGCGGGCCTCCCTGCCCCCGTCTACCACCGCCATACGCTTGCGGTTGCGGGGGTCTCGCCCGATAGCGGCCTCAATAATGCCGTTCTCCGGAGTTAGATGACCTTTAACCAGCACCAGATAGGCTTTGGCCACCGAATGAGTCTTGAACTGCTCAGCCAGGTCAGCCTGTGCCGTGCTGTTCTTGGCCACCAGCATCACCCCTGAGGTATCCTTGTCCAGCCGATGGACAACCCCCGGGCGTAGCGAGTCGCTAATATCAGCCAGGTGGGGGAAATGGGACAGGATAGCATTAACCAGGGTATGGCTGGGGTGCCCCGGCGCCGGATGAACGGCTAGTCCGGCTGGTTTGTCCACGGCCAGAAGGTCGTCATCCTCATAAATGATGTTTAGCGGCATAGCCTCGGGCACCAGCCGACTGGGCGGGGTGGGGGGAATGACAACCTTTAGCCTATCGCCGATATTTAACTTAAGCCCCGCCTTAGCCATATGCTTGTTGACCGTGATATGCCCTTCAGCAATAAGCTTTTGAACATGAGTTCGAGACAGCTCAGGGTGCTTTTCGCATACATATTTATCCAGACGAGTACCCTGCTTATCAGCTATAAAATCGTATGCCTTATCCATCACTAAAAGCCGATAAATCAGTGTTTCCCGGCCCGGGCTAAGGAGAGAAGGGAATAAGCAAATAGAATAGCACCGACAACTATAGCCGAATCGGCAATGTTAAATGCCGGCCAGATACCAATGCTGATGAAGTCGGTAACACCGCCAAAGCACAGCCGGTCAATCAGATTGCCCATGGTGCCGCCGAGAATCAAGCCCAGGGCTAGCCGGCTCAGCCGATTATCCAAAGAGGGGTAGCGGCGATAAACAAAAAGGGCATAGGTCAGAAGCAGGGCAATACCGACGATAGCCACTATGGTTAAGACAAATGAGTGGTCTTGAAATAAGCCAAAGGAGGCTCCGGTATTCTTGATATGGATTATCCTGAAAAATCCGGCTTGAAAAATCGTATGGTCTTCAGGATAAGACCTTATCCAGAACTTGCTGAGCTGGTCGGCAGCCACTACTAACAGCGCAGTAAGGAAAAAGACCACATGCCGCCGCCTACCTGGGGGATTACTTGCCCTTTGCATCCTTTGCCTGAAGCTCCTTACAGCGCAAGCACAGACTTGCCTGAGGAAGTGCTTCCAGTCGGGCTGGGTCTATAGGTTGACCACAACTATCGCATAAGCCATAGGTTCCATCTTCAAACTTTTGCAAGGCATGCTCCACCGCAGCTAGCTGGTCTCTCATGCTCTTCTCCAAGGACAGCCGCCTCTCCAGTTCGAAGCTTTCAGTAGCCTCCTCCTCCCTCTTGCCAAAGGGGCTACCCTCCCGCCTTTCCTCAGCCGGGCGAACGCTAGCTTTCAATTGCTCCATTTCCTCAATTAACCGCTTTCGCTCACTCTCCAGACGAGAGCGAAGCAGATTGAAGCTTGCATTCGTTTTATCCATCTTCTTCTCCATCTTTCCCTCCCCTCCGCTTACCTATGTGCTATCAGGTAAGCATCTATAGTTGACGATTGTTAAGAGGACAGTAATTGGGCCGAAGAGGTTAATCCAACATCACCCGCAACTGGCGAATGGTGCTCACTGCCTGCCCACGCCAGTGATTATTAGCAAAGACAAAGGTCTTCTCAGCCACACTATTTAGCTTTTGAATCTTGGGCAGCCACTCGCTGAGCTCCGAGGGGCTATAGCTATAATCATACCTCTCATAAGCCTGTTCATGCCGCCACCACTTCTCGCTATTGCGCCCGTGAAAGCGGACATAGCCTACTTCACTGGTGGCCTCAGCTAGTGGAGGCAACAGATTGGGTAGCCGTGGTTCATCGACGCAACAGAAGCCCAAACCACGGCCTTTGAGCCAGTCAAAGACCTCACCCTCTAGCCACTGGGCATTACGGAATTCAACCACCACCGGTAGCTTACCCAAACGCTCCCTAAATAGTTCCAGGTAGTCCCAGTTACGCTGGTTAAAGTGAAAACTATAGGGAAACTGAGCCAAAATACACCCCAGCTTCCCAGCTGAAATAACCGGCTCTAATACCTCGCCAAAAGCCTTAAACACCGGCTCATTATCCTCCCGTTGGTGAGTCATTTCCTGGTTGGCTTTAATAGAGAATAGGAAACCTTCACCCGTTTTGTCAACCATAGCCTTTAAGGTAGAGGATTTAGGTAAGGCATAAAAGGTGGAGTTTACCTCACAGGTATCAAATTCACGGGCATAATAAACCAGCCATTCCCGTTTAGGCAACCCCACCGGGTAGAAATTTCCTACCCAATCGCTATAGCTAAACCCTGAGGTACCAAAGTATACCATATCTTTATCTCAAGTGTATCCTATTTGTTCTATTTGGTCAATGTCCAGTTAAGAAATTGCTTTTTAACCCCATTCCCTTATTTTTTATATGGTGACCCTCCCCCTTAGTCCCCCTCCCTTATCTAAGGGTGGGTGGGAAGTAAGAGAAATGTTAAAAACGGGGGTGGGTTAATAAAGAATCTCCCTTAAAACTATTGACAAACCGGCATAATCTCGCTACTATATAAATGATAATCTTTTTCATTTGCAGCTTGAAATGAGACTTACCGAGAGAAGAATAGCCGCCGCTTTAAGACGTCATGGCTACAAGCTCACCCCGCAGCGAAGAGCGGTGATAGCGACCATTGCCTCCAGCCCAGACCACCTCACCCCGGCTGCCATATATGAGAAGGTGCATCAAGAACGTCCAGATATTGGGCTGGTAACCATCTACCGCACCCTGGACATACTGGCCAAGCTGGGACTTATCTGTGAACTCCATGCTGGCGGGAGCTGCCGCAGCTATACCATCGGCGCCCCAGAGCACCACCACCACCTCATCTGCTCCCACTGCGGTGAGGTCGTTGACTTTGCTGGCTATGACCTTTCCCCACTGGAAGAGAGGCTATCCCGGGAAACCGGGTTTGAGATTGAAGATCACCTGCTTGAGTTCATCGGTCTATGCCAAAACTGTCAGAAAAATGATTAGACGAATATTAAGCGAACTCAAAGAGCATGCCCCTTTCACCGCCATAGGTGCCGTTACCGGCATTATTATCATGGTCATAATAGTCTTTGCCGATATCCCTTCCTCAATTTCCGAGGCTACTTTTTATACCTTACACCCGCTGCATGTGGTATTGAGCGCCCTAGTGACCACCGCTATGTATATGAGATATAGCAAGGGTAAGCTCTGGGCAGCCATTCTGATTGGCTACGCCGGCTCCGTTGGCATTGCCACCTTAAGCGATGCCATAATTCCTTTTCTGGAAGGAAACGCCCTTAATATTGAAATCGGTTTTCACGTCCCCTTTCTGGAGACTGAAAAAATGCCCTACTTCGGGGTGGCCAAGTGGGTGGTGATAAATTCGGCAGCCGTGATTGGCATTGCCTTGGGTTACTGGAAGCATACCACCAAAGTCCCGCACTCAGGACATGTGCTGCTGAGCACCTGGGCTTCACTCTTCTACTTCACCTCCTTCAGCACAGCCGACTGGATTCCCCTGCTCCCCCTTATTTTCCTATTTCTGTTCCTGTCGGTTTGGATTCCCTGCTGCCTGAGTGATGTCGCCTTTCCCCTGCTATTTGTAAGAAAAACGGGTTCACAGGAAAATCAGTGATTTTTCTGTGGGCTAAAGGTTGCCACTCCAGAAGATATAACCTATACTAATCACCACCAAAGAGAATAAAAAATGAAGCTCCAAATCACCACCTTGAGTGAAAATACCGCTGGTTTACGTAGCTTTCTGGGGGAATTGGGACTGAGCATCCTGGTGGAAACAGATGAGGCCAACATCCTGTTTGATACCGGGCAAAGCATCTCCGCCAGCCATAATGCTGAGCTCCTGGGCATTAACTTAAGCCAGATTGATAAGATTGTCTTAAGCCACGGTCACTACGACCATACCGGCGGTCTGCGCCCAATCCTGCACCGGATGGGAAAAGAGATAGAGATAATCGCCCACCCCGATATCTGGGCGGCTAAATTTAACCGCCGTGAGGATGAGTATATCGGGATACCCTTCCACCGCCAGACGCTGGAAAGCCTGGGCGCTCACTTTAATCTGACCACAGAGCCAGTGAGAATAACCGGTAAAATAATGACCACCGGCGAGATTCCCATGGTAACCGATTACGAGGAGATAGAGCCGCACCTGGTAGTAAAAGAGGATGGTGGCTACAAACCAGATAAGTTTCGGGATGACCAGGCGTTGATTATAAATACTGAGCCAGGGCTGGTGGTCATTCTGGGTTGCGCCCACCGCGGCATCATCAATACCCTGTACCATGCCCAGAAGCTTAGCGGCGTAAAGACAATATATGCCGTGCTCGGTGGTTGCCATCTCATGGATGCTACCGAGGAACGGGTGTGGCTGACCATCGCCGCCCTTAAAGAGTTGGGAGTGCAAAGACTAGGCGTTTGCCATTGCACCGGGCTGCCGGCATCTGCCATAATGGCTCGGGAGTTTGGCGACAGGTTCTTCTTTAATAACGCTGGCACCAGGATTAGCCTGCCATAAGGAGTTATTTATGAATCTCTCGGTCCAACTGGCGCCGAAAAATAAACACGGCTTAATGCTGGCTAACCCGGTGATGACCGCCTCGGGCACCTTCGGCTGGGGCACCGAGTACGAGCATTTGTTTGATATTCAAAGGCTGGGGGCTATCGTAGGCAAGGGAACTACCCTGGAGCCTAGAGAGGGAAATCCCCAGCCACGGCTGGCGGAGACACCCTGCGGCGTGCTCAATTCCATCGGGCTGCAGAATATTGGCCTTAAAGCCGTAATCAGGGACAAGGCGCCAATCTGGGCCGGCTGGCGGGTGCCGGTCATGGTTAACATAGTCGGGGAAACGGTCAAGGATTACGCCCAACTGGCTGGCGAGCTGGATGGGGTAGCCGGAATCGGCGGCATTGAGGTAAACATTGGCTGTCCCAATATCAAAGCCGGCGGTGCCGAGTTTGGCACTAAGCCCGAGTCAGCCGCCGAGGTGACAGCGGCAGTGAAAGCGGCCACCTCCCTGCCCTTGCTGGTCAAGCTGACCCCCAACACCGGTGATATTGCCGGGGTGGCCAAGGCGGTAACGGGAGCCGGAGCCGATGCCATCTCTCTAATCAATACCCCCAGGGGCATGGTCATCGACATTGCCCAACGCAAGCCTCTATTAGGCAATATATTCGGCGGGCTATCCGGACCGGCAATAAAACCAATAGCTTTGTATATGGTTTATGCCGTGGCTGGTGCCGTGGACGTGCCGGTGGTTGGCTGCGGCGGTATCACAAGCGCCAGCGATGCCCTGGAGTTCATCATGGCCGGAGCCAGTGCTATCCAGGTAGGCACCGCCAACTTTACCAACCCCCGCGCTCCCCTCGATGTCCTGGAGGGGATAGAGCAATTTATGGAAAAAGAGGGGATAGAAGATATAGCTGAGCTTATTGGCGCTGCCCGGCGCTAAACTAACAAAAAGAAGGTGGTGGGAGTTGGTCATGACTTGGATTGCCCGAGCCTTTGATGCTCTCCACGGACCGAGACTATTCGAGATTATCTGGCGTCTCCTTACCAGGGACAGGGCTTTGAGTGAAACTGAATTTAAGGCTGCTTCATCGGTGTTAGGCGCAAGTGCTATCCGGTACAGTGACGTACGAGTTGCCGATGGCGGGCTTCTATGGCTTATCTTCAAGTTCAATAAAAGGAGAGCCTTCGCCACCTTTCATACCATCAACATTCCCGGTTCTGGTGCCCATTCAAGGTCATATCTCGCCGTCGTTGCGCATGAATTGACCCATGTATACCAATTTGAACTTACAGGTAGCATATATATCTGGCAAGCACTTCGAGCCCAATGGTCGAGTGGTTATCGGTATGGAGGGTGGCGGCAACTGGAGAAAGACTGGAGCAAGGGAAAGCATTTTGGCGACTATAACCGAGAGCAGCAAGGGCAAATCGCTCAGGACTACTACAGCAGGGTTGTGGCCAAGGGGCTGTCGGCTGAAGACCCTGTTTACCAGGCGTATGAGCCTTTTATTAACGAGCTAAGGAACGGGGAACTGTAATATGGGACGTGGGTTCCCCAAGACCTACGTGCGGCGGCGGAACAGGCGGCTCCCGTAACGCTGATAGAGAACAGCCAGCAATATAATGCTGACGCCAATGCCCCCAAGCAGCAGAGGGACTACGGTGCCCTCGAAGGTGTCAACGACAAGACGGATAATATAAGTATAAAACCCGATGGCGCCAAATACCAGATAGATAACCTCGCGGAAGCGCAGGCTTAAACCTATCATAATGAGATAGACGGCAAGGAACAGAAGCCCAAATAATACGCTCTCACTCTCCGTAAAAAGAGTGACGAAGGCTATGTAAAGGCCCACCAGCCCGTATAGCTTGAACCAAAAGGCATAGAGTTTCTTTCCCCAGAGCGTTAAGGCGATACCGAGCAGGATAAGCCCTCCACAAGTGGCGGCGGTTAATTCAAAGCCATAATCCCCCGTCCCCCCGATTATCTGAGCCATATCCAGAACGGTCAGGTGGGCGAGGGCAACCACCAGCAGGGATATGAGGGAGAAACGGGTGAAATATAGCACCGCCAAGGACCCAGCCAGACTTATCAAGCACAGGTAGAGAATGACAAAACGAAGGTCATAAAAGGATTCTCCAGCCGTCCAACCGCCGAACACTCTCTCTACGGTATAGATAAAGAGGGGTAGTATGGCTGTGGCTACAAATAGGAGAAGCCCACCTGCTATGGGATAGCCCCGCCGGAAACGAAGCCAGAATCCCAGGGCACCAACCACCAGCATGGCCACGAGGACCAGGCCCAAGAGCGCCCAATCGCTGAGGTCGTCCCAGCTTGCGCCCACGAAAGAGGCAAAGGAGAATAAAGCCAGAAAGCCTCCGAAGTAATAGGCTACGGTGACCAGGTTCAGACCGGCTTTCCTTTCCTTCGCCTCGGGCTCAGCTTCCAGGTCTTCCTGGGCCAGGATAGACTTTAGCTGCTCATCGGATATAAGGCCCTGTTGCTGCCAGCGCCTAAGGTCTTCGATGGTGAAATTCTTCTCGGGCATGACATTACCCTCTCGCCAGATACTAGCACCCCGTAGCTGTTAAGTCAATTACAGCCCTTGACGTCCTGGAGACGGTCTGTGCAATCTTTATTTGTGCCTAATCTTCTACCAGCCTCTGCCCGGCAAGGAAAGCCTGCTTTAGAGCATCTGGGTGTTTGGCGATAGCCCCTTTCTCGTCAACCCCGGGGAATAGCAGGTCCCCAGCATAGGCGATGTCAAGGACTTTGAACAGGGCTTTTACCGCCGCCAGCGCCGACTCAAATAGATTGGCTAGCTTCATGCCACCGATGGCAATAAATAATCCTTTCCTCTCTCGCCTATCGCCCAAAGGCGGTTGCTTCAGAATATACTTCCTCGCCCACAGCGCCTGGCAGCGGTCAATCATGGCCTTGGCCTGAGCCGTCACCCCCATGAAATGCAACGGCGAAGCCAGGACTATGCGGTCTGCCCGCTCCAGCTCCCCGTATACCATCTGCATATCATCCTCCACCTTACACCTGCCCGCCTCAAAACAGGCATCACAGTGCTGGCAGGGAGTAATCCTGAGGTCGTTAAGAACAATAGTTTTAATCTCAGCCCCTTTACTGGCAGCACCCTTCATTACCTCAGCCAGCAAAAGGTCGGTGTTGCCCCCCCGCCGCGGGCTACCGGCAATGCCAAGCACTCTCAATCTAGCCCCCCTCCAATATAGCTCAGAAGCTCTGCCTCCCTGTCCCTCATCTGGCGCTCCAGCTCCGGCTTATCATGCTCATAGCCCAACAGGTGAAGCAAACCGTGGATGATAAGGATGGCTATCTCCTTTTCCGTTGAATGCCGGTGCTCCTCCGCCTGTATAACTGCCTGGGGGTAGGAAATAATCACCTCGCCCAGGTGGAGAACACCATCAGGGGGTGGAACAAAAGGTGGTAGCTCTGCCTCCACTCCCTCCCCGGCGGAAAAGGCAAGCACATCGGTAGGCTCATCCCTCCCTAGGTAGTCTCGATTTAGCTGCTTAACCCTTTCCTGGGTGGCAATAAACAGACCAAGCTCTGCCTCAGCACCAACCCCCTGAGCCTCTAGGACTTGCCGAGCTATGCCCTGCAGCCAGCTCACCTCAAGGCCTGCCTCAAGGTGTTCATCAACTAAAACGTTTATCTCCATCTCTATTCAGTGCCAATCTTAACACAGCCTTAGTAAAGCACTCAAATAATCCACCCCCGACAACGTTTGTGGTAGAATATCAAGGTGAGGCCAAAACAAGCTTGGTAGCAATTTTAGCGGGGTAAAATAGTCCTATGAAAAACAGAGTGGCTAAATCAGGCAAAAGAAAGGTTGGACTGGCCCTGGGGGGCGGCGCGGCTAGAGGACTAGCTCATATCGGGGTAGTGGATGTCCTGCAAAAGGAAGGAATTCCCATTGACATGATTGCCGGCACCAGCATCGGGGCCCTGGTGGGCGCTGTTTGTGCCCAGGGAAAGGATTGTGGTGTGGTGAAAGACCTGGCTCAAAGTATAAACTTGACCAAAATGATGTCTCTGGCAGACCTGGCCATACCTAAGACGGGTCTTATCGGAGGTAAGAGGGTTATCAAGCTGCTAAAAACGGTTATCGGTAGTGATGTTACATTTGAAGATTTAGAAATACCCCTGGCTCTTGTGGCTACCGATATTATGACCGGTGAAGAGGTGGTGATTAACCAGGGCTCAGTGTTAGAGGGGATAAGAGCCAGTATTTCACTTCCAGGAATATTCACTGTAGTTAAGTGGAACAACCGATATCTGGTTGACGGTGGTCTGGTGAACCCGGTGCCAGTGAGTGTCCTCAAGCAAATGGGGGCAGACTTTATCATAGCCGTAAATGTAATACCTGACATAGGTGAGAGAACTCGTAATATGCGTAGGGGGAAGAAACAGCGTTCGAAAGCGCCTAATATCTTTAATGTTTTATTGCAATCTTTATACATCGGTACCTATCACCTGGCCAAGTCCAGCCTGGAGGGTGCCGATATAGCCATTAGCCCTCAAATAGCGCATATTAACCCCGCCGACTTTCACCGAGCCAAGGAGTTCATTCTACAGGGTGAGTTAGCGGCTAAAGCCTCTATTCCGGAAATAAAAAGCAAATTGAGCTAAGTAGAGGGGTGTGATATAGTAAAATCATAAAAGACGGTTAGCTTTATTAACTCCTGGAGGGGTCGCATAGTGGTCTAGTGCGGGCGCCTGCTAAGTGCTTACCCTGGGAAACTGGGGTCGAGGGTTCGAATCCCTCCCCCTCCGCCATAGTAGAGCAGGCTGGCATGCCCCTCAAATTAGGGGGCATTTTTGATATCTTTATAGAGAAAACCATGCCCAAATACCATGTCTGGACCATAGGCTGCCAGATGAACAAGGCGGAGTCGGAGCGGCTGGGCAGTTACCTTGAACAGCTAGGCTATCAGCCCATAGCCACCGCCGAGGAAGCTGACCTTATCGTGCTCAATAGCTGCGTGGTGCGCCAGAGCGCCGAGAGCCGCGTGGTCAACAAGCTCCACGCCCTTAAACCACTAAAAAAACTGCACCCCAACCTAACTCTGGCGGTTACCGGCTGCCTGGTCAACGCTGACACAGGGAAACTTGAGGAGCGCTTCCCCCATGTTGACTACTTCTTCAAGCCCGGAGACCATCCCCAGTGGCTGGAAACAGCGGAATGTGGGCAAATACTTCCCCAGCACCCCGCGCCCTGTACCTATGTCCCCATCATCCAGGGGTGCAATAACTTCTGCGCCTATTGCATTGTCCCCTACCGCCGGGGGAGAGAAAAGAGCCGCCCAATCGAAGAAATCGCTAAAGAGGTCAAGGAACTGGTAAATCGGGGCACCAAAGAGGTTACCCTGCTGGGGCAGAATGTAGATTCATACGGGCATGACCTGCCCGATAGGCCAGACCTGGCTGATTTGCTCCACGAGCTAAATTCCATAGAAGGGCTGCTTCGTATTCGCTTCCTGACCAATCACCCCCAGGATATGAGCTCCAAGCTGATTGAGGCGGTAGCCCGTTTAGATAAGGTCTGCGAGCAGCTCAGCCTGCCTGTCCAGTCGGGAAGCGATGATATTCTAAAGGCCATGAGGCGGGGCTACACCATAGACCGCTATCGCCAGCTTATTGCCGAGATACGCCGTAAGATACCGGAGATAGCCCTGAGCACTGATGTCATCGTTGGTTTCCCCTCGGAAACAGAAAGGCAGTTCCAGCAAACGGCGGACTTGCTCTCTGAGCTAAAGTTTGATACAGTCCATGTAGCCGCTTACTCACCAAGACCGGGGACTTTTGCCGCCAGGAAACTGGAGGATAATATCCCGCTGGCTGAGAAAAAGAGGCGATTAGACCACATTGAGCGACTCCAGGAGAGCATGGCGGCTGAAATTAATTTTAAGCTACAGGGCAAGACAGTTGAAGTCCTGGTAGAGGGGGAGAGAAAGGGTAAGTGGCAGGGTCGAACCAGAAGTGGTAAAATAGTATTCTTCGATGGCAGCCATGATTGCCGGGGAAAACTGACCAGAGTCAGGATTGAGAAAACAAGCCCCTGGTCACTACAGGGCAGGGGTGAAGGTTAACCTTCAGGAGGGGAAATGAACCGGAATAAAATATTAAGCCTGGCGTTAGTAATTGGGTTACTTATCACGACTCTAGTATTTATCGGGGGTTGCAACCCAGCAGAGGAAGGAGCAGAAGGAGACTCCACAAGCACCATCTATATGATCGTCTTTCTGGTGCTGATTTTTGCCATGTTCTATTTCCTCATGATTCGACCCCAGCGCAAGAGACAGAAGGAACACCAGCAATTGATGGAAGAACTGAAGAGGGGAGATAGGGTGGTTACTGCCGGCGGCATTTTCGGCGTGATTGAAAGCATCAGCGAGGATAACGTGGTCATAAAAGTAGAATCAGGAGCCACCATGAGGGTGGCTAAAGGTAGCGTAGCCCTCAAACAAGAGAGATAGGACTTTAAATCACCCTCACCCCCTTCCTTAAGGGCGGCGGGTGGAAAAGATATAAAACGGTTGGGGGGAATAGGGTTTTGTCCCCAGATTATTTCCTGATGCCTACTGTTCCCACCTTTCCTGTTTTTGGCATATCTTCTTCTTCCCACCCTCTAATCTTTTGGGGCTATACCCTCCCAGCCCCCTTTTTGGCATATCTTCTTCTTCCCACCCTAACCCACCCTATAAGGGCTGGTACCCCTATTAAACACCCCGCTAAGTTAGCCTTCTTTAAGGGGCAAGAGGTTTAGAGACGGGGGCTTTGTCCCTCTTTAAACACCCCAGCTAAAATGAGCGGCGAGGGATATAACCCCTCTCCAATAAAGCGGGAGATGTGTGCAAAAAATGGGGAAAAGGAGAGTTTTAGAGGCGAAGCCTACGAGGGCGGGAGGGTGGGAAGAAAGACAACTAAAAATAGGGGTGGGGTACCCTTCTACTCAAGCCTCTCTAGATGGCTTATTTCGGGCAAGCCCATGGGCTTTAAGCAGCTGCTTATCAGCCAAAATATGGCTGGTGGCACCATCAATAATTACCTCTCCGTGGTCAAAAATAACAGTCCGCTGGCAGAGAGCGCGGACTAGCTCTAGGTCATGAGTGGCGATTATCTTGGTTACTTCCAGTCCCTTAAGCAGTTCAATCAACGACCACTTACTGCCAGGGTCGAGGTTAGCCGTCGGTTCATCAATGACCAGAATCTCCGGGTCCATAGACAATACCGTAGCTATAGCAATGCGTTTCTTCTCGCCAAGGCTAAGATGGTGGGGTGAGCGCGGCTCATAACCAGCCATGCCTACCCAGTTAAGAGTTCTGGAA
>Ga0209979_1002240_pt1 | contig 18973 bp, 16 predicted proteins | sample AnhtaG_FD_183114 | JGI IMG/M metagenome (GOLD analysis project Ga0209979, IMG submission 183114) | Deep subsurface microbial communities from Anholt, Denmark to uncover new lineages of life (NeLLi) - Anholt_01485 metaG (SPAdes) (version 2) | ecosystem: Environmental > Aquatic > Marine > Oceanic...
CTCCACCTTGTCAGCATCCAAATTCAAAGTCTCTTCCTCAATATCTACAAATAAAGGCCTGGCCCTTTCAAACAAAATACAATTACTGGAAGCAATAAAACTAAAAGGAGTAGTAATAACCACATCTCCTTCTCCAATCCCCATACCTCTAATTATCAAATGAAGCGCACTAGTCCCGCTATTCACTGCCACCGCATACTTTGTCCCAGCAAAACTGCCCATCCTCTTCTCAAACTCCACCACTTTAGGACCAATACTTAAAAATCTGGTCTTCATCACTCCTGCCACAGCTTCAATATCTTTTTCTACAATATCCGGACTAGACAAAGGCACTTGCACCCGATTCATAATTCTATTCTCCTTCCAACTTTTTTATTATCTTAATCGGCACACCTGCAGCCACGACATTATCAGGTACACCCCTATTAACAAAACTAAAGGCTCCAATAACCGCATTTTCCCCAATAGTAACTCCAGGCATTATTATACTATGACTACCGATTTTACAATTTTTCTTCAGCGTTATCTTTCCTTCTTTATTATCTATAGTCGAAACTGAATACAGGGAACAGTGAGAACCAATCTGAACAAAATCTTCAATTACAACCCCATTTTTCGCATTAATATAGGTAAAAGCACCGATATCAGTTTTATATCCTAATTTAAGACCATCTTTATTTTGAACCATCCAATTATATTTTGTAAGTTTTCCTTCTTCTATTTTTGGATATTTCCACTCTTTAAATCTATCTTTCATAATCCCTGGTAACACCATCCTTCCCATAAACTCCTTCTCGAGTAAAAATAACCACCCGTATAGTTTTTAATAATATCTTTAAATCTAACCATATCGACCTATGATCGATATACCAGATATCTAATTTTATCCGCTCTGGCCAAGATAAAATATTCCTGCCGTTAACCAAAGCCCAACCAGTAATCCCTGGCTTTACTTCTAATCGTCGCCTCTCCTCTTTAGAATATTTCTCCACTTGATGAGGTAGTGCCGGCCTCGGCCCTACTATACTCATTTCACCTTTAAATACATTGATTAATTGAGGCAATTCATCTATTCCCCACCTTAAATGTTTGCCTATTCGAGTTATTCGAGTATCATCTTTTGCTATTTCATATCCTAACCCCATTTCTACTGCATTATCTACCATCGTCCTCAACTTATAAGCCCTAAATATTTTTCCATCTTTTCCTGCTCTCTTCTGAATAAAAAACAACGATCCCATAGAATCAAGCTTAATTAATACTCCTATTATAACAAAAATAGGAAATAGTATAACCAATCCTATTCCACTAACAGCTATATCAATTATTCTTTTTAAAATAAAATCTTCGTTTTTATTTTTTTTCATTTCCCACTTACATACTTTGTTTTTCAGACTATTCAAAATGTTCCATAATAATTTGATATGCTTTTTCAACATTTAAATTTTCCTCAAGAAAATTTCTTCCATTTTTCCCTAACTCTTCTCTTAATCTTTTATCATTAAGCAACTTCTTAAAATTACTTTTGTATCCCTCTAAATCACCAGTTTCAGACCATAATCCCGCCTTTGCATCTTGAAGAAACTGTTTAAGGTCAGTATTTTTATCAGTTGATGCCAGTATCGGAATACCGGCATTAAAATAATCAACAACTTTGCTAGGCATATTAGGTATAGTAAATTTTCTATTTAAATTTATAAGCCCAATATCACATTGCTTTAATAAGTTTTGATAATCATTTCTTGGTATATAATCCGTAATTATTACATTTGAAAGTTCCTCACTATTAATTATATTAACTATCTTTTCTTTTTGAGCACCTTTGCCGACAATAAGGAAAACTAATTCACTTCTATCCTTATATTCTTTAGCCAATTCTAAAAGAAATTCAAGTTCTTGTGGTAATCCTATATTTCCACCAAAAACTGCGACAAATTTATTTTCTAATCCATACTTCTTCTTGTAATCAATCGTAAGTACCTCATTGTTATGAATAACTTTCCCCCAATTATAAAGAATCTCTAATTTATTCTCATCAATATTATTATACTCTAATACATATTGAATATTCCCTTTAGACATACACCCAATATAATCTGAAATATCATATAACTGTTTTTCTTTTCCTCTAAAATAGTTAAATAATAATTGGTTATTTAATAATCCCAAATCTCGCACATTTTGAGGAAAGATATCTCTTAATATCAAATAAGATTTACATTTATCTCTTTTTTTAATATATTTAACTACAGGGGCGAATGTAATAGGCGGAGTAGGATAAATAACTAAATCAAATTTTATATTATTAAAATATTTCTGTATGGCTTTTTTGAAATAATAAGCAATAGTCACTGTTGTTAGACCCTTTTTTATAACCGAATTAATATTAAACCAATCTCCAGCTTTTACCCGCAAGATATTTAATTCTTTTACTCTTTCTAAATAAGTATTCCGATTATATTTTTTCTCTAATAGAGTAGCTAAATATACTTGATGCCCATTATTTCTAAATTCTTCTGCAAGATCTGAATATAGGTTTGAGTCTTTCTTAATATCGGGGAAAGATATCATTAAAAATAAAACATTCACTAATTTTATACCTTCAATATTAAATTATTTTTTATTCCAAATATTCCTATTAACGATTTTAGTATAGCTTTGAATTATCTTTACCACTTTCGATGATACATTAGAGTCTATATAATCAATTGGCAAATTATATTTATTACCTTCGGTCTTAAACAATTCTACTGCACTATGAACAGCTTGAATAACTTCCCCAGATTTAATGCCCCCAATTATAATCGACCCCTTGTCTAAAACTTCCGGTCTTTCAGTGCTGGTTCTAATCAACACTGCTGGAAAATTTAATATTGCTGATTCTTCGCTTAGGGTTCCACTGTCTGACAAAACGCAAAAAGCATTCTGTTGTAATTTATTATAATCTATAAATCCAAATGGTTTTAATTTTTTAACCAAAGGATTAAATTTTATCTTTTTCTCTTCTATCCTTTTCCAGCTTCTCGGATGAGTAGAATATATTATAGGTATTTTAAACTCTTCTGCTACAGAATTTAATGAATCAACTAAATCCATAAAATTTTCTTCGATATCAATATTCTCTTCCCTGTGTGCGCTAACTAAAATATATTTGCTCTTCTCTAATTTAAGTTCAGTTAACACATCGCTTCCCTTAATGCTGTCACTACAATTATTTAATACCTCTGGCATGGGAGAGCCGGTAACAAAAATATATTCTTTTCTAATCCCTTCACTCAATAAATATCTTCTACTATGTTCTGTATAGGGAAGATTAATGTCACTTATATGGTCCACTATCTTTCTATTTATTTCTTCGGGCACATTTTGGTCAAAACATCTATTACCTGCTTCCATATGAAAAATAGGAACTTTTAACCTTTTTGCCGCTATTGCACTTAAAGCACTATTGGTATCTCCTAAAATCAATAAAGCATCCGGCTTCACTTCCTCAAACAACTTAAATGATTTAGCTATTATGTTCCCTATGGTTTCGCCCAAATTTTCTCCTACTGCGTCCAAATAAAAGTCAGGCTTCCTTAATTCCAATTCCTTGAAAAATATTTCATTTAAAGTATAATCCCAGTTCTGTCCGGTATGTACTAAAATATGCTTAAAATATTTATCACAGGCTTTAATAACTGCTGATAATCTTATTATTTCTGGCCTTGTCCCTATAACAGTCATTATTTTCATTTTATTCATTTATTTACACCTCACAATAATAGGTATCAGGATTTTTTGGGTCAAATATTTCATTTGCCCAAATTAAAAGGAGCATTTCGCCATCACCCTCAGTTAAGTTTTCTATAGAATGAGTATATCCCGGCGGAATATCTACTACTTCTATTTTTTTATCGGAAACATAATAGGATATAATTTTATCATCTAGAATATTTCTTAATTTTATCACTGCTTTGCCTTTAATAACAAAAAATTTTTCGTTCTTTGTATTATGATAATGATTTCCCCTTATAACGCCCTTCCCCGACCTGGATATAGAAACCTGACCAAAAGAATTTGATTTTATTAGTTCTGTAAAATCTCCTCTATTATCTTCTTTCGAATCCATTTTATACGAAAAATCATCTTTATCTAAATAAGTTAAATAAGTAGCATGTATATATTTCGTAAAATCATCAGATAAATCCGGTACAACTAAAGTCTTTCTCATATCTCTTATTTGGTATATTTTATCTGCTAATTCTTTCAAAGTAATTTTAAAAGTTTTATCAATACTATAAAAATATTCTTTAAAATTTCTATCTTTTTTAAGTAACAATGAAACAAATTCATCAACTACATCATCAATATAAATCAATTCTAATTCTCTTTTGGGGTCAGAAATAGTAATGTCTAAATTATGACTTATATTATAACAAAAAGTTGAAACCACCGAATTGTAATTAGGTCTGCTCCACTTTCCAAAAACATTAGGTAATCTATAAATATATACCGGAACATTATTTTGTTTACTGTATTTTTTCAATTCATCTTCAGCCACTTTCTTGCTCTTGCCATAGGGGTTATCTAACTCCGCTTGAATAGAGGATGTGATTACAACAGGAATTTTATTATCCATTTCTTCTAATAAACCTATTATACCCTTAGTTAACCCTACATTAACTTTTTCGAATTCTTCAACCTTTTCAGGACGATTAACCCCGGCAAGATGAAAAATAAAATCTGATTCTTGGAGATATTTTTTTAAAGTTTCAATATTATCTTCTTTATCAAAAGGTTCTATTGCTACATTATCTAATTCTTCTAATCTGGCAATTAAATTTTTTCCGACAAATCCTTCACTGCCAGTTACCAAAACAGTTTTCATTATAATTTTATCTCCCTACTTGCCTTACCTGACAAGATGTTTAATTTAAACTATTTTTTAAATTCATTCTGAATGTAATCTATTTTTAACAACATTTCTTTTATCTCTTCAATATTTAATCTCTTGATATTATGTGAATTGTAATCCTCTTGCCTCGATATTTCTGATTCGCCTTCAATAAAAAATTTATCATAATTTAAGTCTCTTGTATCAGCTGAAATTCTGAAATATTCTCCGCAATCTTCTGCTTTAGCCATTTCTTCTCTGGTCAATAAAGTCTCATACAATTTTTCCCCATGACGGGTCCCTATAATTTTAATTTCATTTTTTGCCTTAAATAATTCCTTTATTGCAAGAGCTAAATCTCCCACAGTACATGCTGAAGCCTTTTTTACAAACATATCACCCTGCCGGGCATGCTTAAATGCATATAATACCAGATCAATTGCACCATCCATTGACATCATAAATCGAGTCATCTTCGGATCAGTTACAGTTAAAGGTTGTCCACTCTTTATTTGCTGTATAAACAGAGGAATTACCGAACCTCTTGATGCTATAACATTCCCATAACGTGTGCCACACAATATAGTTGTTCCATTATCGGAAGTTCTTGATTTGGCCACCATCAATTTTTCCATCATCGCTTTAGAAGTCCCCATTACATTAATAGGGTATACTGCTTTATCCGTACTTAGAACAATTACTTTTTTTACTTTATTATTTATAGTAGCGTTTAATACATTTTCTGTCCCTAAAATATTAGTTCTCACTGCTTCCATAGGATAAAATTCACAGGAAGGAACTTGTTTAAGTGCTGCAGCATGGAATATATAATCTACTCCTCTTGTTGCAGAATTTATGCTATCATAATCTCGAACATTGCCAATATAAAATTTAACCTTAGTATTTTTTAATCTTATCCTCATATCTTCCTGTTTTTTTTCATCTCTACTAAAAATACGTATTTCTTTTATATCTGTATTTAAAAATCTGTCTAATACTGCATTGCCAAACGAACCAGTTCCACCAGTTATGAGTAAAGTTTTACCTTTAAACATTAGACCACCTCTCCTCTATCATACTATTAACTTCTCAATCAGTTTGAAAAAATCTTTCCAGGATGTTTTATAATTAACATTATATAGTTATTTATTTGCTTTTTTACCATGACAAACCTACCATAAATTACCAATTTTCACTATTACAATATCTGAAAATAGGTAATTTATCCAACACTTTTTTGCGAAAAATAAAAATTCATCAATTCCATTATTTTCATCTGGAAGATGGAATTCAAGATTAGCTGATCTGTCTTTTTTAGTAGTTCCAACAGTAATTATAATTACATCCGAATCTTTATAGGCTAATTTGTAGTCCGTCGTATATGTTAATCGTTTTTGTTTTTTTTGCATCAATTCTTCTAGCCCATCTTCAAAGATTGGAGTTTTCCCTGAATTTAACATGGCTATTTTGTTCTCATCAATATCAACACAAGTTACACTATGCCCTTTCTCAGCAAGACATACAGCTGTAACAAGACCTACATAGCCCGTACCTGTATAGTATTTGCCATATCAATACCAACCTGTCCTTCAATAACAACGTACGGACTATGCTTTTTATTAATTAGTACATTTATGTATTCCGTTAAAAAAACATATGAATTAAATCTGTTCATAGTAAATGTATTTATTAACACTACTACCTTGCTTTTAAAATTGATTCTGTTTTTTTGACATTCCTGCTAAAAAAGCAGGAAAATTGGTTACTATTCCCGCACTATTTATTCGAGTTACTTAAGAAGATAGTAAATCAGCAATAGATATTTTAATATCCAACACATTGCATATCACTACTCCATTTTTATTCTTGAAGAAGCATTTTAAAGAACTGAGAAAACATGTAATAAATAAACAGATATGCCTTAATAGTGATAAATTAATAAATGATAAATATCTGTATCCTATCTCGTTCTCTTCTTCTATTTCGCCTTTGTAATAAAATTGTGATGACATCAATCTGTTTACAGGAATAGCTGAGAACATCTTTATTGATGTCCCTTCATTTTGTGCTAAACCCTCAACTATTAGCCGATGGTATTTTTGAGCTTACTGGGTAGTTTTTATTTTTGATTTTTCAAACACCTTATTAAATTTGCCTTTTTAGAGCAAACACTGGAAACATATAAAATGTTCATGAAGCCCCATATATTCTGTTTATATTCTATAGATATAAATATTTTTCAGTAGATTTAAAGTTATATTTTTTAATATCTACAACTAAAAAAATTAATCATAATTTTAAGCATCTCAAGCAAAGCAATCCGTATTTTATATATTTGAAAAAAGCTTAGAAAACGTTGCACATTACTAAAGTACATTTATACTCTATTTATCAAACAATATGCATTAATGTTATGATTAAATGTTTTTTGTTAAAAATTCATATATCTTTTGTGCTTGAACAATTTCATTTTTATTCTTGAGTATAAAATTTCTTGCTTTTTCTCCATAATCATTTAATTTATTTACTGGGAAAGAAAGTATACGATTTATTTCTGTTGCCATTTCTGCAATTTCTTCACCATCAAACAAAAAAACGTACTCAAAATACTCTTCTGGTATTCCAGGTAACCTTGTTGTTAGCAATGGAGTACCTGAAGCCATATATTCTATGGTCTTAGATGGAAAAGAATATTTAGTAAATTCTTCGTTTGACGGGCGTGGATTAACTAATAGTGTTGCTTTACGTTCTAATCTGATAATTTCAGATCTACTCGCAGTTCCTTTATATTTAATATTTTTATTTTCTATTGTATCTTTCTTTAAACTATCTACGTAGTCCCCGACTCCAAAAATCCACAACTCGCAATTGTCAATCTTACAAAGCTTGAAAGCTTCTACTAGTTTTTTAATTCCAAATTTTTTATGTAGCGTTCCTGCATACATTATTATTCTAAGCGATTCTTCTTTTTGTATATTTTTAAAATTCACATCATCTTTTTTTATCATGCCTTCAACCACAATATGTGGTCTTTCTTGGGGATTTACAAGCTCATTTATCTGTTCTGTAAGTAAAACATATCCATCAAATCTGCTCTCAACTAACCGATCTAATACTATAGATAATTTTGTAAATATATACCTTATTGGATTCGATATTTTTGTATATGAATTAATGTATTTAGGTACATCAGGGACTATTGCAAATATCTTTACTCGAAATGCTTTTGCAACAAGCATGCTTGGTATTGATGTATAAAATAAAATGTATCCCATTAGTATCCCAACATTCTTTTTTCTGTTTTTTATGCAAAAGCATAATGTAGAAATAAAAACAGAAAGCATTATTATTATAGTTTTTATACCTGACAGATTTAACAACGTTATATATTTTATTCGTAATTTTTCGGATACGATATCTTGTTTTCGATGATAAAATAAACATTTATTTTTTGGAAATGAAGAAACTGGAGGTATTGAAATAGCTGTTACACTGCATTGTTTAGAAAGACCTGAAATTAGATTTAGATCAAAATATTGTTGGGGTCTCACCTGTCCTACACTATTATAATATTTTTTATTGCTTTCGTTTATAGCTTCATCTGTGCATGCTGCCCCTACAAATAAAAGTTCCATTTTTATGCCCTCCAAAATCATCATTTTATTATTAAAAATAAAAACCTTAATGTATTTTGTTCTCTTTAAGTAACCGTCTATTGTTTAATCTTTTTATCCCTATCTTTCGTATAGTACAGTAATATAAAAATGGTAATACACAATAAGTAAATGAACTGATAGCAACACATAATTTCGGATAGGTAAACAGTTTTTTCATGTACTTTTTCGCATTTAATTTATTAGATACTACAAGAAATGATTTATAATTATCACTTACAAGCGCAGCTTGCCATAAGGTAGCCCATACCCACCTAGCTGTACCATGATGTTTAAATTCTTTCGCAAAATTCGGACGTACTCTTTCAAAATACTTCTCCAAACCCTTCATTATCGCAAATCCATCCATTCGTCTATCATCAACGAAACTCATAGTTGAACCATTTCGTACTCGATAAATATATAATTGACTTCTATTATACGCTACATTTTTAGAATGAGAAATTAATTTCCACACCATTTCTAAGTCTTCACTATAACGATACCCCTCTGCAAAACGTAATGAATTTTTTTTAATAACATTTCTTTTAACCATAAGCGACCAAACTCCAGAAACTATATCTTGGTAAAGATATTTTCGAAGTACTTCATCTGAAGTCATTATCTTCGTAGGGTACTTCTTATAAATATATGAACTTATATCCCAATTTTCTGGGATAGATTTAAAACCGCAAATCACTAACTCACAACCATACTTATTTATGATGTCTATCATTTGACTAAGATATTCTGGACCAACCATATCGTCCGCATCAACAAAGCAAACATACTCCCCTGAAGCATTATCAAGCCCTTTATTGCGTGCTGCGCTCACTCCAGCATTTTCTTGGTTTATCAATTGAATTTTCATATCACTTTTTTTAGAATAAGCTTCAACAATAGATGCTGAATTATCTTTAGATCCATCATTAACAATTATTATTTCAAATATTTTATATATTTGCTTTTCAAACGAATTAAGACACTGTATAATATAATTTTCCACATTAAAAAGTGGTATAATAATACTAATCAAAATCTTTCCTCCATCTAAACCTATCAACTATTTTCACATAATTCTATATATTCTTCACAACTTTTAACTACATATTCTTATCCTTAAATTAAGCACAAGAAGGGGTTTTCTTTGACTAACCACATTACCTGGCTCGGTTTAACAACCCATACAATATCACTTTTAGTAATACTGCCAATTACAAAATATTCTTATCTATTATTTTCATTCTATTTGTAGAGGTCTTTATTAATACTCCTTGGAAAAACGAGTGTAGTTAATTCTTCAGGTAAAATTCTATTATCAGATAATGTGCAAAAGGAATTTAATTTCAATTTGTTATACTTAAAAAATAAATAATTTATGTTATCTTGCTGATAGATAGAATTATAAGTTTCTCTCCTCAATTTTTTTCTAACTTCTTAAATAAATCAAATAAATAATCGTCAATTGGTATATTTCAGCAATTTGATTAATTGCATTAATTAAAAAATAGTTTTTTATCATGATTAATATTTTCTTCTCTGAATGTTAACACTAATATATGTTCTATATTCAATTCTTAAAGCACTTGATCATGCTAAGTTTTATACATATTTTTATTGATTTCTTTTATCATCAGTAAATCAGCAAAAAATATATCTTTCTTCCTTATCTCCTCTGACAATAAATATCTTTTACTATCCTTACTAATATAAGATAGGTTAATATCTGAAATAAGGTCAATAATTTTACGATTAATTTCTTCTAATACATTTAATCAAAACATTTATTTCCTGCTTCCACGTAAAAACGACTACTTTAAGACACTTGTTAAAATCGTACATATATATTGGCGTTAGCATAGTACCCTAAAACCACTGTACGTACCGTTCGGTATGCGGCGGTTCACAAAACACTGCGAATTTCTCCGCAAGATTTATCTTTGGCTTTTGCCATATACATACTCATTTCTTCCTGATTAGTCGTCAGCTACACTGCTTTCTTCTCAGGACAAACTATTCTTAGAATTTTCTGCACGATGGACACCCTTGTCTTAAGCTAATGGTTGGTACTATCACCCCCCCCTATCGGACTTTCACTGCCAAGCTATTACCCATGCCAGTCGCATTAGATACCCACGCTTTTACAGACGCGGTACTTACATCAACAGACTATCGTATGTTCCAGGTTCCTGGAAACTGGCTCTCATTCCCAACTTTACAAATGGGGAATTCCCGCTAAATTAAATATTCCCTATAATACCATTCTATTTAATCGGTAATTACATGAAATTCCAACTATTAACCAAAAAAATGAACCCATTACTGGCTCATAGATAATAGGATAAGTAAACATTAATAAAACAATAATAAAAAAAGATAATAATATAGGTTGATAAAAAATACTTTTAGATTTTAACTTTAACTTTTTATAAGTTAAATATAAAATGGTTATAAATATTAAAATCATAATCATTCCACCAACTAAATATATCTCGAGAAAGCTATTGTGTGGTAAAATAGCTAATTCTCCGCGAATAGTTCGAGCCGCACTACCTGCAATACCAAAACTACTACCTATTAAAAAATTTAAAACATAAAAATCACTTTCCTTTAATGCTAATTTAACCCCACTGTAAGGTTTAATAATTAAGCGGTATATAATGTCTTTATATACTCCTGCCTCTTCATCTGTACCATGAAAAGCTAAAAAAGAAGTGCTTATATATTTTTTAAAATCTATTCCAATATTTGCCATTATCACAAGAACAATAATTGCCATTACTATATATAATAAAATCTTCCGTAATTGTGGATTTATCTTTCTTTTTGTATTAAATAGAAATTTAGAATAACAAAATACTAATAAAATTGTAGCCAAAACAAAACCACCTAATGCAGCTTTGGATAAGCTTAAATATAATAAAATAATACTAGTCAATAAAAGAATAAATTTCAATGGCCAAATAGAAACAGATAATATAGAATATATATATACTATAACTGCTGCCATCCCTCCTATATTTGGTTCACCAAGAATTGTGCGAAATCTTATTAAACCACTTCTCAAAGAAATATAATATGGTAATCGCAAAAAAGATAAATCTCCTCCAAAAAATTGATACAAAGCGCTAAAAGCTCCTATAACTACAACACTTAACCATATATTGATAAAATATTTTACATCCTTTAAATCTTGAAAAATAGTAGCAGCTAGTGGAGCTAATAATGCCACATTTATGAATCTAAGAAATCCTTGAATTGCTAAATCTGATCCGTATAAAAAAAAAGTATGAAATCCAATAAAAATAGAGTAAAATAAAAAAATAAAAACTGCAATTAAATTCTTAGTTAAATGTATTTTATAAAAAATAATCATACGAAAATACAGTGCAAAATAGAGCAATTCACGAATTTTAAATCTAACAATCCAGCTGGCAATAAACTGTAGTTGCGGCAAAAGAACAAATACAAATAAAATACTAAAAGCAAATACATCAAAATTTCTCGAAATAAATAATTTATCTTTATTAACAAGCATATTTTTTACTATCTTCTTCTATTTATTTTAAATTTTAATTTATTTTACTATAAGTTTCAGCAACATTTTTTACTTCAAAAGGTTCAATAAATTGCTTTAATTTATTAGCATTAATTTGCCTAGGTAATATTTGAAGAAAACCTTTTATTTCTTGAGATTGTTCGTCAATAGTTTTATTAGACTCTTCTATAATATTTAATACAATAGGATAATTATTAAAAAAATTAATAGAATTATCGGTTTCCTTTTTTACAATATTTAAAATTGGTTTCCCAGTGCTTGCATATTCAACAACTTTACTAGGTAATTGATATGGAATATTATTTCCAATATTAATTAAAACATCGGCTTCTTTCATCAATTTATATACCTTTTCTTTTTTTACTATTCCATGAATAAATATTTTTTTACCTAATAAATGCTTATATGATTCAAAACAATATTCGCAATCATTAATATTACCAACAAAGTGAAGTTCTAAGCTTTTTTTTAATTTTATTTTTAACATATTATTATACAATTCTAATAAAAATTTCGGGTTTCTTATACGTTTATATAATGTACCTATAAATACCAATTGTATTTTATTTGAAAAATTTAAATGTTGATTAGAAAAATCAAAATTATTCATTTCGAATGGCAATAAAGGTGGAACTATATGCATTTTTCTCAAGCTTTCTGGAAATAGTTCTTTATACTTGTTTATTGCTTCCGGAGTTACCATAATAGCATCGGCAGCTTGAAAAACTTTTCTTTCTATCACAAAATTTAAATTATTATATATCTTATGATTATTAGTTGGCGTTTCTTTTAAAAAATAGAATGGGTCTCCCATATCTACAATCCAAGTAAAATCAAAATATTTTTTTTCAGATATAAAGGAATCAAATGATCTGTAAAGGGAATAGAAACGCTAATTACTTTATCATATTCTTCATTCTTAAACAAATCTAATACCTTTTTTTGCATGGAAAATACCATAAGCAAGCGAAATCGGGCCAATATATTTTCTTCCATGTATAATCATGTATTAATTTAATAATACTTTTCTGACTATGAATTAACTCCATGTTGTTGTTTTTCTTTTTATTATTTACTTTATTATAATAATTTTGCCTTAAAATTTCTATTAACCCTCCACCTCCTACACGATGAATATTAACACCCTTGGAAACATCTTCTTTGGGTAATCCTGGTTTCAATACAGATACTACATCAACTTTTTTCCCTTGAGATGCCCAATATTCTGCTATTGTAGTCCAGCGGAATGCATGTGGCGAAATTAAAGGTTTATAAGAATATACGATTATTAAATAACTTTCACTCAAGTATTATATCACTCCTTATCTTTTAAAAATTATTATTAACTATTTATTAATAAATTTCTCGAATATTACAGCTAAAATTAAATTCTTTATACCACTCAGTCGTCCTCTTCAATCCTTCTTTAAAATCTTATCTTAGCCTTAAAACTAAATTTCCTCTCGGCCTTCGTAGTATCCAATCTCTTGCTGGGTTGTCCATCAGGTCTGCTCTTATCTCAGCTGATCCACCCCTTGTCCGCGAAGCTTAACAATTAATTCTGCTAAATCCTTTACTCATATCGCCATTCCTAACTTGTTCTTAATCCAAACCAAAATGCGACTTAAAAACATTAGAAAAATGTCTCGCGTTGGCATCCAATCACATCTAGAAGATCTTAGCTTTTTCAGAAATTTTCCACAATTGTCATTTACCCTTTTACTCGATCTAAAATTACCATCTTTTTGAATCCTTTCTTGAAACCAGAAATCTGTTCCCTCATTTTCCATAAAATAATTCAATTGTACTGGTCTGAGGTCCAGTGCAAAACCCCTTATTTTTCGATAACCTTTAAGATCTCTGCACGACACAATATAATCTGAATCCAGGCAAGTTTTCGTTCCGTATAAATCCCACAAAATTTTCGATTTTTGACCACTAATAAATCCCTCCATTTCCAGCTCCCAATATAAATCGTACTTTATTGCATCTTTAACTGTCGGAAAGATAAAGGAGGTGCTATTAGTAGCTATCTCTACCTGCGTAATAGTAGATTTTCTGACATGGTGACGACCAACCTCTCCAAAATTTGTCGTATAACTAATATATGGATAAACAAACCATCTTTTTGTGCACACCATATAATCGCAAAAATACTTTTTCCACGATGACTCAGACCAACATCGAATATTTTTTGGGATTTCGGGTGAATCACTAAGGGCTTTTTTATTTTTAAACCAATCACGAAAAAATCTCCATTGATTCGCAGTAAACGCTTGTCCCCAAGAAGAAGGCATTCGAGATAAGAATACAGAGTATCCATTATTTATTGGCTCAAATAAACATCCAGCACTTTCATTTAGCCTCTGCGAATACAATGATATACCTGCAATACGATTATCTGCCGTGTAGTGCATTAATGCTTGACAACTAAAGTCATAGAAAGCGGGAGAAACAACTAAATCGTCTTCTAACAAAATCACAGAACCATAGTCCTGTGACATATCTCCACATTGTAAAACATGCTCTTTAAGTCCAAGATTTTGATCACGTTCTATAACCATTTTATCACCATATGCCCAAAGAAACCCTCGAGCAACTTCTATCGTTTTAGCAGAACCACCGCCATCCATACTTATAATTAAACGCACTTTAATATTATTATCCGGCAGATGTACTGCTGTAAGCGACCTAAGCAATCTCTTTAAAGAGTCTGGTCTGTTGTAAGCTATCACCACAATGGTAGGATAAATTTTAGAGCTTGCAGACATTTCTTTTATTGAACTGAATATGTCCATTACTACCCCTTATATTCCTCATACTGAAAAATTATATATTTCATCTACTTCTATATGTAAAGGAAAAATGATATCATGACGAATAAATTCAAAATACTGATTGTCTAATAAATGAATAATATTTCTTTTATTACCCGTAAAAAAATTATCCACACAGATTACTTCATTTCCTTCTTTTAAAAGTTTTTCGCAAAGGTGTAAGCCGATAAATCAGGCTCCACCAGTAATTAATATTCTTATTTTCATACACCTAATCACTTCAAATATATTAAATTATTGTTATTGATTTCTTATTTTAATAAATCTAAAAATAATCCATCTACCAATGCTCTCTTGAAAAACACTAAATCAAGTAATTTTAAAAAATGCTTTAATAATTTTTATAATATACTTTTTGCCTGCTCTCATAAGAATATAAGGGAAATATATCCTGTATAATTTCCATTTTTTTGGCTTCCATGCTTTAGTTAATATTCTCTCTTCTTGTTCAACACCAGAGAATTTATTATTTATATCAGCTTTACATTTTAACATAAAGCCTGTATTGTATTTTTTACATACAATGTGTATATATTCAGGAAATTCTTCTTGAATATATCCCCATATATTTGTAAATAATTGCGTATTTTTACTAGTAACAACTAAGGCTCCATTATCTTCTAAAAAGTTCATTATTTCCTTCAACTGATCAATAGATTTGTCTCCAAATATATCAACTCTAAAAAGTATAAGATCGAAAGATACATTGCCAATGAATGATTGTCTTAGACGTTTAAAGGCCGTGTATTTATCGCCAGTTACAAATTGCGCATATCCTTTAAAATTATTTCTTTCTAATAAAGATGAAGTAAATGCTGGTGAACGATTATACTTATTTCCTTCATTTGAATTCCATTCATCTATTCCATATATTTCAACACTATGATTTATAAATGCAATAAGAGCAGATGCATATCCTTTTCTAATGCCAAATTCTAAATATTTTTTTGGTAAATAATTTTTTGTATACCAAAACAATGGATACAAGCATGCCCATTCATTTTTAAGTTTAATAAGCCTAATTAATGACAAATTATTTAATATGTACTCATCAATCGAGTTATTAGTCAAATAAGATAATATATTTTTTTTATTTTTATGAATAATTTTATTTCTATTGTTAGATAAATCATTTTTTACATTTTGTTTGGAAGCTGCTCTATGGATTTCTAATTTATAGTTTTTAAGCCCCCAATCTGGGTTTCTTGCCTTTATAAAAAAAGGGACAATATGAGGATTATGATGTTTGATAGTTTCTCTTTCCTTTGGTCTTTCTTTCATATCATATACAATAATTCCAAAAAAAGATAAATCAATACTTGGATAAAATTGATTGATTCTCAAACCTAACTCAATATCATTCCAACCCCAGTCTTTTAAATTTTCATTCAAACCTTGCGCCTCTCTCCAAAGAAAATTATACATTAAAATTGCTCCCATCCCGCTGATTAAACCAGGAAATGAATTACGATAATTTAAGTATCTGTTATGTAATTGTAAATATCGATCCCATTCAAATAAACAAGGCTTTTTTTCAACAATTTGCCATGGAATCAATTTTTTACCTATAGTCATTATAGTTTTATTAAGATCAAATACATTATTGCTTTTTTTATCTATTAATAAAAATAAATTCTGTAATGAAGGTATACTAAAAAGAGTATCGGCTGGCATAATTAATATAAATTCACCATCTGCTCTTGCAATTCCAACATTCGGTGCAACCGAACTATTAAACTGTCTATTATTCGGATTATATTTTGAAGCTATCGCTGGAGGGACATAAATAAATTTACATACTTCGTTCATTTCTTTAGTAACGCAAATTTCTTGTGCTAAAGGAATTTCACTATTCCAATCAACTATAATAACTTCTATGTCCTTGAGCCTTCCAATTTTTCTAACATTTCTACATAGATAATTAATTGTAGTTGTAAGTTTATATTTAAAATTCCCCAAATAATCATCGTTTCTCCCACATAGCACAAATGAAATTAAATATTTTGGTTTATTGTTTTGCATTTTATCAATCACAATTATAGCTTTCTCACTTTGCCAAAATCTACCCACCCTAATTTACAATTCCAATAGTTGATATAAAAAACTCGCTTTTATAAAAATAACTAAAGCTTCTATTAATCACATTATAAAAATTATTATCTAATAACAAATTTTTCGCAGAAAATAAATTATAGTGTATTTTTGAATATATACATTTTAAATGTTCATTCTATTTCGAAAAATGATTGTTGAAGAACACAAACACCCTCATTAATTGTATAACTATTGTGGCCTCTTTTAAAGGGTCGGCACTCGATAATACTGAAGCCAATTGCGTTTTCCCAAGTATCAGCTCGGCCACTATCTGTCATTATCTTCAATGTAATTCTATATTCCCCACTGGTAAGAAAAAGAGGCCCAATTTCTACTCTTACTTTTTTAACTTTTTTATTAAAATATTTATCATGATATGCCCCTGATACCACAATTGAAACAAGTTGTCCTAATTCATTATAAATGTGGAACTCTGGACTAAAACGATCTCCTGCAAGCTCACCAGTAAAATTAGCAATTAAAACTAACTTATCATTGTACTTAAATATAGTAGTATTTTTATCTTCTTTTCCTTTTCTTTTTAGTATTTCAACGCGGCTGAAATAAAAACTTTTATGCTTTACATCTTCAGGATTTCTCTCTACAATATAAGAAAGCTCATCCAAATGCTTTAGCTGGCACTCTTCATAATCTCTAACCACTTCATCAGTAGTTCCTTTTTTTATTATTCTACCATTATCTAACCAAATAGCATTATTACATAAGCTACGAATTGCTCCCATATTATGGCTTACAAAAAGTACGGTTCGTCCTCCCCTTGCTACATCTTTCATCTTCCCCAGACATTTTTTTTGAAATGCTATATCTCCAACCGCTAATACCTCATCTACCAGCAGAACCTCAGGTTCAAGATGTGCTGCTACCGCAAAGGCAAGCCGAACATACATACCACTGGAATATCTTTTTACCGGAGTATCTAAGAACTTTTCAATTTCCGCAAAGCTAACAATTTCATCAAATTTATCTTTAATCTCCTGTTTCCGCATACCTAGAATTGCACCGTTAAGAAAAATGTTCTCTCTGCCGGTAAGCTCGGGATGAAATCCTGTTCCCACTTCTAATAAACTTGATACTCTACCGTTAATTTCGATAATTCCACCGGTAGGTTCAGTAATGCGTGACAGAATTTTAAGAAGCGTACTTTTTCCAGCACCATTTTTACCTATAATACCCAATACTTCTCCTTCATCTATTTCACAAGATATATCTTTCAATGCCCAAATAATATCATTACTTCGTGCATTATCCCCATTGTTATTAAATCTTGTAAGTCTTTGTAATTGCTTAAAGTTTCTAAAGGGTGCACAAACACCATCTATTATAGCTTCCCGAAATGTTTTGTATCCTTTTTCTTTTGTCCCAATGCGATAACATTTAGATAAATTGTTAATTTTTATTATTGGTTTACCCATATTCGTTTCACCTCAGATAATATCAGCAAAATAGCGCTCAGTTTGTTTAAAATAAAACATTCCAGTTATAAATAGAATTATACTCACCAAAGTTGACATTAATAGAATTTGTTTGGGGAAAGCAACTGTTCCTAATAAAACAGAACGAAACCCCTCAATAACACCAACCATTGGATTTAAGGCATAAACAAGACGATATTTCTCGGGCAACATAGACGCAGGATAAACAATAGGAGAAGCAAACAGCCATAATTGCACTAAAAAAGGAATTGTATATCTAATATCCCGGTATTTTGCATTCAAAGCAGCAAGTAACATACCTACTCCACTTGCAGTTACCATCATTAGAATAACTAACAATGGCAAATACAGTATCATAATATTGGGATATATATGAAAATAAAACATCATAACAATTAAAACTATAAAGGCAATAGAAAAGTCTAATAAACCCGCCAGAACTGGTGTTAGAGGAGCTATTAAACGGGGAAAATATACCTTAGAAATTAAATTAGTATTTG
>Ga0209979_1002241_pt1 | contig 18971 bp, 19 predicted proteins | sample AnhtaG_FD_183114 | JGI IMG/M metagenome (GOLD analysis project Ga0209979, IMG submission 183114) | Deep subsurface microbial communities from Anholt, Denmark to uncover new lineages of life (NeLLi) - Anholt_01485 metaG (SPAdes) (version 2) | ecosystem: Environmental > Aquatic > Marine > Oceanic...
CCCTTTGATACCTCGGTCATCGAGGCTATGGTTCACCGGAAGAGCGTTATAGAATACTCCCAGGGAGTGGTCTCACAGGAGATAGAAAAGATGTGGCAAAACATCGTCTCCCTGTTCGGTTAGCCCCTCAGGGTAGCCGAGGTTGATGGGAGGAGATTTTTTTGGTAAAGAGGGGGATGGGCATTTGTTCGATGCCTTGCTGGATTTGAAAAAGGGGGAACGGGTGGCTGGCTTAGCCACCCTGATAACCCTTGTCATGGCGATAGGGAAAGGAGCCATAGGTTATCTTTCAGGCTCCATTGCCCTGGTAGCCGATGCTGTTCATTCTGCCTCTGATGTGCTTACCATCTTAGCCTCCTGGTTCGGGTTGAGGATAGCCAGCCGAAGACCGAGCGATAGGTTTCCTTATGGTTACTATAAGGCGGAGAGCCTGGCTACCTTGTTTGTCTCCGGGCTGATACTCTATGGAGGGATAGAATTGGGGCTTGCAGGAATGAGGAGGCTTACCACTCTTCCGGAGATAAGGGTTGTTCACTTTGCCTTAGGGATTTCTACCCTCTCGGCACTAATAGCCTATTTTCTCGCCCGATGGGAGAGAAAGGTAGGGGATAAGATAAATTCGCAGAGTCTGATCGCCAATTCCCAGGAAACTCAACTTCATATTTTTTCCTCCTTTCTGGTCTTTATTGCCATTGGTGCCAGCTATTTTCATATCCCTTATATAGAAGCTATTCTTACCTTAGGTTTGGCTGCTCTGATTTTATGGGTAGGGCTCAAAAACGGGCGTATAGCCATTTACAGCTTGATGGATGCCTCGATGAACCCCCAGATGGAGAAGGAGATAAACTCTCTCCTCCTCTCCGTGAAAGAGGTGAAGGGGGTGGAAATGGTAAAGATAAGGCAGGCGGGACCCTTCTTCTTTGGGGAGGCGTCGGTTCAGATGAAGAGGTCCCTTGATGTGGCTCGAAGCCATGAGATCTCTTATCAGCTGATGGAAAGGGTGAGGGTGAAGTTTCCCCAGATAGAGGCTTTTAACATATCTATTGAGCCTTATCAGAGTGGAGAGGTGCGGGTGATGGTGCCCCTTGAGGAGAATAAGGGGTTAGAATCGAAGCTCTCCGAACATTTTGGCAGAGCAAAGTTTTTTGCACTCGCCGGGATAAAGGAAGGGAAGGTGAAAGAATTCTCCATCAGGGCTAACCCTTTCAAGGACAGGAAACTGCGAGCTGGTCTGGCAGTGGCTGATCACTTTCTGGAAAAGGAGGAAGTGGACACTCTCATAACCAAGAAGATAGGGGAGATAGGGTTTTACGCCCTGCGCAACCGTTTTATCGAAGTCTATCAATCGGAAGACGAGATGCTGAGAGATGCTCTGAATGGCTTTGTTACCTCCAGCTTGAAAAGGCTAACCACATTTACCCATAGATTTGACGAAGAGGAGCTCCCCCTGAAGGAGAAGCTGAAAGAGGCTTTAAGGGGGGTCATCGACCCGGAGACGGGGATGGATGTCGTCCGGATGAGGCTCATTAAAGATCTGACTGTAGACCAGAGGATGGGTTTGGTGAGGTTGACCTTTCGCCCAGCCTCACCAGTATGCCCACTGGCTTTTAAGTTGGGGATGGAGATCAAGGATAAATTGAAGGGGATAAACGGGGTCAACAGGGTGGTGATCGATGTGGAAGGCTTCATCCAATCGGAGCAGCTCCAGCACCTATTATCCAGTGAATAGGTCAAAAATATGCCGGACAATCTCAAACTCGAAGCGGAGGTAAAGGACTATGGGGTCTGATTTTGATAAGTTTGCCGATTCTCTGCAAAAGACGATCCTGCAGCAAATGGCGGAGACCTACTCCAGGAAGGTGATGGAGATCTTCCTGAACCCCAAGAACATCGGTCAGATGGATAAACCCGATGGCTATGGGAGGGTAACCGGTCCCTGCGGGGATACCATGGAGATATATCTTAGGGTAAAGGATGACAAGATTACCGAGGCTAAGTTCTTTACCGATGGCTGTGGGACCGCCATCGTCTGCGGTAGCATGGTCACCGAGCTGGCAAAAGGGAGAAGGGTGGAAGATGCTTTAGACATCACCAAAGAGACTGTTTTAGAGAGCCTTGGGGGTCTTCCGGAGGCTGACCAGCATTGTGCTCTGCTGGCGGCGGATACCTTGCGGGTGGCTATCGCTAACTTACTGAAGGTTAAGGGAGAGCCTCCGGCGAGAGAGGGCTTTGTTAAGAAGGATATAAATGGTATAACCTTAAAGCCAGATGAAAGGGGGTGAGATTATGCCCATCTACGAATACAGGTGTCGGGATTGCAGCAAGGTCACCGAACTTTTAGTTGGGGTGACCGGGAGCCGCCGGCAGGTCAAATGCACCCATTGCGGGAGTGAGAGGATGGAGAAGATTCTGTCAGCGCCAGCAAGCGTCAGGGTGAAGGGGACTCCCTCCTCCACAGGCTCTGAGTGCTGTGGTTTGACCAATCCTTGCGATGACCCCAAGCGATGTTGCACCAAATAGGCTGAAAAATCCCCCAAGGCTGAGGCCCAGGGGTGATTGAAGGAGGTTTCCTATGAAGATTGCTATCAGCTGCACAGGGAGCACCCTCGATTCGGAGGTGGACCCGAGGTTTGGTCGCTGTTCCTATTTCATAATCGTGAATCCGGATACTATGGAGTGGGAGGCTTTATCCAACGAAGCCGCTCAGATGGGAGGAGGAGCTGGCATTAAAGCTGCCCAACTGGTCGCTGACAAGGGAATTGAAGCTATGATTAGCGGCAATTATGGTCCCAATGCCTTTCAGAGCCTGATGGCGGCTAACATCAGACTATTCACCGGAGCTTCGGGTAGTGTTCGGGACGCCATAGACCAGTATCAGAAGGGTCAGCTCAGCGAGAGTACCGAGCCCTCGGTGGGTCGCCGTTTCGGGATGCGGTGAGTTGATTTTCCTGATATAATATTTTGCAGCAACTAAGCCATTTGCATGGCGAACTGGGAAGCGGTGTTGTTAAAAACAAAAAAGAGGGGTGTTGTTTATGAAAGAAGAGAATAAATCACAGCGTGCAGATAAGACCCTGGAGCAGTGGAAGGATAGGCAAGCCCTGGGCAAGAGGTTGGGCAAGATTAAGCATAAGATATTGGTGATGAGCGGCAAGGGAGGGGTAGGCAAAAGCACCGTAGCCACCAATATCGCTTTTGCCCTCTCTGAGAAGGGGTTCAAGGTAGGTTTGATGGATGTCGATATCCACGGACCCAACATCCCCAAGATGTTGGGAATTGAGTGGGGGCAGGTGGGAGGTAAGGAAGGGAATCTCCAGCCAGTCTTCCATTCCCCTAATCTCAAGGTGATGTCCATCGGCTTCTTTCTACGGCAGGAGTCGGATGCTGTGATCTGGCGGGGACCTTTGAAGATGAACCTCATCAAACAGTTTATCCGGGATGTTGATTGGGGTGAGCTCGATTATTTGATTGCTGACTCTCCTCCTGGAACCGGGGACGAACCCCTCAGTGTCTGCCAGTTAATTGAGAAGGCTGATGGGGCTTTGATAGTCACCACACCTCAGGAGGTAGCTCTGACCGATATCAGAAAGGCGGTTACCTTTTGTCGTCGGGTTAATATGCCGATTTTAGGAATTATCGAAAATATGAGCGGCTTCATCTGCCCTCATTGTGGGAAGAGGACCGACTTGTTCAAATGCGGCGGTGGGAAGAGAGTAGCAGAGGAGGCGGGGGAACCATTTTTAGGGAGTATTCCCATCGACCCTTTAGTGGTGGAAGCCTGCGATGAGGGCATTCCCGCCTTATCCAAAAAGCCCGATAGCGAAGTTGCCAAAGCATTTAAGGATATAGTAAAGATTATAATCAAGAAAACTAAAGAAGAGGTTTCCACGAAGTCTGCCCCCGGAAAGGAAGAGAAATAAAGAACGATTTCTAAAGTAAACAGTCCCGTTTGGGAAAAGGGGCGGCAAAAGGAGGAGTGTAATGAAGGTTGGCATTTCAACTGAAGGGGATTATGTGAGTGCCCACTTTGGCAGATGCCCCCAATATACTATGGTGGAGGTTGAAGGAGGGAAGGTGCTGAGTAGAGAGGTTATCGACACCCCCGGGCACCAGCCCGGATTCCTCCCCGGCTTTTTAGCTGAGAGAGGGGTCACCTGCGTGATCACCGGCGGGATGGGACCACGCGCCCAGGGCCTCTTTGCCCAGCAAGGGATTGAGACCGTGGTGGGGGTATCGGGAAGGGTCGATGAGGTGATAGAGAGGTTTAGGAAGGGGGAACTGAAGAGCGAAGAGAACCCCTGCGACCATGGTGATACACCCTGCCATAAATAAGGAGGGATCGATTTTGTGGGTCTCAGGAGAAGAGAGCCCTTCTCGGGAAGTCCTTATAACCAATTTTATGTTAGGCGATTAAGGAAGAAAGAGGAGGCTTATTTTGGAGCATCGAAAAGAGAGCTTAGAGACCTTGATCGTGCATGGCGACCATAAGCTGGACCCTTTAACCGGCTCCATATCACCCCCCATCTATCCCGCCTCGACCTTCGCCTTCAAGAGTGCTGAGCAGGGAGCCGAGCTGTTTACCGACCACCGAAAAGGGTATTATTATACCAGGGTAGCCAACCCCACCATTGACCAAATGTGCAAGAGGATAGCGCTTTTAGAGGGTAGTGAGACGGTTTTAGCTTTCGCCTCGGGGATGGCAGCTACCCATGCTGTATTTATTACCCTGGCAGGTGCCGGGGATAGCATCGTTCTGTCAGACACCATTTACGGGGGGACTTATGCCCTGTGCACCAATGTATTGCCCAGGATAGGTATTGAGCCCGTCTGGGTCGATGCTACCGACCTGGAGGCGATTAAAAGGGGAATCACTAAGAGCACAAAGGGGATATTTATTGAGACCCCTGCTAATCCGACCCTTAAGGTCATCGACATTGCCGGGGTGGCGGAAATAGCTCATTACCATGGCATACCTTTGATTGTGGACAACACCTTTGCCACTCCATACTTACAGCGACCACTGGAGTTGGGAGCCGACATTGTGGTTCACAGCGCCACCAAGTATCTGGGGGGACATGGGGATTTAGTGGGTGGCTTGGTAGTATGTGGTGAGGAGGTATACAAGAAGGTCCACCCCATCCTCTCCGAGGTAGGGGGATGCATGAGCCCCTTTAATGCCTGGCTGGTGATAAGAGGACTCAAGACCCTTCATATAAGGATGGAGAGGCACTGCCAGAACGCTTTAGAGGTGGCGAGGTTTCTGCAGGGGCATCGGGCGGTAGAGAGGGTATGGTATCCCGGTCTTCCCAGCCATCCCCAGCACGAGCTGGCGAAGGGGCAGATGGACGACTTTGGGGGGATGGTAGCCTTTGAGGTAAAGGGGGGGAAGGATGCTGGAAGGAGGGTGATGAATAGCGTCCATCTATGCATCCTGGCAGTTAGTCTGGGGGATGTGGATACCCTCATCCAGCACCCTGCTTCTATGACCCACAGCAACTACAGTGAAGAAGACCTGTTAGCCACCGGCATCACCCCGGGGCTTATCAGGCTTTCGGTCGGTCTGGAAAAGGCTACCGACATCATCGCCGACCTTCGGGATGCGCTGAGCAAAATCTGAGGGCTTCGGCTGATATAGTCCCTATACCAGAAGCGTTGCCGATGGAGTTTTCCCTAATAAGTGAGTTCTGCTTACCGCTGGGAGCCTCCGAAGGATAATAGAGGGCGTGCTTTGAAAAGGGGTTAACGAAAAACAAATTTTTAGAGATAAAGGATAATGAAGAATGGCGAAGAAGAAAAAGAGTTTCCCCATCCGTTACCTGATGCAGATTATCTTTTTTATTTTCATCAGCTATATTGCCATCAACCATCTGGTTATCAGAGGGGGACCCGATGTGTCTGCAACCATCCATGCCTATTGCCCTTTTGGGGCGATAGAGTCTCTATATAATAACCTGGTCCATGGCACCTTTGTATATAAGGTTCAGTACTCCTCCTATGTGTTGTTCGTAGCCATTGTTGGCATCTCTCTGCTGTTTGGCAAGGGGTTTTGTGGATGGGTATGCCCCTTTGGCTCCCTCCAGGAGTGGATAAGGATAGGGGGGGCTAAGCTATTCAAGCGGAAAAAGTCGCTGTTACCCCAGGTGGTGGATGCTAAGATGAGGTATCTGAAGTATGGGGTGGTTCTTCTGATAGTTATTCCAAGCTTTGTGACGGGGAGGATGGTATTTGAGAACTACGACCCCTTCGTTGCCTTCTTCCATTTCGGAGAAAAAATCACCGGGGAGTTGCAACCGGCTTATATCATCTTGGGAGTGGTGCTGGTATTCTCGCTGTTTATCGGTCGCTTCTGGTGCCGCTACTTTTGCCCCCTGGGGGCTATCCTTGGCTTGTTGAACAAGATTAGCCTCTTCTCCATAAAGAGGGTCAAGGAGAGTTGCACCGATTGCGGTCTATGCGATACTAAATGTCCGGTTGACATCCAGCTATCCAACATTGATAGGCTAAAATCAGCCGAATGCATCGGCTGTCTGGAGAGTGAGCAAGCCTGCCCTCAGAAGGGTGCCCTATTTGCTACTACATTACGGCTGAAGCATAGCTTAGGGAGCTATTCAGCTATGTTGCTGGTCTCCCTCTTCTTGGTAATCGGTCTGGCAAGGTTGACCAGCTACTGGCAGACCACCGGGAGCGTGGGTCCGGGGGGACGCCCCCCGGAAGCTCAGCGTGGAAGATATCAGCGAGCCATCCCTCAAGAAGGTGAGCGCCAGCGTGAGAGCGGTGTTGAGCTAAGGGAAGGGGTGGTTATCAGAGGAAGTATGACCTTAAGGGAGGTGGCTAAGAAAGCGGAATTGACCCACGAGGAGCTGTGCCGCAGGTTGAGGATTCCCGCCTCTACTTCTAAAAGATCGACATTAAAAGATATAATACTGGAGTATGGATACAGTATGACCCAGATCGTCGACATGCTGAGAAGCGAGGAGGTAACCCCTCAGGAGGAAGAGCCCAAGCGTGAAGGAGGCATTGAGCTAAGGGAAGGGGTGGTTATCAGAGCAAGTATGAACCTGGAGGAGGTGGCTAAGATAGCGGAGTTGACCCATGAGGAGCTTTGCCATAGGTTGAGGATTCCCGCCTCTACTTCTAAGGCATTGATCTTAAAAGATATAATGCAAGAGTATGGATACCCGATGAGTCGGGTCGTCGAGATGCTGCGAAGCGAGGAGGTACCCCCTCAGGAGGAAGAGCCCGAGCGTGAAGGAGGCATTGAGCTAAGAGAAGGAGTGGTTATCAGAGGAAGTATGAGTCTGGAGGAGGTGGCTAAGATAGCGGAGTTGCCCCATGAGGAGCTTTGCCGCAGGTTGAGGATTCCCGCTTCTACTTCTAAGAAATTGATCTTAAAAGATATGATCCAGCAGTATAGATACAGCATGAGCCAGATCGTCGAGATGCTGAGAAGTGAAGAGCTACCGAGGATGCCTGGATATAGGCAAGAACAACGCCCCCCTGGAAGAGGAGTGGGACAGAGACCAGGAAGAGGAGGGGGTATTGTGATTAAAAGTGGAGTGATTTTAAGGGGAAACATGACCTTAGGGGAAGTGGCTAATGCGTTGAGGCTGAGTCACCAGGAGCTATGCCGGAGGCTGAAAATCCCATCCTCCACTCCCAGGGACTTAATATTAAAAGACATCATGATAAGATATGGTTACAGCATGAGCCAAATTGCCATGATGCTTGAGGAGGGATGAAAGCTTGCCTTTAGTCCCACAAGACCTCAGCTTAAGGTAAAAGCCTCCTCTATTTTCATGGAATATAAGTTCTATCTGAAATGGAAGAGATTATGGGCAGAGGGTCGGTTTTAAATGGTGGGTTGTTATTGACCCTAATTTTTCTCTGCGCGGCCATCCTTTTATGGGCAGGGGAATTTAGTGGGGTTCCCCCCTTCCCAAGGGAGGCATCTGAGGTGACCATTGTTACGGTTTATGATAATTACCTGTGGACAGAGGGCTTGACAACCGATTGGGGCTTCGCCGCCCTGATTGAGCTTAATGGCAGCACCATTCTGTTTGACACAGGGGCAAAGGACTCCATCCTGTTAGGGAATATAGATAAATTGGGGCTGAAGCCGGAAGGGGTTGATGCTGTTGTCCTATCCCATTACCATGGCGACCACACCGGTGGCTTGTTCTCTTTTCTGGAAAAGTGGGGAGCCAAGAAGCTTTATCTCCCTCGGTCTTTCCCGGTGGGGTTCAAGGAGAAAGCGAGGGGATACGGCGAGCTGGTGGAGGTAGGGGGTTCTGCTAAAATCTGCGACCATGTTTATACCACCGGGGAACTGGGGATTTCTATAATCGAGCAATCCCTTATAATTGAGACCAGCAGAGGGTTTATCCTTATAACCGGATGCGCTCATCCCGGCATAGTCAACATAGTCAAAAGAGCCAAGAAGCTGAGCAATCAAGAGGTTTATCTGGTGCTGGGGGGGTTTCATTTAAGCGGAAAGAGCGACCGGGAATTGAATGACATCGTTAGTGCCTTCAGGTCGTTGGGGGTGAAAATGGTCTCCCCCACTCATTGCACCGGTGACCAGGCGATAGAAAAGTTCAGGAAGGAGTACGGCGAAGATTTCATCAGAAACGGTGTGGGCAAAAAGATAGTCATTACGGAATAAAGCATTTCAAAATGGAGCTTGGCGTATCCATTTTTTAGAATCCACTTGCCTATTAAACTCTCTTTGTCCTCATAGGAGGAAGGAGAAAGCCGCCCCCTCAAAGGTAGTTCCTAAGCAATACATTGGCAATACTCCCATAGATAATTGACTAAATTGTCAACATCGCAGCTCAAAAGGATAATGTATTTATCTCCAGCCCCGGCATAAAGAATCAATTTACCTTTTCGAACGAGGGCACCTGTGGGAAAAACCACTGCCGGAACATCCACTGGATACTGTTGGTTGCCATACAGTTCGTAAGGGGCGGAAGGAATGTAGATTGGATTTCTGGTTCGGCAAAGCACCTTTCTTGGATCATCCCTATCCAGAAGGGCAGCGCATATGGAATATCCCCTTTCAGTTTTTTGCATCAACCCGTAGGCTTTACAAATGTCTTCTTCTATTTCACCCACCGCATGATAGATGAGCAGCCAGCCCCTATTGGTTCTGAGTAGCTGAGTGCCCGGTCCAACTTTCTCCTTTTCATGGGGGTAGCGCCCGGCTTCTAAGAGCAGACTTTGGCTTCGCCGTTCATAGATTTCCCTCCATTGTTTTATATACTGGGGGGGATAGAGGAGTTGGTTTATACCATTTTCAAGGGGAGCCAGGTGGATGTTGGGATGAAATCGGAGCAGAATGTAGTGTCGGCTGTGCACCGGTTCAAAGAAGGGGATGGCGTTGCGGGAGTCGAAGAATTCGACCATGCCGTGATAGGTGATGTTCAGGAAATTGTGCGTGGAATAAACGGCGATCCGGTCTGCGTTGGCAGCCTTAAAGGATGGCTTAATCTTGCCACACCCTATTAATAGATACCTGTTGCCGTAACTGATGATGCGGATGTCTTCTATCCCATAGGTGAAATCCCCGTGGTCGGTCCCATCGCCTCTTATTACCATATTTTGGAATCTGGTGAAATGAATGCCGTCCTCACTTACCAAGAGCCAAACCTCAGAGATATAGTTTTCCAGGCAATACCGCTCCATGCGAAGCGTTTCGTCGAAGAAGGTACCCTTTCGATACCGCTGGTGACATCTTGGAGTCAGGATGACCTTATCCTGAAATACTTCAGCCCCCCCGTTGAATACAGCTCCGACCCTAAGCTCGCCCTCCTCGTGCCAGGTGAGCCCGATGTCTTGAGGCTTGACGATAGGATTGCCTTCAAAGGATTCCAGCTTAAAAATGGTCTCTCCTGAGCCGAGGTGAACGACTTTTCCAGCCCCTAATTTGTTAACAGCATTGTCCAAAGAAGAACTCACTGAATCACCTCTCATAATAGTCGTTCAAACAACTCAATAAATTCTCCGGCAATTTTCTCTGGAGAGTGCTTAATGACATATTCCTCGGCATTCCTTAGGGTTTCGTTAACCACCTTGTCTCCTTCAAAAACATTGATTAGTCGGCTACAAAGCTCATCCTTGTTTGGATACTTCATAATCTCTTTGTCTAAAAACCAGACAAACTCTGTATCTGATGTAATTATAGGGATCAAAGCACCCATGCACATCAGGATGCTACTGGGCACCACAGCTTCGCCCTGCCGTATCTCCTCTCTCTGTTTGTGAAGGAGGTAGGCATCGGAAGCGTGAAGAAAGGTATAGATGCGCTCCATCGGGGCAAGCTCATATCGCAGTTCTACAAATCGGCGGTCTTTTAGAGGCTGGATGTTTGCGGCAATATACTTTGGGTCAGCTAAAACAAGGTAAATGAATTGAAATCTTTGGTTCAACTTCCGAAGGGAAGGAAGTATGGGGAAGATATGCAGTTCTGGTGCCCAGCCATAGCTGAGCACTATTTTTTTGTTCAATGGTAAATTCAGTTCTCTTCTTGCCTTTTGTTTATCCCCTTTGCCCAGTGGACCCGTAGGATAGGGAATTATGTGAATTTTATCTTCGTCAAATCTTTCTCGCCACTGACTTCTATAGCGCTCGTCAAAACAGACTATAGCGTCCCAGCCAAATTCATAGAATAAGGGGTTGGTGGGGGGCTTTCTCTCATGCACCACATAGATGGTCTTCGCCTTTTTCTTTATCTCCGGGAAGCACCTCTTCAGCGGTTGTAGTGGCACCCACTCTACTCGTTCCACAATGAGGATTTCGTAATCGGTATCTAAAAAGGGCTGGGGATGAAAAAAGGTCTCGGTGTGGTCACCTTCATCGCTACAACATCTGATTACATACTCCTCATCCCTCCCCACCGGTCTTATATTTTTAGGGGCGAAGACGGTTAGACTATGCCCCTTGCTTGCCAGTTCCCGGCCCACAAGCTCAGCATGAAGTGAGACCCCGCAGGCGGTATTCCATCTTGACAATATGGCTATCTTCATCTTATATCCCTTTATACAACTGCAGATGCTGGCGGGCTACCGTTGGCCAGGAGGTGAGCCTTCTATACCTTTCGGTGCGATTAAGGATATATTGCCGAAATTGGGGGTCTTCAAAAAGACGGAGGGCTATTTTTGCCAATGCTGAAGAGTTATAGGGGAGGATGAGTAGTTCATCGCAGATGTTCTTCAGCTCCTCAAACTTAGGTATACGGGTGGCGATGACCGGCTTCTTTGCCCCGATAGACAGATGAAAGGAGCCGGAGGCAGAGCGGTCCTCCTCGTAGTAGGGGAAAAGCACCACATCGGAGGCACCAAACAGATAGGGGACATCTTCATTAGGGAAGAACCTATTGGGGTAGATGACATTCTTCCCCAGCCCCAGCTCCGCTATCCTCTGGCTCACAAATTCTGCGTAGTCTCTATCCTTGTGCGAAGCCGTAGGAGCCAGACCCCCAGCCACAAATAGATAGGCATCCTTGAGCTTCTCTAATATCTCAACCAGGGCTTCCAGGGCAATATGCAAGCACTTGTGCTTCTTGACGAACCCGAACATGAGGAGTATCTTCCCCTTCTCAGGCAATCCGAGCCTCCTCCGTGAAGCCCCTTTGTCTTGGTGGCTGAGTTTTGTTCCATGGGGAATAAGGTGGATTTTTTCAGACGGTATTCCCAGGCGGGTTAGGATGGCTTGCTGAGAGTCCAGGTGCACGATAACTTCATCGGCGAGTTGGGCGATTCGCGCAGCAAAGCTCTCATCCACCCCACCCCTTTCGGAGAATTGGGCTGGTCTGAGGCAATGGATGGTGATTACCTTTTTGACCTCTGGCTCCAGCCCCAGCAGAACTGAGGGCAATCTATCGTCAAACTTGTATATGTTGTATTCATGTTGAATGTGAACTATGTTCGCCCCCTTGGTGTGGGTAAGGATAGAGTTTACATAATGCCCGTTCCTGTTCCAGCAGGGGACCACCTCAAGCTTATCCTCCTTGATGAGAGAAGCTCCCTGTTCAGCAACGACCTTGATCTCTATGTTGGGGTCCACTTCTCTAACGCCTTGAATGAGATAGTCTGTGTAGGTAGCAATTCCACACTGTGTAGGAAGATAGGTTGATACATAAACGATTTTCATTGGTCAAGCCCTCCTAATGCCCCTTTAAGCCGGCAAGCTCTCTCCACATTTTCAGCTGCCAGAATTTGGCGACCCATTTCCGCCTCAACGGAAGACCGTTTCAATTAATCTGTTTAAGTCTTCTAACTTGCAATTCAAAACTTTTAAATCATATTTTTCCAAAACAGCGGTATATTTCAATCCACTTCCGGTTACAATACAAACCACAGTGTCATTTTCATTTAAGATATTCTCTTTTCTCAATTTCTTCACAGCAGCTAAGGGAACGGCAGAGGCAGGTTGTCCAAAGATGCCTTCTTTCGCCAGTCGCTTTTGGGGGGATTTGGGTGTAGTGCCGAAGTCGCGAAGCTACCCATCTTTTTTAGGCGTCTTTGCCCCTTCTAATAATTCTTGCTCAAGAGATCGAAATATGCTTTAGAGATGTGTAAAAGCCAGTCAGTTCTCGGATGTTTCGGTGCCCTCGAATCTATTTTTTATCGCCACCTTCTTTTTTCTTTTTATAATCTTTAATTGCCTCGTGAAGGGCATCGGCTGCCAGGTTGGAACAATGCATCTTCCGAGGAGGAAGACCATCAAGTTCATCAGCCACGTCATCACGTGTCATTTTCATAGCCTTATCGACATGCATTCCTTTCGCCAGCTCGGTCACCATGCTGCTCGTTGCAATAGCTGAACCGCAACCAAAGGTTCTAAACTTTATATCGGTGATAATATCGTCTTTTATTTTTATAAACATCTCCATCAAGTCACCGCAGACAGGGTTGCCCACCTTGCCATAGCCATCAGGGTTTTCTATAGTACCTACATTCTTCGGATTCATGAAATGTTCCATTACTTTCTTACTGTAACCTATCTGTTCCTGTTTCATATAGATTGCCTCTCTTATTTCATAGCGGTGAAAGTTCCCTCAATCTTTGAACCGTTTCCTTTACCGCCTTTGCGATTAAAGGTATTTGTTCCATCTTATTTGATCGTCCCTGGGTTAAAACCATTGAACCATGGGCTTCTTCGTGTTTTAAACCTATTGCTAATAGAACATGTGAGGGTTCCAATGTCTTGGAAGTGCAGGCTGACCCGGTGGATACCTGTATGTTGTACCTGGTATCCATATTCAATAATATGCTCTCACCTTCTATACGGCTGAACCGGAAACTTGCATGGTGAGGGAGCCTTTGAGTAGGATGACCGGTGAGATAGGCTTCGTCGATCTTCAATATTTCATCGATGAGTTTATCCCTTATTCCCTTGAGTCTCTTGCTTTCCTGCTCCATTTCATCCTGCGCTATCCTTGCCGCTTCTCCCATTCCTGCAATGGCGAATAAGTTCTCTGTCCCAGACCTAAGTCCACGTTCCTGTCCACCCCCCGGCAGGATCGGCTGGAGCTTTAAACGCGGTTTTATATACAATGCACCGGCGCCTTGAGGCCCGTATATATCGTTAGATGATAGTGTTAACAGGTCTATCCCATCATTTTGTACATCTATTGGTATCCGCCCTGCGGCGGCTGTGGCATCCACATGCAAATATGCACCCTTTTCATGAACTATCTCGCTTATCTCCCTGATAGGTTCTATTGTTCCTATCTCATTGTTGGCATATATTATCGAGGTAACCGTGGTATCTTTAGTCACCATATCTCCGAGTTTCTTAATATCTACGATACCCGCTGAATCAACCGGTATGATGGACAGTTCGAAACCACTTTTCTGAAGCTCTTTCATGGGATTGAGGACTGATATGTGTTCTATAGCGCTTGCGGCAACCTTTTTCCCCTTTGCTATGTTTCTGAGCGCGGTTCCCTTAATGGCCAAGTTGTTGGATTCAGTTGCGCTGCTGGTAAAGACAATACAGTTCTCATTTTCTGCGTTAATAAGTTCTGCAATCTTTTTCCTGGCATCTTCAATAACCCTTCTTGCCGCTAATCCTACTGAATGGAGGGACGATGGGTTTCCGAATCCATTTTTAAGATACTGTTCGGCAAACTCCAATACCCTGGGATCGATGGGCATCGACGATGCGTGGTCTAAATATATCCTTTCCATAGGTGCACCTCTAAAACCACATGGTGGCATCAGCATCCAGCACAAGGTCATTAAGGGTTGCTGCACCTACTATTTTTACTCCTGGTATCAATTCAACCTTTTCCCAGCCCATCATCTGTTTTGATGCCTCACATACATAAATTTCAATTCCCATTTCGAGGGTCTTATTTATCATTTCCAAAACACTTGGAAAGTTTCCCAGTTTTATCTTCTCAGCTTCACCAGGAAGCAATATCCTTAAACCTTGACCTAAATAATAAACTTTGGCGTCTATATCCATTGCCTTGGCAGTTTGCGCTAAAACCAAGGGCGAATATTGTCTTTCCGGTGCATCGCTGGTTTGTACATAAAGAATAGCAGATTTGTTTTCCATATTACACCCCCTATCTTCCCTTATATTAGCATATTTTTAATCTAATCCCTCATTTCATCCTTTTTATAAAGAAGGTTAATATTGCCTCCCTTTTTTCAAATTTTAGAATCTCGTGTCCGGTCCTCTTAGCCCATCGTTTGATGTCCTCTTCCGCCGCGGGGTCGTCCGCTTCTACCTTCAACACCTGCCCCACCTCGATTTTATCAATTTCCTCCTTCGTCATGGCAATTGGCATCGGACAGTAGTAACCCACACAATCCAGTTCTGCATCAGGGGTAATATCCGAGCTCATAATCACCCCCCTTTTGCTGCAATCTTAATTTATGCTCTTTTTTACGGTTCGATTAAAAATAAGTCTATATTAAACCTACCCTTCTACATATACTATACTCAATATGAATAAAATTTCAATAACTTTCTACAATTTATAGGATACACAGCAAATGTCTAACTCCTACACTGTCTTTATAATGACATATCCCTTTTGTATATTTTAGTTTATTCAAAAAATTCATTTTTCAGTGGCTGCAGAAAGACCACACCATCAGGTAAGCGAGACTTGTGTTGAGGGAAGGTTGGCAAGGATTTTTTAGAGAAACTCAATGCAAAGGATAAGCTCTACTTGTTAATGTTAATAGAAGTTGAATATAACGCTTAGGTATATTTGAATTCCTGCATTGATGGGATTCGGGTGGAGAGAGGTTTGGAGCGGAACCAGAGGTGTCTTGTTATATGCTTTTTCGCCGAACTTTATAGCTTATTTCCGATTAATCTGTTTAAATCTTCCAACTTGCAATTCAAAACTTTTAAATCATGTTTTTCCAAAGCAGCGGTAGATTTCAATCCACTTCCGGTTACAATACAAACCACAGTGTCATTTTCGTTTAGAATGTTTTCTTTTTTCAATTTCTTCACAGCAGCTAAGGGAACGGCAGAGGCAGGCTGTCCAAAGATGCCTTCTTTCGCCAACCGTTTTTGGGCTTGAAGGATTTCCTCATCTGTCACCGCAACGATAATGCCACCATTGTCTTTTATCTTTCTCAACACTTCGTTTCCGCTTGGGGGATACGGGTTGGCAATAGCCTGGGCGATGGTATGCGGAGTTTCCACTCGTGATATAGTTGCCTCATTCTTGATATAGGCATTATATATTGGAGAACAACCACGAGCTTGAGCACAAATCATTTTGGGCACTTTGCTGATTAGTCCGCTGAGCTTAAACTCCTCAAACCCTTTAAGGATACCCCTTATATTTCCTCCGGAACTTGTGGGGACCACTACATAGTCAGGAACCTCAAAATTCATCTGTTCACAGATTTCAAAAGCAATTGTTTTGCACCCCTCAACTCTAAACGGCACATCAGAGTTGATAAAATAAATGTCATTTTGTCTTCCAATCTCAAGGCTATGGAAGTAAAGCTTCCCGTAATCACCGTCCACTTTTATTAAAATGGGATGGTAAATAGCGATTGGATTAATTTTTTCAGGTGGAAGGTCTGCCCTGACCAGGATGAAGGTCGTCAAACCAGCTTTAGCACCATAGGCAGCCACCGAAACAGCCATATTCCCGGTGGATACCGTTCCTATGCATTTATACCCCAGACTAATAGCATGTTGAACGCCCACCACGGTCCCCCTGTCTTTAAAAGACCAGGTGGGGTTTTGGCTCTCATTTTTAAATAAGATATTTTTGATATTTAGTTCAGATGCCAGTTTTGGCGACCCTACTAATGGCGTAACCCCTTCGCTAAGAGATATATCCTTATCTGCTTTGTCAAAGGGAAAAAAGTCAGCATACCTTTCCAGCATAGTTTGTTTGAGAATATTACCCTCGTTTATCTTTCCTTTGGTTACTTTTTCCACCTCCAGAGGCTCGTTGCAAATATCACACCGAGGATAAACCTGTTCAATGGGAAAAGATTTCTTACACTTCGTGCAAATAAAGTTTGTCCTTTTCATCTTAGCATACGGAAGTTAACCTTAAATTGCTAATTACAGTTTAAGGAAACAATGGAGTATAACATCCCTGGGCTTTGCGAAGTGCCGAATATAAGTTGGCGTAGCGAATCGCAAACAAGCTATTATTTATAGTATCGCTCTCTTTCAAGCTTAGAAAAAATATTGCGGATCAATTTTTGTCCCAATTTCTATGCCATATTTTATTTTGATATTATCAATATGTGATTTACTTTTACTATTATTAACTACAAACTTCAAGATTCTGTTCATAGGAACTCGTGGATAAATCAAAAATTCAGAACACCTTTTTCTTCTACCACCAGGAATCATATCCCAAGAATCTGCTTTAATAATATCCCATGGAATCTTATTTAATTTATTTAGTCTATTATAGAATTCAGTATCTTTAGAAGCCGCATTTCCATCTGAAAAGGCAAATTTAATTTCATCGTCACAAAGAATAGATGGCTGAATTACCAAGAAAAATATGTTATCCTGATGCTTTCTTATTGCGTAAAGGGTGGGTGTTTTAGGTGTAAGGTAAAGTGGCACTAACTTATGAAGTTTATATGGTGGTTTACCATCTGTAAGAATAACTCCTTCCTTCTTATCTCTGCGTTCTTGAACACCTGGCTCTGCTAATGACTTATATTTTAATTCCCGACGTTTAACTTCATTTAGAGGTAAAATACCATACTTTATAATATTTTCAATATTATCAATATGTGAAAAATAGCAAAAATAATATATTTCAAATTCATTAAGTGTATATCTTATCCATTCTGGTTTATCTTGTTGAACAAAAGCATATATTTTTTTTAGTGACTTCTCTCCAATACCATCTATTTTTTGTACTTCTAACATTGTGTGTATAGCACTATTTTGCATAGCTTCCATTAGTAATTTTGCTTGCCTTTTATTTAGTCCTATATATTCTTCGTAATCACTCAAACCAAAACGATGTATTTTCTGATATAATTTATCAAATACACTATCTCGTGCTTTAGGGTCAAAATGGTAAATTTCGACATCAAGATTTGTAAGTGGCTCTAAATGATGACACATTATTTTTTTTACATCTTCCCATTTTAGTCCACCTGAACTTGTCCCTAATTCAGGAAAAGCAATAGATGTTATTCCTTTCTTTGAGTATGTTTGAGCAAATTTTTTTAAACCAAGCTCTATATATTCAATTTTTGACGGCAACATCCAGTAATATTTTGTAGGAAAATTAAGAATCCAAGGTCGCGATTTTTTCCAAAGATGCAAAAATCCAGGCTTAAGTAATCTTTTTTTACATAATTTAACATAACTTTCATACATTTCAGGAAATCTATATTTAAATTCAAGTGCAATACCTTTACCCATAACTCCGACACAATTAACAGTATTGACTATAGTTTGACAAGAACTCTCAAAAATATTACCAGGTATTTCTATTATTTTTGCCATAAGAATTTTAGGGTATATCTGTCTTATTGCAGATATACATCCCTTAGACCTAGCCCAAAGGTAGCATCTTGTATTTTTTAATCACGACATACCTCTTTAAAAAATATTATAACCCAAAGAATCTCATTTTTCAATGACTATCAGATGTAACATATCATCAGATTAGCAAGATTTTTGTAGCCGGAAGGTTGACAAAGATTTTTGAGAGAAACTTAATTCACAGGAAGGATTAACTATATTCTAATTGTTGATAGAAGGTGATTATAATGATTTGGCGGTTTGCAAATACTGCCGAAGGCAGATGGATTTAGCCTCAATCGTAAACTGCTACTTAGACAAAGATTTGGTGTATTCTGTGTTTAATTGTCTTCTATATCATGGCTTTCGGATGACCTCGAATTCTTCCTCTCCTAGTTCTCTAAATACTCGACGATATTTCTGTTCTCCACCGGAAAAGTCAGACAAATCGAAACCGCTCGCTAGGCTTAGAATGTATTTAGGTGGATAAACCTTACCCCTGTACATAACAGCCCATCTGTATGTTCGCTTGTTAAGCCACGAATTGTAGTCGTTCGTATCTTGGTGCTGTCTATTGAACTGGTTGATAGCCTCAATAATTTGTTGCCTCGTGATTTCTCTGCCATGAAAGGTCACAGAATTCATATTTTTGCCTCCCTTTATCCTAACTCGTTATTAATAGCATGCATATTTAAAAAATATTATAGCTTAAAAAATCTCATTTTTCAATTAGTGCTCCTTCTACCGTGAGGGAACCCTGCTTAGCTTATCCTCCTGAAAAAGCCCTTTTCTTTTAAACGGGGACGGGAAAATGCTCTTCCACCTTTCTCTCGCCTCCACCCTGACCTACATAATGAGCGACCTATGTCATGGCGGTCTGCCGGAGAAGGTTAGTCTTTCTTGACGAAGGGTTCGAAATCTACCCTGCCAAAGCTGGGGTTCTCATCATCATCCACTATGTCGTAGCGGTCTATCTC
>Ga0209979_1002242_pt1 | contig 18964 bp, 24 predicted proteins | sample AnhtaG_FD_183114 | JGI IMG/M metagenome (GOLD analysis project Ga0209979, IMG submission 183114) | Deep subsurface microbial communities from Anholt, Denmark to uncover new lineages of life (NeLLi) - Anholt_01485 metaG (SPAdes) (version 2) | ecosystem: Environmental > Aquatic > Marine > Oceanic...
TCTTTGCCGAAACTATCGATGATGGCCTGCGGGGTAAGCCTCTCCACTAAGCCACCTCCTGCTTGGCCAGTTTTTCCAGCTTCACCCAGGCCATGACCACACCGTGAATAATGGCCTCCGGCCGCGGCGGACATCCCGGGACATAAACATCCACCGGTATAATCTGGTCTACGGGTCCCGCCAGACTATACGATTCGTAGAATACGCCCCCTTCTATGCCACAGCTACCAACTACCACGACCAGCTTGGGGTCAGGTGTTTGTTCGTATATACGCTTGACTCGCGACACCATTTGCTTAACCACCGGACCTGTCACCAGTAAAACGTCGGCATGGCGCGGCGAGCCGACAAGCATGATGCCAAAACGCTCAACATCATATCTAGGGGTAAGCACAGCTAGAATCTCAATGTCGCATCCATTGCACGAACCAGTGTTTAGATGGTAAACCCACAGTGCTCTTTTAAATGCCTTTAAGCTCAAATTTCTCTCCCATATTGATTCAGATTATCCAACTAGCTCGACAACAAACAGTATTATGGCACTTATAGCCACAACAGCTATGAACCAGACTACATAGTCATTTACTATGCCAGTATGCGGTCTTACGATCACATCATAATATTCCTTAAGGGTTTCAAAGAATCCCCAGTATGCATTGCCTCCTCTCACCTGGCGCTGCTCTGCCCCGGGGACCTCTTCCCCACATAGGAAAATCTGTGCCTGCTCCTCCCCCTTCTTATATTTTTCCTCTCCTCGCCTTCTGAAGAAGTAGACTATGACCATCACTACAGCAAAGGCAATGAGCCAGATGATAGGATTCCAAAACTCGTAGCCAGATTCTACAATTAACGTCATGGTATAGCTCCCATGATTGCGTTGATGTATGATGCCTGGTCCACTAAAGCATCGGTGGCCGGGCGTACCATCCAATCAACGATTAGACCTGGAAACAGACCAAAAATGATGATGATTACAGCGAAAATAGTCATGGCAGCTATCATCGTTTTTGGTACTTCTTTTATGTTTTCATATTTAGGCAACAATGCTCCGGTGAATGCCGAGAAAAAAGCTTTGACGAAAACAGCCAGAGTTATAATTGATACCAATATGCCAATTATGGTTAGGATTGGGTTAAATTGATATACAGACTCATAAATCAATATCTTTGAAGCAAAGCCATTGAAGGGAGGGATACCAGAACTGGCCAGAGCTCCAAGCAGGAAAAACATTGCTGTGAACTTCATGGTATGACCGAGGCCCCCCATCTGGTTGAGGTCTCTAGTGCCGATGCGATAAAATATCGCCCCCGCGACCAAGAAGAGGAGTCCCTCAAATAGGGCATGATTTATCACATGAAAAATAGCACCACTGATAGCCGTCGTTCCGTAAGTTCCTAAAGCTGTCCGGTCGCCTAAAACGGCAAGTCCGACCCCGAGCCCAACCAACATAAACCCAGCCTCGCACACGCAATTATAGGCAATCAAGCGCGTGATATCCGTTTGCCGAACAGCCATAGTGACCCCAATGAACATGCTCAATAGTCCGATGGCTATGATTATCCACCCTACCACAGCCAGGTCGAGAGTAACCCCATAGAGGGTAAAGCATATTCTCATAAGGGCATACATGCTCGCTTGACTGGCCGCTATAAGCAAAACAGTTATGCTTACCGGCGCAACTGAATAGGTATCCGAGAGCCACATGTGCATGGGAACACCACCCAGCTTCATAACAAAGGCAGATATTAATATGACCAGAGCTATTCTATCCAGCATCGTATATTGCATTGCTGCGGCAAGAGCCCCTATGTTGAGCAAGTTATACTGGGCATATAGCAGGCCAATAGCAAATAGGATCATCAGGGACGCAATGGCAGATACAACTATGTATTTGAATCCGCCTTCTTGACTGTCGGCAAACCTGGTTCTGAAAGCTATCAGCGCTGCCCCCGAAATAGAAGTTATTTCTAAAAAGACGAACAGGTTAAACAGGTCTCCGGTAAACACCATCCCGAACGTGCCCCCTACCATAAGCAGCAACAGGGTATAGAACCTATTCTGCCCCGTCTCCCCTTTCATAGCGGACAGGGAATATATAACTGCCACCAGAGAAACAATTGCAACTATTATGCCCATAAATACAGATACACCGTCCACTTCCAGAATTATTCGCACCGGCACCATAGTGCCCTCGGGAATAGTAAGGCCAGGGAACGTGGCACCAAGGGTATAAATGTGGATACCATTGAGGATGACGTCTCTTGCCAGGGCAAAAACAAGAAACGCGACAAATGCCAGGCCAACTATTACAACTGCATTTCTGGCTTTCTTACTTGCCATGCCGATTAGCGGCGTTAGAAATGCTATCAACAAAGGTACGGCTATAATCAAGATGGAAGAGTGCCCTATCAGGGTAGCCAAATTACTATCCTTTCATCCTTCTAGATTTTTTTGAATCCAGGCTTCCAGTATGACGGTAAATGCGTATTACCAGGGAAAGTATTAGAGCCGAGGTCGCCACAGCAATAACAATGTTGGTCAAGGTCAAGGCCTGTACTACGGGAAGTACCATCGGCCCTTCTGGTGCATCTGTATAAATAGGAGCAATACCGCCTGCCCGATAACCCAGAGTCACCAAAAAGAGGTTAACAGAAGACGACAAGATGGTAATGCCCATTACAATTTTTAGCAGGTTTCTTCTGAAAATAAGAATATAAAGCGCTATTCCCATAAGCACCACTGCAGCAACGAAGGGGAAGTTCCCGATAAGGGTCTCGGTCATTCTTCCATTTCCTCCCCACTGGAGAAGAGTGCCAGGGCAAGGACGGCTGCCGAAAGCCCAGCTGTAACTTTCAAGCCAACAGCCAGGTTCATCAGTGGAATAACGCCCCCCGTCCAGACATCGCCAGGATTGGAACCAGTCGGCGGGATGCCTCCAAATATCCGTGAGCCAACCAGAAAGTTATAAAAGAAGACAGTACCTATGCCAGCGAAAGCTACCAATATAAATAACAGGGCACCGCTGCTTTCAACCAGAGAAAGGCGTCGCTCCCGGAGAAACTTTTTAATCTGCCCCGAGCCAAAAGCCACAATCAACATGACCACACCGGAAGCGATGATGGCACCGCCCTGAAAGCCGCCACCGGGCGTAACATGCCCGTGCATGATGACATAAAGACCAAAAACCAACACGAATGCCATCAACTGGTTGGCAACGGTACGCACAATCTTAGACATATTTACGTCTCTTCCTTCTTCTCACTAGCTCGCAGAACAAGCAGCACCCCCATAACCGCCGCAAAGAGCACAGTAGCTTCTCCCAGCGTATCGAATCCTCGGTAGTCAAACACAACTGCTCCCACCACGTTATTGCTCCCCGCTTCCTCCTGGGCATTGTCGATAATATACTGGTCCATCGTGGAAGGTGGTTCTCCGAACGGGTGCACCATCTCAAATCCCCCAATCACCAAGAACACCATCAGTACAATCAGAAGAAGCCAAGCAAAAAATTGCCTCATGGTTACTCCTTCCGCTCCGTTGCTCTGATAGAGATGATAAAGATAGCTGTGGTCACAGCCGCTCCGACTCCTGCCTCGGCAATTGCCACGTCAGGAGCCTTCAAAAGATAAAACTGAAAAGCCAACAGCAGACTCATTGTAGCCAGCGCCACCACCGCGTACAGCAGATCTCGGCATACAGCTACAAATACGGCACAGGCAACCAGTGCCAGCGGTATAATGATAAACAGAGGTCCAGCTTCAATCATTCTCTTTACCCTCCAGGTCATCCACCACCGCTCTGGTGGGCTTTTCTCCGCTGCGATGTGCCGCCCGGGCAATGGCATGAGCACCCGTGGCATTGGTGACCAGCAGCGCCACCAGCGCCAGCACTGCATGTATGCACATTACAGACTGAGGGGAATGGGTCCCTTCCATTGCCCAGATTCCGGCGGACTGCACAATTACCGCCATGATGAGGAAGATGGAGCCGAAGGTGGTGCATTTGGTAGCGGCATGCAGTCTGGTGTACATGTCGGGAAAGCGGTGGAGACCGAAGACCCCGATTAGATTGAAGAAAAGGCCAATTCCTATGAATACGTAGCTTACTATATTCAGCGCATCCACTAAAACTTGTCCCCCTGAATGTATTTGGCCACATACAGCGTCATGGCGAATGAGAGCAAGGCATACACTATGGCCACATCAACGAAAATCACTTGGTCGAACATCATCGCCACAATGACCATACTGGCCACCACCAGAGTGTTGATGGTGTCAAAAGCCACCAGCCTCGTCGGCGCCCCCGGCCCAATAAGGATGCGTGCCACGGCGATGATAATACACACCGCCATGACTATGATTGCTGGAAGCCAGTCAATCATTCCGCGATTCTCCTCGCCCAGTCAGGAAAATTGTGGCATATCGGATGGTAGTCTCTGGGCATGTCCTTGAGCACCTCAGGGTCAATATTTATCCAGTGCACATACAGTTCGTTGGTTTTCTGGTCAACGTCCACGCTCAGTGTTCCGGGCGTCAGAGTGATGGAATTGGCCAGGATGGTAAGTGACAGGTCGTTCTTCAGGTTGGGATTTATCTTCACGATGGCCGGATTAATCCGCCCGGTGATGACACGGTAGGCAACGTCAACGTTGGCCTTGGCCATGGCAAAGAAAAAGGGGAACAGGTAAACGAGGAAGGTAAACCACCGCGCCGGGTTCAGCATCCGCAGATTTTTGCCGATGAACCGGTTCCTGAGCAGAGCACCGACCGCTACTGCGCACACCGCCCCGATGATGAGTTCGGCACGACTCCACAAAAAGGTAGCGTCGCCGCCGATAGTGAGGACGAGATAAATCAGATAAGCAATCGCCGTCGTAATCAGAAAACTCATACTTTACCAGTCAAACAGCTTCTCAGATAAGAGGAATTCTCTTTCAGAGCTTGCCACTTTTCCGTATAGCCTAGTTTTCCCAAAAGCTTTATATATGCCGCCAATTTTATATCCTCTCACCACAAATTATCAAGACCCCCATTTTCACCTTTACACGGAGATATAATGTTAGCCAGTTGCCTTCGTATCGCTTAACTTTCTCAAGCTGATGAGGTTAACCGGGTTTGTGACATTTCTATTGTTTTGTAACATTGTTTTCCACTTGTGCTAATATCCAAGAATGCCACCTTTCTGTCCCCTCGTCGGTCTTGCAGGAAAGCTCAAATATTTCGGCTTTAGGGTTCAGTCCTTCGACGGAATGGCGAAAGGTGGCAATATCGAAATCGACATAAGGAAGAAGGTCCATCTTATTTATTATCACAGCATCGGCATCGCTAAAGATCAGGGGATATTTAATGGGCTTATCGTCACCTTCGGGCAGGCTGGAAATCACTACTCGTTTATGTTCTCCCAGAGTAAACTCAGAGGGGCAAATGAGATTGCCCACATTTTCGATTAAGAGCAGGTCTATGTTATCCAGGGGCATATCCTTTAGAGCCAACTCAATCATGGCAGCCATTAAAGAACAACTTTCCGGCATATTTCGGGTGTTTATTTGAACCACTGCTTTTGCCTCGCTCTGCACTTTCTCAGCATCTACTGTGGAGGCAACATCGCCTTCGATAACAGCTACGTTCAACCTGCCTTTCAGCCTCGTCAGAGTTTGTAGAATAAGGCTTGTCTTGCCAGCACCCGGGGCAGACATAATGTTGAGAGCGAAAACCTTGTGCTTATCCAGCAACTGCTGATTTCGCCTAGCTATGGTCTCATTAGCCTCCAGAATGTTCTGGATAACTTCGATTTTTTTCATTCGACTTCCATGCTTTCAATATAAAGCTCTCGTCCCTTGGATAGTTCTATGCTCTGGCTCCGGCATTTAGGGCAAGACCATAGGGTATCTTGGGGTTGAAAAAGCGTGGAACAATGCCGACAACGCAATTGAGTTGGCACCAATTCAAAGTGGAGTATTGCTCCTTGAGTGATGGTATCTTTGCTCAGAGAATCGAAATAAAACTGAATGCAGTCAGGGACAAATCCTGCCATCTCGCCGATTACTAAGTTAATTTGGATGACCTTGCTAGCTTGCGCCTCATTAGCTTTGGCTAAAGCTATATTAATTATGTTTTCAGTTATTCCAAATTCGTGCATTTGGTGAAGCAAAGCAAGCTGCTGTATTGTAAACTATTTTGTTCCTTAATTTCAACCCACCGAAGGGAGAACGTTTAATAACATCCACTTGCCATCCTCAGCCCTTCACCCGATGTCTTTGCCAGCGCAGCTAAGCACCCCCTGACGATTCGCACCTATATCGCGCCGGGGCTCCTCCGGCTGATTTCGTCAGCCCCGCAATAACAGAAGAGAGGTGACATTCCTCACCCTTCGCCTTTTATCTTTGTGATTTTGACCCCGAGTCAGGCAAGGAGAAAAGGAACGAGCACTAACTCCCCTACGAAAATCGTAAACTTTGTAGGGCGAGGATTTACTACCCGCTAAAAAGAGGCGGCATATAAAATGCCGCCCTACGGAGATGTTTCCTCTTTTTCTTTTGGCTAACATCAGCCTCCCTAATTTTTTTAATGTTATCAAGTCCTTTCAGGATTTTTCGGTATCGGCTATGTGCTATAAGTAATACTAAAGACTAATAGGGCCGTACCAATGACGATTGAAACGAGTACCCTACTAGAGCTTGACAAAATAATTCAAGGTGATTCGTTAACCGCCTTGAAATCTCTTCCGGATTCTTGCATCAATCTGGTTTTCACCTCATCGCCATATGCTGATAACCGGAGGAATACGTACAAAGGAGTCCTTATATTAAAGAATACGTCAATTGGTTTTTGCCGATATCTTCCGAACTGAAGCGAGTTCTAAAGAATGACGGCACTTTTATCTTAAACATAAAAGAAAGAACGGAAGACGGCGAACGTCAGACTTATGTCCTTGAGTTAATCCTTGAAATGAGAAAACAAGACTGGCTTTGGACAAATATTGCTTGCCTGGACCTAAACAGACACTACATTGGAATAGAGTCAATGAACAGCTACTACAAACTAGCACATGAATCGATTGAAAAGTGGAAAGCTGCAAATAACGGCAATTCCGGGCAGATGACTCTATGGACGTAATTAGAACACAGGAAATCCGCCAATATGTAGAACATCACATCGGCAGCTTCCACACGGGTAGGCTAGATAGTCTAAGAAACCTTAAATTAACCAACATTCTATTAAGAAAGAATCCTTATCTTTTCAAGGTCCGAAACATTCTACTTGCTCAAGACCTGGTGAGAATCTTACTTGATGCCTAGTTGTCCTCTCAAGAGGAAACTATATTTGGTAACTTCTTGGAAGGATTGGCTATCTTCGTTAACCAAAAAGTATATAACGGTTGGAAATCATCCACACAAGGTACAGACCTGGAATTTAATAAGGACAATATATGCTACATTGTCGCAATCAAGTCTGGCCCGAACTGGGGAAATAACAGCCAAATTAGAAAGATGCAGGATGATTTTCGAAAGGCTAAACAGACTATCCATACCAGCAATTCACAACTATATGTGGTTGCTGTCAACGGATGCTGTTATGGCCGAACTGTCAACCCAGATAAAGGTGACTATTTCAAATACTGCGGTCAGAAATTCTGGGAATTCATATCTGGAAATCCTGACTTGTATTTGAAGATAATTAAACCTCTGGATATTCACCGAGAGAGCATCTGTCTTGAGGACGTACTTACTTTCTTATGCTCCCGCTCTCGTAATCTCCATCGGGGGATGGTACTCATCATGGACCGGTGGAGTGTCCGTAGGGTAAAAACCCTGCGGAGATACTTGGAAGCTCACTCCCAGACTGTCCATGTTAAATGGTTGGCTCTGCCTGCACGGCTGACTTTAACCCGGCGTAGCGGGTTTGGAACCAGAGCAAGCATACTGATTTGGCTAACCAGGCACCCGAAGACATAGAAGAAATCGATTACCTTATTTCTATATCAGGATTTGCAATTCATCAGCGTCTCTTGAAAGAGGTCCGAACATCAAAGCGAAGATATTAAGATGATGCCAATCGCTTCTGCACCAGCCGGACCACCTCTGCCGGAAATTGCGCAACCTCCACTCCAGCCTCTTGAAGCGCAGAGACCTTGTTCTGAGCCGTACCTCTTCCATCCCCCTGGATAATAGCCCCGGCATGCCCCATTCGCTTTTCTTGAGGTGCATTCAGTCCAGCTATGTAAGCAACAACCGGTTTGGTTATTGATTTTTTGATGTATTCGGCTGCCTCTTCTTCCTGCACACCACCAACCTCACCTACGAGCACCACCAGGTCAGTATCAAGATCTTCCTCAAACAGGTGCAAAAGCTCAGGGACATTTGTGAACACTACAGGGTCAGCTCCAATTCCTACTGCAGTGCTCTGCCCAAAACCAGCGGTGGCAAGGTTAACACTGACCTCGTAAGAGAGAGTTCCGCTCCTGGAAATCAGTCCGATTCGGCCCGGTTTAAACATATTCCCTGGCATGATCCCCAGCTTAGCCTCGCCTACAGTGATAATGCCCGGACTTGTCGGGCCTACGATCTGCACATCGCTATCAGTGGCATACTCGCGAATCTCCATAACGTCATGCACGGGTACGTGCTCTGTAATCACAACGATAAGCTTGATTCCGACATCAATCGTCTGGATAGCTGTCTCCTTGACGCTCTGAGGAGGTACGAAGAACACCGATGCCTCAGCACCTTGTTCGGCCACCGCCTCGGCTACAGTGTCATAAACAGGAATGCCTTCTACCACCCAACCACCCTTTCCCGGGGTGACACCAGCAACGATGTTCGTTCCATACTCCAGCATCCACCGTGTCTGGCTTTGTCCTACCCTTCCGGTAATCCCCTGTATTAAGGCCTTCGTCTCTCGGTTGAGCAGAATACTCATGCCGTTCCCTCCAGAAGTCCTGCTAGATACTCTATGGCTTTCTCTGTGGAAACATCGGCGACAACATGCACTCCGTGTTCACGAAAGATCTCCCATGTCTCCTCCTGTCGGTTCCCCAGAGCCTTGGCCACCACAGGAATACTAACATTATGTTCCTTCATGTATTTCCCGACCCCTTTCGCACCTTCGTGAATTGGGTTAATCCCACCATAGATATTTATGAACACAGCCCTTAGCCCTTCTTTCCGCATCACAAGGTCCATCACATCGTATAGAAGCTCTTCCGTGATACCTCCGCCCGTTTCCAAGAAATTAGCTGGTCGCATCTTCTGTTTGATTATATCCATGCTAGCCATGCCTAACCCTGCTCCACTGGCAATAAGTCCTATATCACCGTCGAGTTCCACGTATGTAACCCCTATCTCACGTCCCTTTCGCTCCAGTGGATTATCAATCCGGCCCTCGACGTCCAGGTGAAGATCGATATGCCGATACAAGCTTGAATCATCGATTTCCACCTTGGCGTCAAGTCCCAAATACTTACCCTGAGTAACTCGAGCAAGGGGATTTATCTCAGCAACCAGGCAATCGTAGCTTTCAAATACCCGGTAAAGTGCTGTGAAAATACTGGCTACCTGAGTCACCTCATGTCCTTCTATGCCTACTTCACGGCACATCTCTCTTGCTTCCGCGAGACGAAGCCCTTTACTAATAGAGACAGGCCTCATCGCTACCGACTTTGGCTGCTCCATCACTAACTGATTCACGGATACGCCGCCCTCGGAACTGACGATCACCACCGGTGTGCCGCGGTACCCGTCTATGATAACCCCCAGATAAAGCTCCTTGGCCACATCGACTTTCTGAGCCACCATTACCTGTTGTACAGGCAATCCTTTCACCGACGAGGCCAGCAGACTTTCGGTGCCTCTCTCTACCTGGTCGAGCGATTCAGCAGCTTGTACAGCACCAGCGAGTCCTCGACCTCCTGTCAGCACCTGAGCTTTCAACATTACAGGCAACCCAATCTCCTCAGCCTTCTCCCGAGCCTCTTGCGGAGAGGTCACCACCGCATTACGCGGCACCGGGATACCCTTACGGGCAAACAATCCGCTTGCTTCAAATTCATATAATCTCATAGGCCATCATCACCCGGCGTTCGTTAAAGAATATCGTATTGAGGCCGTGGGGTCAATTTTGTGAAAAGAACCCACGCTTCGATGCAAGTATCAGACAGGCACATTTTGTAAGGAAAAGAGGTAAGTGATAAACTGTAACACGGTCCTCGAGGACCTGAGTGTGAGATAATATAAAGGCAAAGGGAGACACAAAGATGGCAATCAAAACCGCTGAGCAGTACCGTGAGTCACTGAAAGACATTAAACCTACAGCATATATTCTGGGAGAAAAAGTGGATAAGGTTCATGAGCACCCACTGATTAAACACATGATAGCAGGGGTGGCGAAGACCTATGAGATGGGAAATGACCCGGAAGGTAGCCAATACCTGGTGACAAAGTCGGACTTGATCGACGAGGACGTGAGTCGCTTTGTCAAATTCTACAGGAGCCCCGAAGACCTTCTCGCTAAAGTGAGAATGCTCAGATTCCTCTCCCACCAAATCGGTACCTGTTATATGCGATGCACGGGCATGGATGCGATGAATTCAATCGGTATAGAAGCATACAACTGCGACCAGAAATACGGCACCAGTTACTGGGAAAGATTGCAGGAGTTCGTTGAATACGTTCAGAGGAACGACCTTGTCGTATTCAGCGGTGTAACGGATGTGAAGGGTGATAGAATGCTTCGTCCATCTGAGCAGAAAGACCCTGATATGTATCTGCACGTAGTGGATAGGAATAATGACGGCATCGTGGTCAGGGGAGCAAAGATTCACCAGACCGGTTCACTTTGCGCCCACTGGGGACTGGTTGTACCCACCAGAGAGATGCGCGAAAGTGACAAAGACTATGCCGTCTCATTCGCTTTCCCCACGGATGCTGAGGGAGTTATCCACGTTTACGGCAGGGGGACACTGGAAATGAGACCAACGGAGGGTTACGACCTGGGCAATGTCGAATTCAGCAAGTTTGCTCCTCTGGTCATCTTCAAAGATGTATTCGTGCCCTGGAAGAATGTATTCCTGTGTGGCGAATATGAATACGCCGGCGATATGGTGAGGAACTTCGGCAACTATCACCGGCATTCACACGGCGGTTGCAAGTGTGGCGTTGGTGATGTTCTCATCGGCGCTGCTGCCACAGCATGTGACTACAATGGCATGGCGAAGAGACCTTCACATATCAACCACAAGCTTGCCGAGATGCTCAAGGTCACCGAGGCCATCTATGGATGCTCCATTGCTGCCTCTGTTGAGTCCAAGCCAACTCCGTCAGGGATTTACGCCGTCGATCCTGTGCAGTCGAACATCTCCAAGCTTTACGAGGGCAAGGAGCTAGCAGAGGTTGTTCGGATGATGATCGAGATAGCTGGAGGCATGGTGGCTGATGTTCCATCAGATAAGGACTTCGAGAACCCGGAGATCGGCCCGCTTCTCCAAAAATACCTCAAAGGTGCGGAGAACGTATCCACAGAGAACAGAATACGGATGTTCAGGTTGATTGAGAAACTTGCCTTCGAAAGCAGGGACATCGTCTCCAATATCCATGGAGCAGGCTCGCCCGAGACACACCGAATGACAGTATTGCGGCACTCAAACATCGACGAGAAGAAGAGCTTCGCCAAGAAGCTTGCCGGCATTAAGGAAGAAGCATAGATAAGTGGAGCAATCCGGATAAGCACGAAAAGCCACCGCTCCATTTTTGTATCTTTTGATCAGGGTGTCGCAGGTTCGAATCCTGCACGGCCTTCCAGCTAAATCATTTGTCAATAGCCAAAATACCAATTTGAAAACATTGCGTATAAGCACCAAAAGTTATAGTATAGTAATAAGATAGTGTTCGGATATTGTTCAGATTGTGTTTCTGTTATTAAATGTGATTTTTTAGTATTTCTTCTATCAAAAGGTTGACACATGTCAACTCAGGTGTTATTGTTATATGGCAAGAAGAAAACGAAGAATTGCTACTAGGAGTTACTATTCGTTAACCGAAGTAGGACAGAAAATAAATAATGAGCAGGTATTAATTAAGCCTAATGCTGTAACAGATGCTTTTCAGTTATTCGGCTGGGGCTTGTCTGACATAGAGGATGCTTATAGGAAGTTGCAGCCAAGGCATTTCTATAAAACTGATGTTTCGAAAGTTATACCGGGAGTGTATCTAGATTTCTATAAAGCGACCATTAATGGGGAAAGAATATACACCCATTTCTATATTAATAATAAATCGACCCTTGTGATAAATAGTTTTAAGAGACAATAAACTAATTGGAGGACCCAAATGGATTGTTTGCAATGTGGCGGAACTTACACGGAAAAGTCTGGTATATACTCACTAGTTGACCCATACGTAGGAAATATTATTGTCGAGGGAGGTTCATATTATCAATGTGATAAGTGTCAAGATATACTTTATTCTGCAGAAATGGCTCAAGCAATTGAGTCAGAAAGAAACAGGCGTATTCAAGAAATATTAAACCGTTTTCCAATTGGTGATTTCCTCAGTGCTACTGATACTGCTTCAATGCTTGGTATCTCTCGCCAAGCGCTCCATAAGAACAGTCGAATAAACCACGGATTCATTTATCAGACTAAATTCGGCCCAATCACTCTTTATCTTAAACAATCCGTTCAGCAGTACAAGAAAATTGGTGATGGTCGCTTTCCCTTGCATTCGCATAGACGCGTCTCTCCGACAGAATATGTGGAGCCTAGCATGCCCTTCAAAATTTCAGCAGTTTATGAAGTTTCTCAACTGCCAATAAAGCCTACACACTCATTCATTAAACAAAAACGTGTAAGTCCAAAGGAGTATAGTTATGCCAGCTAAAAAGAAAGAAACGCCCGAGGAAGTCTATATTAATAATAACTTGCCCATAATATATGTAGATGCCATCAATACTAGCCACAGGACAGATGGGTTCAATTATTTGAGTTTCGCAACTAGTACTCCATACCGTCTTGTGGAGCAGGTTCGCCTCATGATTGAAGATGAATCCTTACGCACAATAATTGATGATATATGCCAAACTATCAATTATTTTCCTAAAAAACCCAGTAAAAAAGAAAGAGGCCCATCAAAATAACTACGCCATAATTACTCTGCTAACATTTTTGCTAACGAAATTTTCACCACCACAAAAAACCAATAGTTCCTCTGCAGTATCAATCACAGCTAACCAGCCTATTTTGTGAAGGAAGCGGAAGAGCACCGGATGTTTTGGTAGAGAGGGCATAATGTTAGAATTAGTTATATGCCAGCGAATTTACCGCCACAGTATTTCGAGGCTGAGAAGAGATTCAGGGCAGCCAAAGAGCCAGAGGAAAAGATTGCGGCTCTAGAAGCAATGCTCGCCATTATGCCCAGGCATAAAGGCACTGACAAGCTCCATGCCATGCTAAGGCAGAAGATTGCCAGGTTTTCCCAGGAGGCAGAAAGAAAATTCGCCACAGCCAGGAGAGCAGGCTTCTATATCAGCAGGGAGGGCGCCGGACAGGTAATGCTTGTCGGGCCAGCCAGTGCCGGAAAATCACAGCTATTAGCGACGCTAACCGAGGCTATCCCGGAAATAGCCGAATACCCCTTCACCACCAAAACCCCGATTCCGGGGATGATGAAATTTGAGGATATCCAGATACAACTGGTGGATACGCCGCCCATCGGTCGCAAAGAAGTGAGAGTACTACTATCAAATGTCCTTAGAAACGCCGACATTATTGCTATTGTAATAGATTTATCCCGGGAGCCAGTAAGCCAGGTAGAGGCAGCTCTTCAAGGGCTGAGAGAAGCAAGAATAGAGCCCTTAACAGATGACGGTACACAAGTGACTCCGGGAAGTTATCCCAGGAGGATGTTGATAGTGGGGAACAAGAATGAGCTAGCAGGTTCAAACGAAAACTGGCAGCGCTTGTGTTCACAATATGCCAGGCTGTTTCCCCTGGTTTCCATTTCAGCCAGGGAAGGCGGCGGCCTGGAGGAGTTCAGAAGAGCAATTTATCAAGCCCTGAATATCGTCCGGGTTTACACCAAGACCCCCGGCAGCAAGGCTGATATGACCGACCCTATGGTACTGGAGAAGGGCAGCACGGTGAAAGAAGCTGCTGAGAGCCTCCATAAGGACTTCTATCAAAATTTGAAGTATGCAGTCGTGTGGGGCTCGGGGAAGTACGACGGGCAAAGGGTCAGCAAGGGGCATGTACTTCAGGACGGCGACATAGTCGAGTTTCATATCTAGGCTCGCGTAGTTGTTTTCTGGCCCTGACAAGTTGTGCCATCCCCACTCCCGGTACAGTGTTGGAGCAAGCCCTGGACTCACGACAGGCCATTGGCTATCTGACACTTCACTAATCATAATAGAAACTGTAGCTTCAAATTCACCAAAGGAGATAAAGGACCGCCATGCCTAAAATAACTGGATTATGGATGGGGATAATAGCGATTGTTATTGGAATATTGATTTTAGCCGTCCCCGACCTGCTGAGATGGGTCCTGGGAATTGGCTTTATCGTGGTTGGTTTACTAGCCATCCTGAGAAAGTAACGCTATATATATAACCGTCACTGGATTGGCTGCTACCATACCCCTCAAACGCATATCTGCAATAGACAGGCATTATATCTTTGTGGCTAAATTTTCCGCCAGGGATTCAATATATTCCCTGTTTTCCAGCCTCGCCCGCCACTCGGAGGGAATGGCTTCTATACCCAAATATGCCCCGCAAATAGCCCCGGCCATAGCCGCTATAGTATCGGTATCGCCGCCCAGACTTATAGCGTAAATCACAGTATCTTTATAGGATTGAGGCTGCCTCAGGAAGCAATAGATAGCCGTAGGCACTGACCTTGGTGCTTCTATACCATTTCCCAGCACGGCAATCACCTTTGCCTTATCTTGCTCGCCAAGCAACTCTCTTATTCGAGCTACTTTTTCCTTGTATAACTGGTTTTGGGTGAAATTCTGGAGCCTGGAGAGAAAAGCTTCCCTGTCAATATCTTCATCTGAAGGCGTGTTGAGAGCCAGGGCTACAGCGCAAGCCTGGAGTGCCGCTCCTTCCTTGCCCAGTTCGTGAGAATGGGTGATGGCGCTTGACTGGTAAGCAATTTCCCTTAGCTTTTCCAGGTTACGAGAATATAGAAGTCCTACTGGCGCTACTCTCATGGCTGAGCCATTTCCAAAAGAGCCACCCGGGTAAAGTCTACTTGCGGCGCTGTCCCATGCCTCGCCACTCCTTATCATCCCAAAAATTTTTGGAGGTCCTGGCCCATAGCCGCGCCACGGCTCAGCCTCATAATTTTTTATGAAGCTCTGAGCCATGTGTTCTCCATCAAAGCCCTTATTTTCTACCAGGGATTCGGCAACCCCGATGGTCATGTGGGTATCATCGGTATAAATTAGCTGTTCCAGCTTTTCTACAAGGGAAACGATATCCTCGCTTCTGGACATGCCCCCGCCTTCCCACCTGGCACCCAGAGCATCGCCGATTGCAGTCCCTACCAGGCAGCCCATGAATTTCAACTTTAGTTTTCCTTTATACACACACCCTCCTTGCTCTATGCTGTCGTTCACAGCCAGTCATTTCATTATTAGCAGTGCTTCAAGATAAAAACAGACAGCGATTTCCGAAAAGTTGCAATTTTTTAAGTGCTTTATTATACTTAAATTGGCGCTTATAAGTGTAGGTTATCTCGTCTCAGTAAGAGCTCTTCTGGGCCCATTTGCGACCGTCGGATGACCGAAACTCAAGCCAAGTATTATAGGAAAGGAGGTCATCCAATGGGATTTACAGACAAAACACTGCAATGTTCTGACTGCGGTGAGACATTCACCTTTACCGCTGATGAGCAGGAATTCCATGCCAATAAGGGATATACTAATGAACCCAAGCGCTGCCCTACTTGCCGCGAAACGAGAAGAGCCCAGCGCAATAACTTCAACGGATACAGATCTAGCCGGCAAATGCATGCCGCCGTATGTGCTGAGTGCGGTAAAGAATGTGAAGTTCCTTTTGAGCCTCGAGAGGGCAGGCCAGTATATTGTAGTGAGTGTTACAGCAAGATGAAATTGGACAGTCGGCTGTGACTTAATGCAGACGGAATTCGAAGGGGGCTGGAACCAAACCCAGCCTCCGAAGGTTCAGAGGCAAAAGAATTTAGTGCAGTTTTACAAGTTTGGTTGCATGAGGGGCAAGACTATAAAACAGAAAGGGAGGTAACGTTATGAATATATATGTAGGCAACTTATCCCGCGAGACTACCGAGGATGAACTGCGTCAGGCATTTGAGCCTTTCGGGCAGGTCACATCGGCAAACATCATTAAGGATAGATACAGCGGCGAATCTAGGGGTTTTGGGTTTGTTGAGATGACAACGAAATCTGAGGCCCAGGCTGCAATCAACGGGCTTAACGGAACATCATTGGGAGAGCGGACACTCAGTGTTAATGAAGCACGCCCTCGCTCCGAAGGCGGCGGCGGCGGCGGCAGGCGACCCTATGGCGGTGGTGGATTTGGTGGAGGAGGTGGACGAGGTGGACGACGTAGATACTAAGTTGCTAGTATCTTGCGAATTATAGCCTTTATCATGGTAACCTGAAATCCCAGGCTGAGAAGCACTGGCAATGGCGTTCATCACATTTTCTTTGGAGAATTCCTCCTGTGAGTATGCCGAAGCCGGTATCTGTTGCTACTGAAACGGTCAAGGCCTATATGGTAAACTCCAGATTGCAGAGGAAGCATGGGAGCATGGTATGGGCTGTCTGTAGTAGGACTGGTTTTAACCACCTGAAAGGTGGGTATATAGAGGAGGGGCTATCATGAGGGAAAAGACGGGCTTCTCCGGTAGCTTAATTGTCCTGCTGGAATTATGTTGTTCCGCAGGAGTATAATACGCTACGAAATCACATATGAAATTCGTCCTCTATGAAGATAGACCAAGGTATGACCTCTGGCTCAAAGCTTTATTCGCCCTTGCACCACTTCTACTCATAGTTCTCAGCATTTCGATTTATTACGGAGTATTGCCAGCCGAGTCTGAGGAAGAGGCAAGGAACGCCTCCATAGTCTTGTTCGCCACTGCTGTTTTCGTCCTGTTGCTTTTCTGGGCAACCTTTCCCAGAAGGTATCAAATCTTTACGGACAGGGTTAAGATAGTTTTGGGTGGGCCACTCTCTGTTAATATCAAGTTTGACACCATCAAAGAAGCAAGAGAGGCAAGAGGGGAGAAGACACTGGGCTTCTGGGGGCTTCGCTTCACCACCTCAACCAAAGATATAGTGGAAATCGTGAGAAGCAAAGGAATGTGTGTGGTGATTTCGCCAGGCAATCGGGAGTCTTTCCTCAAGGAGTTGAATAAGGCAATAGCCGACTGGAAGAGAAGCAGAGGATAGCTTGAGCCCCATAGAATAACTTCGCGTTTCACAAAGCCAAATTTCTGTATCAGCCGAGAATCTTCGTGCTAAACTCACATACGGAAAGATTATCATGTAAGAAGAGCTGAACTTCTCCAGCAGTTCAGTTGTGAACTTTTATGACCATTTAGCTACAAAGCATTCACTGTGGGAATCTTGGTGTTTAGGAGTGGGCAGTAGAGGACTTGAACCTCTGACCTCCTGTGTGTAAGAAACTCTTGTCAAAAGGCGGAGGCCGCTTGCCTCCTTTATGAGAGTAATTCTAGCAAACAGGAACTGAAGAAATCAAGTCCCCTGCTTAGTCATCTGTCCAGCGCAACAACCTAGGGGGAACATTGCGATGGGCTGTGGCTCACTACTCAGAAAGGCTAATGTGACTTACTGCACAAAACAAGTTAATGTTCAATTCCACCTCCGAGTATTCTGTAATATTGGCGCAACCGCCTGGCTTCTAGTAAATGACAGTCATTTCTCTCGCCCGAATGCTGCGTATTCAATCCTGAGGTGAAAGAAACCGCGCGACGATTTTAGCCACATCCTCGATGTCCTGCAGATAGACAAATTCCTCCTTACCATGTATATTGCACTCCGGACGTATCACACCGAGGGCAAATGCTTTACCTCCCCACGTGGCAACAATGTGGTCTAAATCCCCCGAACCCATAAAGCCAAACTTGTTACCTTCACCGGTAGTGTCACCGATAATACCCGCCAGCTTGTCTACGACAGGATCATCGCAGGGGGGTACAGTTGGGATGCCAAAAACACGCTCAAGTTGCCAGGTAACACCTGGAACAGAGGCAAGCGCATCGAGCAACTCTTTTCTGGCATCCTCCAGATTCTCTTCGGGAATTAACCTCCGGTCTACCGATATGAGACATTCATCGGGCACGACATTGACTTTAATGCCTCCCTTTATCATATTAACATTCAATCTCCCTTCCATCCGGTCGAGCTTCGTATCGGGGTGGGCGGCGACTTCAGATTTTCTCTGTTCTATTTTGTGTTTTAAGTCCAGCAGTGCCTGAATCAGAAGGCTGGCCTTCTCGATGGCGTTTTCTCCAAGATGAGCTAATCCAGAATGTACCGATTTGCCTCTAACTTTGATATCCACCTGCAGTTCCCCGAGCCTGGCTATAGAAACATATCCAAAGCTAGAATCAAGGTCGAAAAAATAAGCACCGGAAACAGGCTCTAAATATTGCCTCAGGTATTGCAACTGGCTGGCCTGGTGGAACTCTTCGTCGGTCGTTACCATCACTGAAACGTCAAAGTTAAGGCGCTTCCTTTTTAGAGATTCCATAGCTGAAAGAAGGGCGACAATACTTCCCTTCATGTCGGCAGCGCCCCGACCATAGACCTTCCCGTTTTCCACTCTAGGTTTGAAAGCATCCCAACCTTCGGCTGGAACGACATCAATATGACCGTAGAAAATCAAGCGCGGCTTACCTTTCTCGCGGCGGTGACAAACAAGATTAACCCTCCCTTCTCTTCCTTCCGCATGCTCCGCAGGAATTA
>Ga0209979_1002243_pt1 | contig 18958 bp, 27 predicted proteins | sample AnhtaG_FD_183114 | JGI IMG/M metagenome (GOLD analysis project Ga0209979, IMG submission 183114) | Deep subsurface microbial communities from Anholt, Denmark to uncover new lineages of life (NeLLi) - Anholt_01485 metaG (SPAdes) (version 2) | ecosystem: Environmental > Aquatic > Marine > Oceanic...
CTGTTCTTTTACTCTATCATATCAATTTCTGATTCCTGCGGATTTTCAGCAGTCTCAGATTCTTTTTCCTTTCTTGTTGTCACCTTATTTGGGAAATTAGAAAGAATGACGATATCGCCAACAGCATTCACCCAACGATATGGAACAGACACATCAATACTGCCCTCTACAAGTGAAGGATTCGTGTTTGTAACCAGCAAACTACTGATCTTTTTTTCTTCAATATCTAAAAAAACATTTTTTACATGACCTACATATGTCCCTTCACGAGTATACACAGGCAATTTGAGAAAAGATGTGACCTCCTCTACGTTCTCTTTGTTTTTGTTTTCCATCATGTAATCAAAATACATTTACCCATATTAAAATGTGATGGTTTTATGTTCCAAAAAAACTAATTCACAGTTTTTTAATAACCAACAGCTTAATCATAAGAACAAATACCATAAGATAACTTATCAATATCAGAAACACAGCGATCACAAAGTCAGCTATAAATACTAAGAGAATAGAAAGCGTACTCAGTAAAAAAATTACAGTTACAATTAATCGAAGTTTCATGAGAGTATTTAAATTTGAAAAGCTTTTTATTTCTAAAAATCTTGTTTTCTTTTCTTTTTTGGTATCTACATCAGGTTTTTTCTGTTTATCAAATATTTTCTTCTTTAATTTTTTATTTACCATTTTTTCACGCTAATGTTATTATATAAGTTCACTTATAAATGATTTGTTGTACAATTGGTACCCTAAAATGAATATTAATTTTTCACTTCGAAGAATAGAATCTTTTTTGAGCACGTACTAATTATACGTATTAATGACTCTTCATAATAATAAAAAAAGAGATGAAATATTAAAAGAGTTAAATGATTTTAAAAAAAGAGATTATCGCTTTTCGAATGGTCGTATCCTTGGTTCTATGTGTACACAGCTTCATCCCATTGCAAGAGAAGCATATATTACGTTTTTAGAAACAAATCTTGGAGATCCAGAATTATTTCCAGGGACAAAACAAATCGAATCAAACCTGATACAATTCATCAAAGAATTGCTTCATGCACCAAAAACAGCAGCTGGACATATTGTTAGCGGTGGAACAGAGGGAAACATTACTGCAATGTGGATTGCAAAAAAGCTTACAGGGAAAAAAGAAATAATACTTTCAAAGAGCGCTCATTTTTCGTTTCAAAAGATGGCATCACTAATGGATATGAAACTTGTAACCGTTCCACTAACAAAAAATTACACTTTGGATTTTACAAAAGTACAGAATAAGATTACAAAAAACACTGCTGCTGTTTTAGGAATTGCCGGTTCAACAGAACTTGGAACTATTGATCCCATCCCTGAACTGAGTGATATTTGTTATGATGAGAATGTATTTTTCCATGTGGATGCAGCATTTGGAGGATACATACTACCCTTCTTAAAAGAATTACACTACGACGTGCCAGATTTTGACTTCCAGTTAAAAGGCGTAAGCACCATCTCTATTGATTCTCATAAGATGGGGTATTCAGCTATTCCTTTGGGAACACTTGTTATTCGTGAGAGCAAATGGCTTGATAAAATCAGTGTTGACTCTCCTTATATCAGCGTTAGAAAGCATGCAGGTATCCTTGGAACAAGATCTGGAGGACCTGTTGCTGCAGCATATGCAGTAGCTAGATATCTTGGTATGGAGGGATATAAAAAAGTAGTTGAAAACTGCATGAACACGACAAGATATACAGAAGAAAAACTAGCAGAAATAGGACTCAATCTCGTCATAGAACCTCCCATGAATGTCCTTGGCGTGAAACTTTCAAAACCAGAAAAGGTTGCAAAAAAATTATCTAAGTATGGATGGCGGGTAAATACGATGGATCATCTCTCCTGTATACGTATTGTTATAATGCCGCAGATAACAAAAAAAATCATCGATGACTTCATCTCCATATTGAAAAAAGCATGTGAAGAAGTTGGAGAGTTATGAGTTTAGAGCAGTTAAAAAAATCATTACAAAAGGCACCAGTCATAAAAAAGAAAGATTACAGCTATATTATTCATCCGATAACAGATGGTATTCCAGAAATAACGCCTGCGTTGTTACATGAAGTTACTAGGGAAATGAAAAAACATATAGAAAAGTGTGGCCCGGTTGATAAAATAGTAACAATAGAGGCAATGGGAGTACCACTTGCAACAGCATTATCGCTAGATATGAATATTCCATTTACCATTATTCGAAAAAGAAAATACGGATTGCCTGATGAGGTTTCTGTTGAACAGGTGACAGGTTATTCTAAGTCAAAATTATATGTTAATGGTCTTGAAAGAGGAGAAAACGTTGTTCTTGTTGATGATGTGCTGAGTACTGGTGGGACACTTAGATCGGTTCTTTCTGTTTTAAAAGATATTGGTGTGAATGTCAAAGGGGTTTTTATTGTAGTAGATAGAGGGGGTTGTTCTAAGGAGATCGGTGAGCAGTTCAACATTCAGATTATCTCGCTAGTTGAAATAGGTGTTATTGATGGTAAAGCCGTGATTCAATGAGTATCTGATTCATCCTCATTACCTGTCATCATTACAATGAAAAACTATTTCAGCAGAGAGTGCTATGTAGTTTTTAGATAGTTATGGCAGAAAAGGTAGGACAGCATACCCATTGTCAGATATGTGGCAAGGCAATACCCATGTCAGAAACATTGTGTTCCGATGAATGTAAACAAAAATATCAAGGTATGATTAAAAAAAGAAAAATACTCATGTATATCATGTATGCTTTGATATTTGTCATACTTATCATGTTTATTCTCAGTGGCACCAGATAATCCTTCTTTGTAGGGGGCATTAGTGCGACTACTTTTGTTTGAATTTGGAATAAAAGACAAGTTTTAAATCTACTTTTTCCCTCTTCATTAGCAGTCTATGTTAGAAGTCATCAATGTCATCAATGTCTTAATCATTCTTGGGGCAATAATGATCCTTGGATTTATAGGAAATTTTATCTTTAACAGGACGCAGATTCCAAGTATTGTCTGGCTGCTTTTTTTTGGTCTTATCGTTGGATTTATCTTCCAAGTTCAAGAAACCATTCCGGAAAGCATCCTCGTGACTATCTCAAGTTTTGTTGGAGCTGTTGCCATCATAATTATTCTCTTTGACGGCGGCATAAACACCGATCTTTACCAGCTTTTCAGAGGAGCACCGCGAGGGCTTCTTCTTTCAATAAGTGCTTTTGTATTTAGTATCTTTGCTACAATGGCTGTTGTGGTGATTCTCTCAGCAACTTTGATGCCAACGATTCCATTGGGAAATAGTATGCTCATTGGAGCCATTCTTGGAGCAATTGTCGCAGGAACCAGTAGCCCCATTGTCATTCCTCTTGCAAGTAGACTTAAAAACCTACAAGATAAGACAAAAACAGCACTCTCTATCGAAAGCATCATCACCGATCCTCTCTGCATTGTTGTTGTTCTTGCAGCATATTATATGATCATTGTTGTCGGAGGCAGTATCGATGTAAGTGTTGGTATAAAAAACCTGGTAAGTACATTTTCTGTCGGTGCTGTTGTAGGTGCAGCCCTTGGATTATGCTGGCTTCCTGTTATGCATAGAGTACGAAAGGAACAGTATTCCTATGTTCTTACACTTGCCGTTGTTTTTCTTATCTATTCTCTTACTGAATCATGGTGGGGAGGCGCGGGAGCTTTATCGTGTCTCATGTTTGGACTTGTCCTTGGAAATGGAAAAAAGATACTCAAGATGATCAAATACTCCGGCAGAGGTTTTGAGATGGATACGGAGACAAGGCAGTTTCATTCCTTGACCTCCTTTGTCATCAGAACCTTCTTCTTTGTCTATCTGGGTATGATGGTGAGCTTTCAAAAAATAGAGTTCATACTCATTGGCGTTATTGTCCTTCTTGTTCTTCTTCTGGTACGTTATCTTGCGATACTGCTCTCGACCTATCGTGGTGGATTTGAACGGGATGATAAACAAACCATGGCGGTGATGATGCCTCGTGGTCTTGCCGCTGCAATTCTTGCAATAAACTTTGGTCCAGCATTTGTAGAAAAGCTGATGCCTGGGCTTGATGGATTTTTTAAAGTCAGTGTGTTTGTCGTCATCCTTGGAACAGCAATTGTCTGTACCGTTGGCGTCTCTCTTATTGCACATTATGAACAGAAAAAACAAGAAGAGAGTATGCATGATGATATTAATAAAGTGATAAAAAAAAGTTAAAAGAAAATAGAGGGTTATTTTTTTATTTTTTACTTGTAGATAGTATCATGATGGTCAAAGTCATAAAAATAAATAGCATCTTTGCTTTTTTCATATTTAAAAACAAGTACAAAATGAGCGTCGATATGAACTCTTTTAAAATTTTGAAGAGGTTTTCTTAAATTTTTATAATGATCAACATTATTACATGTAATTATCTCTTCAATTTTCTTTATAAGTATTAAATATCTTCTTGCATCCTTTTTAAAAAGAATTGAGAGTTTCTTCCTAAATTTGCCCTCAAAATAATAATTACGCAGTTTCGATTTCATCTCTCAATTCCTGTATTGACGTGTATTTTTTGAATTTGCCATGCTTTTGAATTTTTTTGATTTTTTCTATGTATTCTGGTCTTAACTCAGGTTCTAAAAAGGTAGCTTCATACTTCTCAATTACTAGTTCAATTGCTTGAGATTTGTCCTTTAACCCATATTTTGCCTTTACAATGTTTAAAATACGATTTGCATGCTCTTTAATATTAATAACAGCTTGTACCATATTATCCCGTATATATATTAGTATATTTGGTATATATAAGATTTTCTATGTTTGGAGTTTACATTTTTGTAAATTTAACACTTTACAACAATTGCACTTTACAAATAAAAAACCATATTTTTAATGACAAGAAAACACTTTTTTAGGCTCTTGTCGATATTAAAATGATTGAGTAGATAGTGTCCTGCATGTAGACACAAAAAATCATACCATCAACGATGAATCAGATTGAACCAAATACGTCGATTTTGCCATTAATTGTAATGATAAGAACCACGGTTAGAACCTTACCACTCACCACTATCTTTTTCTCTTTCTATTGTCTTTTCTTTTCATCTGCTATGAACTTTTCAATCAACTTTCCCACGCAAACCATCTCATCTCGTTCTTTCTCAGGTCCCTTACCTACACTATCTCCCGTTTTCGTGACTTAATATTTCCTATATCCATCGCTTATCGTCTCCCGAATTCGTGAGAAAAAATAACTCATACAAACATATATAAAGTAAGAAATCCTTACTATATAATGATGAGAAATGCCGGTAGTAATTAAAGTGACTAGTAAAGGACAACTAACCATTCCGATAAAATATCGTAGAAATCTAGGAATAGACAAGGAATCTTATCTTATCGTTGACGAAATAGGAGATTTCTTAATCCTGAAAAAAATCCAAAAACTAGACCAAATAACAAAGATGTTATCAACGATAGCTAAGGAAAAAGGTATCACGAAACAGGACGTTCTAAAAACTCTAAGAAAAATACAAGAGGAGAAATGGAATGCATGAGGATATTCCTCGATGCAAATACGCTAATTTCTGGTATACTATTTAATGGAAAAGAACATAATTTACGTACAAAAAACAACAGAGATACTATCATAACGTCAGAAGATGTACTTGATGAGACAATGAAAACTATTACACAAAAGTTCCCAGAATCTGTAGGATTAGTAGATGCTTTCTTAAAGATACTTGATTTGACGGTGATAAAAAGGAAAGAATATATCAATAAACTAAACAAACATAATGTTGTAAGAGATAAAAATGATAGGCATATCCTTGCAGCAGCAGTTGTTAGCAAATCAGATTACATTGTTACAGGAGATACTGATCTGCTGGCACTGAAAACATATAGAAATATACACATTGTTAAAACAAAGAAAATCCTATCTCTAATCAGATAAATCTGCATAAAACAAACAATTTTTCTTATTCAGCTAACTCTTCTTGCAGATCAATAACCATTTCTGTAAGTACATCTTCGAAAACCTGATGGCGATATTCCTTTACTGAACCATTGGCAAGATGTGCTCTAGCGACAAAATCTCTGCCATCTTTTAAGATTTCAATGTGAACAACAGTCTCCATGGTTCTCCCTTCCTGATTTAAAATTCCGAATCCATCAACTCTATTTATAATTTTTGTGGGGTAAATTTAATGTTACCGTCTGCTATATACCTCTTGGGGTTATCAAAATGGTTGAAATACGAAAACCTGCTGTCGCTGGGCAGTTCTACCCAGGCAGTAAAGATGGTTTACAACAGCAGATAACAGACTGTTTTTTAGACAGTCGAGGATGTGGAATCATTCCGAAAATTGGTTCGGGTGAGAAAGACATTAAAGGACTGGTTGTCCCTCATGCAGGATACATCTATTCAGGAGCAATCGCATCATATGCATACCATCATCTTGCAGCACATGGCTTTGCAGAGACATTTATCATCCTTGGACCGAATCATACTGGAGCAGGCTCAGGAGTCTCAGTCATGACCGAAGGAATGTGGGAGACGCCACTGGGAAATATACCAATTAACTCTGATCTTGCACAAAAAATCCATACTGGTATTGTCGATAGTGATGAAACTGCTCATAGACATGAACATAGCATTGAAGTGCAACTTCCGTTTTTACAGTTCATCGCAAAAGAAAAAATGTTTGATTTTGTCCCAGTTTGTATGATGATGCAAGATGTTGAAACAGCCGCTGAAGTAGGATTGATTCTTGTGGAGGCAATACAAAAAACTCCAAAGAAGACGGTCGTTATTGCCAGCAGTGATTTCTCCCATGCTGGGTTTAACTATATGAGTATGCCGCCAGAAGGGATGAGAGTGGATTCTTATGCTGAAAAACAAGATCATCTTGCAATTGAAAAGATTCTTGCACTCGATCCTAAAGGTCTCATAGAAACTGTTCATGATAAGAGTATTACGATGTGTGGGTATGGTCCGGTCGCATCTATGCTTACTGCTGCAAAAAAACAGGGGGCTACAAAGGTGGAGCTCTTAAAATACGGAACGTCATATGAAGTACATCCAAATACTTCTTGTGTTGGATATGGCGCATTAGTTGTGTATTAGGTGAATAGATGAAGCCAGTCAAAGACATACAACTTCAGAAAGGTATGACTGCAGATGATCTCGTGAGAGAATTATACGAATCTGGTGGTTTTACTGCAAAAAAACTAGCTGTTGGTGTTGACATTCTTGAAACCATGATACAAGATAAGGAGTGCACCATGTTTCTTTCGTTTCCCGCATGCATCATCTCAACAGGCACACGAGGAGTCATAAGAGAGATGCTTAAGAGAAATCTTGTTGATGTTGTGGTTACTACTTGTGGAACGTTGGATCATGATCTTGCACGGGTGTGGAAGGATTATTTCCATGGTTCGTTTATGGCAGATGACCGGGAGCTTCATAAGAAGGGTGTGAATCGCCTTGGAAACATCTTCATTCCTCTTGAGTGCTATGGAGCTATTCTTGAAGAAAAAATGCAGCCGATACTAGAAGGGCTGTATCAGATAAAACAGAAGTGGTCTACAAAAGATATCATCTGGGAGTTTGGTAAAAGGCTTGAAAAAGAAAAGAATGGAAAAGATTCCATTATGTATTGGGCGTGGAAAAATAAAATCCCCATATTTGTTCCTGGTATTACTGATGGAGCGTTTGGTTCGCAGCTGTGGATGTATTATCAGGAGCATAGGGATCTTACAATTGATCTTTTTTCTGATGAGCAGGAACTTTCAGATATTGTCTTTGATGCAAAGAAAACTGGTGCGTTCATTATTGGTGGTGGTATTTCAAAGCATCATGTTATTTGGTGGGCGCAGTTTAAAGATGGTTTAGATTATGCTGTTTATCTTACCACTGCGGTTGAATATGATGGTAGTTTATCTGGTGCGCAGACAAGAGAGGGTATTTCATGGGGTAAGATTACTGAAAAGGCAGATAATGTGACAATTGAGGGTGATGCTACTGTTCTTTTGCCACTCATGGTTAGTACATTACTCGAGAGATTGTAAGGGATAGCTTGTCTTTTTGTTAGTTGTTGAAAGTGCCATTTTTACACGATATATTTATATACTATACCGTACAGAGTATATCACAGAATGATTTAAATATGAAGGTGAAAAGAGTATAACCTTCTAAGGTGTGTGGAGAGATGAAGAACACAATATTAAGAACAGGACTTGCCCTTGGCCTTATCGCCTTGTTTTCTAGCGCGTCCATTGCATCGGTGAGCGCCCAATTTATAATACCTCATTCGTCTCCTATATTCACAACGGTATATAGAAACACCGATATGCTTATTTTTGTTTCACCACAATACGCTTACGATATAGAAATAAGAACCGCAATCGAATCATATATCTCCGCTGTAAAAGAGGATATCGGCTGGAACACAAGAATGGTCTCTCTCACACAAAAAAACAATGAGTATCAAAAGATAGATCAGACAATAGAGAGGTATTATAGGTTATACAAAATCAAGGCCTGTATCATGGTTGGTGAAGATACAGATACGGCATTTGGTGGTGATTCTGATTACATGGAAAAACCAAGTATTGTACCATGGTACACCATTGGTGGAGTGGATGCATATGAAGTATCAGAACAAGGAATTGTTTCAAGACCATATGAAATGGATATTTGCATATCGTTGATGTATCCAACCCATGATTTAGATTACCAGACAAAGAAATCACACATCATTGCTGCTTTTAATAAGTTTAGTAACCAACGGTACGTAGGCTTTGATGGCGATATCTTAGTTTTTGAAAGCTCTGATATCAACACCAATTCAGAGGAAATGTACAAAGGTTTAGATGAATATGGAGATTTAACCTATGCTGAAGATGCATCATCAATGTCATTAGATGGATCATACTCGATGTATTATGTACATGGCCATTCTATTCCTGCTGGAACCGATGTCAATGCAGATGATGGTGGATGGTTTTCAGCAGATAATGTTGATGAATTAGATACGCCATTCTTCGGAGCAGATGGATGTTATGTTGGTGGTTGGTGGTCTGACAAGTCTGATAACAATGTTCTTGATTCAAGTATAGACTGCAGTTGGTATGGATCTAAGATTTTTACAAGTAAGAATGTACAGGTTATGGTTCTTGGGCTTCTCTCACAAAACGGGTTTTCCTATCCAGTAAGTTTTATTGAGAATGCAGTTCCAGATTTATTAGATGGAGCAACACTTGCAGAATCCATGATTGGGCACACCTATGTTGGAGACAATGTACTGGTGTATGGAGATCCGACGTTTCATTATACTTTTTAAACATTTTTTTATTTTTACAGCCCTCTATCTGTTGAATAATTGTTAACTCTTGTTTTCTTCGAATTGTTATTTTATGATATTTTTAATATCCTTTATATCCCAGTGTAATATTTCTTCATCATGCATTCTTTCAAGACAATTTTTAGTAAAACCAGACTTAGAAACGACAAGAAAACGTTCTTTTCTTATCTTGTTGTACCAATCAACTAGCTGTGCTTTTTGTTTCAACTCTTCCACGATACCCCAATCAACATTTCGATTACGCCATTTACACTCACAAAATAAGATTTCTTTAGTACCTTCGTTTATGGCAACAACGTCTATCTCATCGCCTTTACGTGACCACCAAGAACCTGTAGAAGTAACCTTGAATACATTCTTTTCTTTGATGATCTCAATTATAAATCGCTCCATCATTTTTCCAAGGAATGTTTGTATTGCATCATATGGTATCTTTTTTAGACTGCTTCTGTATTCTTCAAGACGCGGATAGATTTCTTTAAACCAAAATGTGAAGAAGTTATCATCTATCACGTATCTGACGTTTCTTTTGTTTCCAAGTAACGGATGTCGTCTTTTAATAACATCAAGTCTTTCAAGATCCTCAAGGTATTTTGGAATTGATGTAATATTTGCACCTATGTATTCTGCTATTTCTGTAGGTCGTGCACCAAAGTCTATTGCGTCTAGAATGGAAAAATAGGTATCCCATTTTCTTCCAAATTCTTGAATGAGTACGTTTATGCTTTCTTCTATAAATACGGAACCTGGCGATAGCATCCTTTTTATGAAATCTTTAAATTCTGAATCGCCTTGAGTAAGTTCTATGTATCTGGGTATTCCGCCCAGTATACACCATATTTCGATAGAATCGACTAAGTTATAGCCTATATCTTGAATCATTCTGATAGTTGTTGATACGGGCAGTGGCTTCAGATTTAATATACAGGTAGATCTTCCAAAAAGAGGTTCCTTTGCAAGTGTAAAAACCCTCTTCATGATGCCAACATATGATCCTGTTACGATCAATTGGACGTCATGTTTATCCAATAAACTTTGCAGTATAGAATATGTACTTGGATCAATGTATTGAAAGTTAGATATTTCATCAAAAAATATAGGTTTTTTAAGGTTTCTGATGAGGTATTCTAAGAATTCTTCAATGGTTTTGAATGAGGGCGAATAACCTTCTTGCTCCATTAGTTTCTGTTGAAAATATGATAGGGCCGGAGTTAATCTCTTTCTCGGCACAAAAAATTCTACATGATCCTTTTTTTTTAGTGTTTCTTCTACAAGTCGGGTTTTACCGACCCTCCTTCTTCCATATATTACTATGAACGTTTTTTTCTTTTTGAGATCCTTGGAGATTACTTCAATTTCGTTTTTACGGTTGTAGAATTTCATATCCTAATATAGGATTATCCTGAATTAGGATATAAAGTTTACGTTTTGAATTATAAACAACAGTATCTTTTCCCAAAAGGCAATTTATTTATAAATATCCTAATTGACAATGAGGATTTTTAGCTGTATATTGCCATTGAGAATGAGAGGCTTAGTTGTCTATCTTGTTATACAGAAACTCTAACCTTTGCCGTAAAGTAAACTGCACATTCTCCAAGAAGACAAATGAGTTCATCTAAAATGTTTACAATTTGTTGTAGATATATGTATGATGTTTCTATCTCAAATTATTTGTATGGTGTTTCTATTCCAAATTTAGAGGTTATTTTGATGCTAAGAGGGCAAGGGAGAAGTTGTTGTTTGGAGTGTACTCCATTTTGTTCACTTAATAGTAGTTTTATGTAATGCTAGAGACTTCTTTTACTATTAGGAATGGATTGTATCTCCCCTATTGCCAAAAGTTTAATTAAGTAGTTTAACTATAGTATTATCTAGTGGTTTAATTGATATCAAAAAATGTATTGGCAAAAGGTCAGATAGTAATCCCTAAAACAATCCGGGATCTCTTAGGGATTAATGTAGGGGATAAACTAATAGTTGACGTTGAGAATGGGAAGATAATACTTTCAAAAAAACAGAATGTATTAGATACGTTTTTGGACGTATGCAAAAGAAGCCCAGGTAAAATTTCGATGAAGGAAATTAAAAGAGATTTAGAGCGCAGATATGAGGAGGATTAATTTTGTATATTGATTCCAATGTTTTCATTTTTGCCGCAACAGATAGGGGAAAATTGGGACAAAATTGTAGGGAAATTATCAGGCTCATAAACGAACAAAAGATTACTTGTGCAGCATCATTTCTTGTAGTAGATGAAGCGATGTGGATTTTGAAGAAGCGTGTTGGACGAGATAGTTCCATTAAGATTACAAAGGCTATGCTTTCAATGCCGATAAAATGGGTTGAGGTTGATAAATCAGTTATTATCAAAATGATAGATATTTTTGAAAAAACCACACTTGATCCAAGGGACGCCATTCACATCGCATCGATGAAAGAGTTGGGGTTATCCGTTATAGTAAGTGAAGATAATGATTTCGATAAAGTAGATGGAATCAAGAGAGTTGGCGCATCAAAATGCATAGAAAAATACCTTTAGAGTAGGGTTTCTGGCACTCTTCGGTCGCTGCTACGTAGAGTGTATAACAAGCGGGTATCTGGCTTGTTTTGTTGCATTTGTTTGCCCTAAATTTGCTATACTATTATTCCGAAAACTTCAGACGCCTGCCAAACATTTCACCGTTCGGTGAAACTATTTAAACTAATAAAAACTTTTCCTTTAAATTATGATTTGAATTGAGAGTCTAAATATATAGCTAAAGATTCTGCAATATAAATGTTACCTATACATAACAGGAGTAAGGAATGATATCTAACTATTCATTTTCATTCAGATACCCCGCAGCTTGCTGCGTGGGAGCTTCATTATTTTTGTGATATTCCAAGCTTGAAATAACTGGTTTTTCTTAGGGTTAAAAATATTAAATCATGTTAAATATTGGTATGGGCTTGGCCGGAAGTGCAAAGGTCAGCAAGAAAAAATTTGTTGGGTTAACCTCTGGTTTTTTGGTCAATTTAAAAGTTGGGTCTTACTCATTAAACCCTTTTTCTTTTTTTGTGATAAAAAGGTCGACCCATTATGTTCACAAAATATGAACAAAAAGTTTATAAATCGTGAACATATTGTTCATGTATCATGAACATTAGTAGATTATTTTCAACGAAAGAAAGAGTAGAGCTAATAAAACACGTTATCAACCTAGAGAGAAAGTTTGGAGTTAATGAAACTGCTAAACGCGCGAGGCTAAGTAAAGGTTTGGTTTCCAAATATTTTGACATCTTGGTAGAGGAAAACGTGCTGAGGAAAAAGGGAACCAAATTTATTGTTACGAACCACAGCTTGGTTAAGGGAATCAGGATAATGCTCAATCTCCAAATGATAGATCCAAAAATATTTAGGAAATATAGATTTGTGAGAGCAGCTGGTTTATATGGGAGCTGTTCCAAAGGTACTAATACAGTTGATTCCGATGTTGATCTGTGGATAAAGGTTGATAAAGCAAGTGATGAGGATTTATCTTATCTTACAGCTGAGTTGAGAAAGAAGATTGAAAATCTTAAAATCTTGATACTTAATGATGAAAAGATAAAAAATTTGAGGGGGAATGATCCCCTCTTCTATCATTCCCTCTACTTTGGATCGATCGTTTTGTATGGTGAGGAAGATGAGATTTAGTTTAGATAGATTAATGGAGTTGGGTTTACTACGGAAAATTCCAAAATCTAGGCTGAAAGCAGAGGAAAGCACCAATACTGCTGAATCCTGGCTGATAGAGGCTGAAAATAATCTCAAAAATGGAACGTTTAGATCCTGTATCCTATCTAGTTATCTTGCGATGTTTCATTCTGCAAGAGCTATTCTGTTTGCTGATGGTTTCAGAGAAAAATCACATTTTGCGGTAGCAAGATATCTAGAAGACAGGTATATAAGTAGAGGATTAGTTGAGGAGAAATGGATTAATTTATTAGATCATTATAGAGAGATCAGGCATGAGGATCAGTACAGCACTTCATTCTTTGTAACAGAAGAAGAAGCAAAAAATTCCTTACAATCTGCCCAGGAGTTTGTCGAAAGGATGAAAAAATTGTTGAGTGCTGTAACAAAATCATGACTTTACTCTATAATGGCATGGTATTCTCTCTTCATCAGCATTTGCGCTGCTTCCACAGCTACGCCTTCTCCTCTTAATAGATCCAGTATAAGCTGTGGTATAGATACAATTCGTAATCCTTTCTTTTTTATGTATAATATTTATAATTTTAAATATGTGGGCGAGACCAATCAAATGTTTTTGCATATCGGTGATGGGTTCATTTAGAATTCTTTTTGGATAGATACTTTTCCATTTCATCAAATACTTGTTGTTTATCTACAGAAGAATCAATTGGCTCATAAGCGAAACAACAAAACATCTCTCCGTTCTTCATTTCTTCCATTTGATCCATCCGGTTAAGTAAACATGGTGTTTCCTCTTTGGCATCGTTATTCTTCAGGCATGAACTGCATAACGCTGGTAATGGAACAGATAAGGGATCGATTTCTCTTCCGTCATCTGAAAAATATCCGCCTCTTATACTTTCAGCCTCATCATTCATGATTATTAAAACCTCCTTTTGAATGTTTCATATTTGATATATGATCAACGTGATTTATCTTTAACGGTTATTCAGAATTTAAAGTAATCCTCATGAGGAAAAACAGGAATAAAAGTGAAAAAATAAAAGATTATAACTGAAAAACATATTCATGTATATCCAAATGAAACATTCAGATGTAAAGATTATTCGTAGTGCAAAAAGAAAAAAGACCATTCAAGCGAAAATGGTAAATGGTGTTGGAGTATCTAGGGTTTGAATGAGTATGGATATAAGTAAATTTATTGGGAAAGGCCATCGCGATTTAGAAAATGCGTATGGTTTTACTCATTATCTTGAGTTAGAGGATAGATTTAGGTTGGGGCAGGATCAGGATCATAAACGTATTGTTGACGCATTCCTGAGGTTTGTTGATGGTAAGGATATAACGATTGTAAAAACAGATAATGATGTTCTTCAAGAGGTTGTTGATGTTCCCCGAGATGCTGTCAGGGAGCAGTTGTTGCTGTTGGAAAACGATGAAGGATTGTTCTATGATGATTTAGAGATTAGCTACGCAATTGTAGGAGACAATTTTTTTGCGTACGTACTATCTTGTATATTGATGTTATCTGGAAATAAGGAAACTGTGCAGAAGATGGCAGGGATATTAGATGATTTTTCTCTTGTGTACGTAGGGCCGGAGTTGCGACCAGATGTTGACATTGCTATGATGCCACAACAGCGTTTGCAGTTGAAAATTATGTTGGAAGGGATCGAACCAAAGATTTGGAGGCGGTTTGTTGTTGATGATTTTCTTACATTTCATGAGTTGCATCAGATCATTCAGATGGTAATGGGATGGGAGAACTATCATGCGTATGAGTTTATGGTAGATAAGATGCGTATTGAAGGAGAAGGGGATGCGGGGTATTGTGTTGATTTGATGTGGCGAGATTTCCAGTCAGAGGCAAAAACAGAGTCTGCGAGAACGAAGATGGTTAGAGAGCTTTTGAAAAAAGAAAAACAAAAATTCATCTACGAATATGATTTAGGGGATTGTTGGAGACATACTGTTGTTGTGGAAAAAATACTACCAAAAGGCGACAAACAATGTCCCGTTCTTTTGGATGGGGAACGGGCGTGTCCACCTGAGGATGCTGGTGGTGTTTATGGGTATCAGGAGTTGCTTGAGATTAGGAAGGATCCATCGCATGAGCTGTATCAGGAGCGTATTATTGACTGGCTTGGTGAGGATTTTGATTCTGGGTATTTTGATGTTGATGAGGTAAACGACACGTTACAGGATTTGGGGCGGGGTATGGCTTATGCTCCAAGAGTTCCACAGGATAATGGAGTAAAGATGCGGAAGTTGAGTCGGAATGAACCATGTTACTGAGGCTCTGGTAAGAAGTATAAGAAATGTTGTCTGCTGCATGATATGAATGAGATTGGGAAACCACGGAAGGTGCCTGTCCGTTAGAGATGATCTAGGGTCTATGATACTGTAAAGTAAACACACATCGGTATATTGGTATAAATGATGAAGAGTTTTTATAGAAACTTGGTGTGATACGAGAAGGAAAAGTCACATATGATGGTTTACTAGTCTTTGGCGGAGGAGAAGAACGTGCTGAATCAATTTCAGAAGAATTCTGCATCACTCTGTTCTTTTCTAATACCTTTAAAATCATCTTTCTCCTATTGGTACTAATAAGAATAGCCAAAGTGGAATAATCGTTATTCCATCTTTTCTTTTGATATCAAACAAATCTTTTGAGACAATTATTCCTCTATTTATCATTTTTAATTTTTGATAAAATAAGCGATATTTGATCTTTTAATTCTGGGAGTTTATTTTGAATGACATCCCATACAATTTCAATATCAATACCAAAATACGCATGTATCAAAATATCTCTCAAACCAGCTATTTTTTTCCATTCTATATCAGTATATTTCTCTATCAACTCATCAGGTAAACGTTTTACAGCTTCACCAATTATTTCAAGATTTCTTACAACCGCATCTTGATATAATTGACTTTCAGAGAAATCATTGATTGTGAGATATGCAGTATACGATTCAATTTTATGAATGGCCTCTAGAATATCGTTTATAAATGCTTTATAGTCCCGTGGCATATTTTACACTCTTTAAGATGTTTGGTTTTAACTCAATCCTTAATGCTTCTCTAACTACAAGATCTACATTACAGCTAAAAAGATCTTCCAAATAAAATTTCAAGTCCATATAGTTATCAAATGTTTTTTTCCCTTTTTTAAACTCTACAAGAAGATCTATATCACTTTCTGGTTTTTGTTTATTTGTCACATAAGAACCAAATAATCCTATACGTTTAACTCCAAATTTCTTAATCTCTTGATGATTTTCGTTTATTGAATTAATTATCCTGTCGGGGGTCAACATTTTAAATATCACCTTGTTCTATGTGAGGGTCTAGTATTATTATATGCAAAGCATGTATATGAAATTGACGTCACATTGATGCCCGCATCGGGATGCGAACGTGTAAATGACGTCACATTTTAAGGTTTTATATCTGTTGAGCATATGTTGTTTTTTAAATGATTCGAATCATCTTTTTAGAATTGTCAAAGATGTTGGAGATAAGAATTTCTAAGCAAATACATTACCTTAATTATTTTCGTTTTCTTATCCACCTTGTTGTTTAACTGTGACATGCGTTAGTTCTGTAGACTCCAACTCACCATCACTCACCGTGAGTTCTACCCAATAGCTTCCCGCCTCAGCATAACTATGAATAACAATTGCACCTGTGCCATTCGTATCATCTCCAAAGTCCCAATAATATGAGACGTTATCACCTTCGACATCATACGTTCCTGATGCATTAAAAGTAATATTTTCACCGGTGGTAACCTTAATCGGTTTCCCACGACTACCATTTGCCACTACATCAATTGCAGGCGCCCGATTTTCAACCATATTTTTAATTTTACTTTTGTTCTGTTCACGAAATTGTAACTTATTTTCATGATGATGTTCAAGTCTACTTATAACTGGTAATAATTTGTATTTCTCGCCACCTCCATATTTAAGAATAGAGTTATTCAGATCAATATCCACAGTTATTGTATTATTTCCTTCCTGTAATCTAAACAATTGCTGAATCTTCAAAATCCCAGAAGGAACATCAAAATTTATGGTTTCATTAGTCGCCTTTAATACACCTGTAACGTTGTCAATAACAATCCACAGTTTTGTATAATTTCCAATCTCAACTTCTGCAATACCCAACTGCTCTGTAAGATTATTGATATGCAAGTAAATGAGATCAACTGTCGTCTGATTCATAGAAACATTTACCCAACCAGAATCATTATCACTAGATTTATGAAGTTTAATCTCAGAAAACGTGACATTAACATGAATAAAATCATCGGTAGGCATATCTGCAACTCTAAACTCAGTAAAAGATATTTTGGCTTCTGTTTCCACGCCGTCTCCTTCATCTTGAATTTGAATACAACCGCTTGTAAGGCTGAACAGAGTTATAATAGCGCATATAACAAATATTTTCTTTTTCATAATATCCACATATTTCCAATCAAATACTTATTTATTAACTTAGGTTCGAATTGATAACTACTTCTTATGTATCTTGATTTGACCGCCAGCAAGTATAGTTGTAGGATCCTCACCATCTGGAACATCCATCATGTTGTCATATATGAGATTATCGGCATCATCCTTGGTAACATCTTTAAGTAGGTGCACGACCTTAGGTAGATTCAGAGTGCCAACACCTATGGATTGCCTGAAAGCTACCTACGGTCTTGCACAATCTACCTAGATAGAGTTGTTACCTCATCCTTGTCCCAAATCTTTATTCTGAACTTATCGGCATCACCACCTCCACTGATATCTCCATCAATTGCGGAGAGCATAAACCCATAATTTCCATCACCGTTGATTGCACCTGTGCCCTTGTACATAGCCTTTGCCCCAGCGATAACCAGCCAGTCATAGCTGCTTGAGTGAAAATTCAAATTAGCTACCTGAAAATGGAACTCAGTATTTCCAGAAGGATCTTGTTGCCCTTTCTTGTACTTCGAGACAAATCCAAAATTTGCCGTTCCAGTGAGATCAGGATCAGCAATATAGGCTCCTGCTAGTGAATCGATCCATCCACCACCAGTAACGAAACCTTCATTTGGATCATATACAACAATATATTTAAGTTCAATCCAATCACTTCCACCATCATCATCTGTGATAATGATTAGAACTGTATATACCCCAGCCTCGGAATATATATATGAACCGGTAACTATGCATTCGCCAACAGCCAAATCATAATCTGTATAAGCAGTTTCTTCCCAATAGAACGTCGCGGTATGGGTATCCTCCGATAAGATGCCACTACGCATATCGCCATCAAAGAATTCAACAGTCAACTGTACCTCAGTTCCGACTTCAACAGGATCAGTTGGCCCACAGATATCAGTGATCATAGGATCTAAATTTAATATTGTTACATTCGCTATGGCAGTATCGGTATATTCGCCATCAGAGACTTCAACTACTACTGTCCCCGAATAATCATCAAGCCAAGTATGTAACGAATAAGAAATATTCTCCCAGCCGGTGTCCCATTCTCCATCATTTTCAAAATCCCAGCGATACCACAAATCATCACCATCAGGATCAGTAGAACCGGAAGCATCAAACCATATTATCGTGCATTCATCTTCTATATATATCCCACCAGCATCTGCAACTGGTGGTTCCAAAGCACTCACATTCATTTGCACTCCAACAAACGTCAGAGAAAACAGCATCATAACTATTTTAAACACCATCCCTCTTTTTATGGCTCCCATTTTTTTTACCTCCATCTCTCTATTTAACAGCGATTTTCACAGTAGTTTAAAGTATCATAATTAAGATACAAAAAATTCCAATATTTAGTAATTTGTTTAGGATATTCTCCTTAGCGAATAGTTTCAATATCCATCCAATTACCCATTTTA
>Ga0209979_1002244_pt1 | contig 18949 bp, 12 predicted proteins | sample AnhtaG_FD_183114 | JGI IMG/M metagenome (GOLD analysis project Ga0209979, IMG submission 183114) | Deep subsurface microbial communities from Anholt, Denmark to uncover new lineages of life (NeLLi) - Anholt_01485 metaG (SPAdes) (version 2) | ecosystem: Environmental > Aquatic > Marine > Oceanic...
TGCCCTGGACGGCCGGTTTACAGTGGACGATCCAGTCCTTTTGCCATATGGATTCCGGCAGGTGAATATCTTCGAATTGTCTGCGAATACGGTCGAGGAAGATGCCGCGAAACAGCCTCGATAACGCATTGACGGGTACCAGATAGTTGTCTCTGGCGGGTATCCACGTGTGTCCATCCGGGGACAGACCTCCACCGGTGACCAGACAGTGTACATGAGGATGGTACGAAAGATTTGAACCCCACGTATGCAGAACCGCCATCACACCCACTCGACCGCCGACGTAACGGGGATCGGCCGCCAGCTTGATGATAGAATCAGCGGCGGATTTGATGAGGAGGCCATAGACGTCTTGCTGATGCAGGCGCGTAAATCCCCTGAGCTCATGCGGCAACGTAAAGATCACATGATAATACGGTACCGGCAAGAGTTCCTTCTGCCGCCCCTGGAGCCATGCCTGAGTGTCGCTCTTGTGGCATTTCGGACAACTGCGGTTACGACAGGAGTGATACGCATACTGCAGCCGGCCGCAGTGATTACATTCAAAAACATGGCCACCCATGGCGGGCGTACGGCATCGGAGTATGTCCTTGAACGCGCGTCGATGACTGGGCAGCATTCTTTCGCCGAACTTCTGCAAATACTCGGTGCCGTAGCGTCTGAAGACGTCTGCCACTTCGACCATGGTGGTTCAACAGCCGATCAATCACATCTCATGAGCTCGTTGATCTTTGTCTGGACGTCCACCATGGCAGCCTGGGACAGATGCATATAGATAAATGTAGAGCTAATACTCTTGTGGCCCAGCATGCTGCCATTGGATCGAAAAGTAATGTACAATGGTTCAGGATGTAACTGCTCAGCCATTGCCCCAAACACTTATTGCCGAAACTACCTTCAACCTTTATCATAACGACCATGTTAACCCTAATCCTCTGAACATTTTTTTAAGGATTCAATTATCGATGTTGAGGAGATACACATGATTTCGAAGACAAAGTTAGTATTGCTTGCCATCTTTTGTCTGACAACAAAATTGATTGCCGACGACGGTATTATCATTCGCAAAAATCAACGGACTCTTGAGCAAATCGAACGCATCTACTCGGAAATACCTACAGTTGAATACAGCCCGCCTTCTGACCATTGGAAGAATCTGCCACACATAAAAGAACGCCTGACCGAAGGCGGGACTTTGCGGATAGTAATGCTGGGCGATAGCATTATCAATGATACAAGCCGTTCCTGTTGGAATCTTCTGCTTGAGAAGCGCTATCCGCAATGCAAGGTGGAAAAAATCACTTCCGTTCGCGGTTCAACGGGCTGTTGGTGGTATAAGGAACCCGGCCGAGTGCAGCGATTCGTCCTTGATCATGAACCAGATCTCGTCATAATTGGGGGCATAAGCCAACGCGGTGATATTGACTCAATTCGTGTGGTAATTCGTCAAATTCGAGCTGATTCCAAATCAGACATTCTCTTAATGACGGGTGCTTTTGGACGCACAAATCCCCGCGATGACAGTCACTGGAAGAAGATTAGCAATCCCTCTTATTACAGCGATTACCGTAAAGGCCTCGAGAATCTCGCTCAAGAGGTCGGAGCTGCATTTCTGGACATGGAAGCTGTTTGGGGCGATTACATCCGCCAATGCGGTAAGGATCTTGAGTGGTTCAAACGGGACCCTATTCATGCCAATGAACGAGGTGAACAGATCCTCGGTCATATTCTTGCAACATATCTTTCCCCAAGTGGAGCTATTGATGCAAGCCGGACACCTATGGGCGAAAGAAATACCGTACAGCCAGATGTTTCTCACTTGTTTGTTCTTTCTCAAGACGGGTGTGGTAGAGCAACCGCATATTCAGAATTCAATAAAATCGTCACTGTCGACAAGAAAACCCACGTAGCATGGCTGGATTCAAAGAATGATCAGTTCCTGGTACGAATACGAACGTTTGACCGAAATACGGGAAAGTGGTCACCAACCTACATTGTCGGCCAAGCCTATGATAATCACGGGGGGCCTTCACTAACTTCAGATAGTGGAGGATTTCTTCACATTGTCTATTATCCACATCATCATCCGTTTCGTTACCGCCGCTCTATTAAACCCAATGATGCCTCAGAATGGACCAAAGAGGTACAGTTTGGAAAAACTTGTACGTATTCGTCTCTAATTTGTATGCCAGATGACACGCTTGTCTTGGCCTGCCGTGAAAGTACAAAGCAGCGGTGGTTACTAAACTTGTACGAAAAACCACTCGGTGACGCGTGGCAAGGTCCCCGAACGATACTACATGGCCAAGCTCCATCCGGTTATACCCGCTGGCAGGCAGCATTAGCTCTCGGCTGGGATAAAAAGACCGTACACATGAGCTTCATGCTCTACGAACAAGCTATAAGGAAAGTTGGCTATGCTGTTGGATATTTGCGAACAACAGACTGGGCAAGCACATGGCAGCGCTCTGACGGCAAGCCAGTTGCTCTCCCAGCTACACCGAAAACAATTGATATTGTAGACGGAACTTCCACAGTCGATGGCCCGATGAACTTTCGTCCCGGCAATATTGCAGTAGATCCTCAAGGCGTGCCCTGGCTAATATATTGCCGCATGGACCGCCAGCCCTTTGAAACATGGGTCGCTCGGCCAGACCCTGAGACAGGATGGCAAAAAATCTCTCTTCTGCCTGCTATTCAAAAGAAGTGGCCAGACCGCGCGGTGAAAACACCCGGCAGCATTGTGTTTGGCCGGGATGGTACGATGTATGTGGTGGTAACCACAGTCAACAGCAATGTTAAAGATGAAACCGCACTTTGGGGTCACCCTTCCGCTGAAGTTGTCCTGCTCGTTTCCAAAGATCAGGGCCATACATTTAGTGTATTTCAGATTTCACCACCCGATTCTTCAGTTCCAAACTGGCTGCCTAACCTGGAACGGCCTACTGGGCACCAGCCAGTAGACATGCCTTCGCTCATATATACGCACGGCCACAGAGGCAAAACCAACAAACAGATCATGAGCAATGAGGTAGTCTGGTGTGACTTGGCCAGCCTGACGGCCCGATAGCAATAGAATAACTTATAAATTCTCCAAACAGCATTCCCTATATTGAGTGTTCGCCCAGAAAAAAGCGAGCCGCTATTGCTTCAATATGCTGTAGATTCCCCCCAATAAACTGTTTGATTGGATACAATTCTCCACTTATACTCTTCGAGGTAATCTAACACAATCTAGAGGATTAGCTGATGGCAACAATAACAAAAAAAGAACTTATCGACCGAATCACAAAGAAGACTCAATGTAAACATATTACTGTCAAAGAAATAGTGCAGCAATTCCTTGATGAGATAGCCGCAGAGCTTGCTAAGAATAACCGCTTGGAGTTTCGCGACTTTGGCGTCTTCGAAGTCAAAGAACGAGCGGCAAGAACTGCACAGAATCCTAAAACTTTGGAGAAAGTCCAAGTCCCGGCAAAACGGACAGTACGGACAGTGAAGTTCAAGATGGGGCGGGTGATGAGGGAGAGGATGAACGCAAAGGGTGCAAAGGTATGAGCAGCTTTGCCGACGCCGATTGATTGTTAATCAAACACCCGCAGCTTCTTTATGCTGTTCGACTAGCTCTTGCAACGATAACAAAAATCAATTCCCACGAGCCGTGGCCACTTCCACGAGCAGCCCCACCACAGTCGCCTTGATTTTTGGTTCGCCCAGCTCTTCCAAGCAGCTAGTTCGGGCTCGCCAAGTAGTGTAACCACCCAATTTGTGCTGCTCAGGTGGGGCGATGTAGCCCTCACAACCATTTGCCAGGCTGATGTTCATCGTCGTATGCAGGGGACTGGCAGCCTTGATGGCCAGGCCGGTGCTGCCGTAGACCTCGCATGGAATAGCCGCAATGCCCAAGTCGCCGATTCGGATGGCCTGCAGCTTGAGTTCACGGGTCGAGCCCATCTTAGCCAGTTCGATCGTTTCGCGAGCATAGACCTCTTCCCAATTCCTCGGCTTGCGGTCAGCGAACGTCTTCATGAACTCGCGTGCCTTGGCAACTTCCTCCTCGGTGGGCAAACGCACGTACAACACGAGTCGTCGCTCGCGCATTTCGAGTGGTACCCAGTCGTAATACTTGATCGTCTTATAGGCTTCAAAAGCAGCCTGGGCCACGTCGCTTCCGACGGAGAGGTAGTCGTACCTGCGACGCTCCTGGCGGATGAAGTTAGAGCAATTCGCATCACCGCTCGTTCCGTTCGACATGATACCGACAAATCGCGGCCGGTCGCCTTTGGCACCAATCAGTCGCCCAATCTCACTGGCGAAGACTGCAAAATAGTCAGCCGACAAAGCAGGTGCACCGGCGTAATGAGTCGAATAGTTGCCAAGCAGGGCCAGCGGACGACCGTCGCGAGTCTGCACCGAGAGAATAGTTACATCCGGATCAGATGGACCAGTCCGCCGAATCGCATTCGCGTTGTTGTGCCCCGGATTCATCTGGGCTCGGTCATCTCGCTTGTCGCTGTACTGATTCGTGAGGGCAGTACCGGGCTTCATGAGAAAACGGCGGCAGTAAACGTTCTTTTCGTCACGACCAACAGCCCAACCAACGCGGGCTGGCTGGAGATTCTTCTGGGCGTTGTGAATACCCTCGGCAATCTTGCCGGACAGCCACCTGGCATATCGCTCATCGCAATCCGTGCCCAAGCAGCCGCATAGCGACGGGGCTGAGTGTGTGTGCGTGGCCGAAATGAGAATTCGCTCAGAGGGAATCTCCGTGTCCTTAGCTGCCATGGCCTTGGCCTCGTCGGCCAATGACCGCGGGACCATACAGCTGTCCACCACCACGATTGCCAGTTGCACGGTACCGTCGTCAAGCACCAGACATCGCGCGTGCAGAGGATCATGGACCTGATCGGCCACCCGTTCTCGCACACCACCGTTCACGAGCACGGGCAATTCCAGCGGCGTGATATCAATCGCAAAGGCACCGGCCCGAAAAACCTTTGTTAGGTCTTTGTTCTGTTGGTCGGGTTCGATGTTTGCAGCCGGTGCGATCGGCGCCCAGGTCCAGACAATCGCGACGATAACAAGGGCTACGATCTGAGCTATCTTGCGGTTCGAGTATCGAGAGCAAGCTAAATGGCGATACATTGGGATGATCCTCCAGGGCCTCGTCAATGAAACGAGATAGGTTATTGATGGGAACCGGGATTTCCAGTATACACTTCACTGAAACACTCCTACAAACTTCACGTCCCACAATAACAAAATGCCATCTCAATTTCAACAATCTTCGGACACGTTCAATATGCCGCACCGCAAGAAACAGCAAGAAGGCTGGCAGGGAGACCAGCACATTACCTGGCTCGCTTGTACGCCTGCGCCCCAATTCCTTTCACACGATTATCGTCTAACTCCAACTTTGCATCCGTCAACGTTGTGCGATCGATTGATGTATCTCTGAGGTAAATGCTTTCTGTTTCCGGGACAGGCAATGACGGTTCTCGGTATCTATCCAAATCATGCCACGCATTGTGTTGGAACCTGAAGGTTTCGGGAGAGGTCCTTGGGCCTACGTTCACAAAGGTTTGAACTTTCGAGTCAAATATGATGAGGTTGCGTTCAAAAATGCCATCGTGACAGGGCGTGAATTGGACATCTGAACTTTCTTGGAGAATGCGCAGCACCCATTTGGCCGGCAAGACAATTGTGTTGTGATGGACATAACCGCCATCGGATGTGACCCATGCAACAGGTGCCATGCTGCCCACGAATCGGTTACCCGCTACTGTGATGTTCTTGGCCTCGTAGCCTCGCACTTTCGGCCGGAAGAACTGAAGACCCGTGCTGCCTCCCAAATTGATAGACCGCTGCCCGGCATTGTTGAAAAAACAGCACTGTACGAGCACATCTTGTGTCCCTCCTTTAAGTTGAACAGCGTTGGACTGCGAGAAGCCCTCCCGCCCTATGAAGGTACAATCTTCAATAATTCCATGATGACAACCCACCATGTCGATTCCAGAGCCTCCCCAGCCCTCAAAATGGCATTTCCGAACAACAAAATGATCGACGCCGGACATCTTTAAGGCATCATGATTTCCTTTAGGCCCGGTCTCTACAATTGTCAGGTTCTCCAAAACAATATGATGTGTGGGCGTCTCGTAGGAGCCACCATCATCGATATTGATGCCGTTAGTAGGAAAACCCTTTACCTTTATGTTTCTCAGCGTCATGTTGCTGCAATTGGCAAGATGAATCGCTTGTCTACCTCCTGTAAACATCGGTGGATTGTCGGGATCTGTTCCCTCGATCACAACACGCTGTTCATCTTTGCCTTCAATATCGCGTAGATAGATGCCTCCTGAGTAGATTCCCGGTTCCAGCAGGAGCGTTGTTCCAGACCTCAGCGCCCTGATTGCCCGGCTCAACTCTGATGAGTCTTTAACACGGACTTTTTTCGTCTCTTTTTGAGCGTTTGTCGGAAAGGAAAAAGCTGCAATCAACCAGAATACAAGAATGTATTGTTTCACAGTTTACCTCCGAAGAGCCGGTGTACTAACAGAATAGCCAAAGCAGCTCTCATTTTAGACTCAAGCCTTCAATTAGCAACCGGAAAATTTGCATTGTTTATGATAGTTTCTCCTTGCAGAACAATCGAACCTCTCTAATGACGGTTCGCTTGTTAAGGGACGGACCGCCATAAAAATGATCTCTGTTGCAGAGATCAGAATAATTTCCACATTCAACGAAATGGTTTAAGTCCGAAGTGTCAGTTTCTATCTTTTGTTTTGCTCGTTTGTGGGTGGCAGCGTTTGTGCCGCGTGATGCAGGTCACCGATACACATCGCTGCATTGCGCATGCTTAATGCAAATTCTTTCCAAGGGTTGCCGAATTGGCCACTCTGGGGCAAATTATCCAAAGCCGCATCGAGGTATTTTCTCTCTCCGGTCCTTAGATACATGAAGCTGTGGGCCTGGGCTGTAACGCCGCCTTTCTTGCCTGTGGCTATGAGGCGGTCAACTGAAGCCTTTATATAAGCAAGAGCCTCTTCGTCTCTGGACATTTCATAATATCGGCGCATCCCTTCTAGGAATATGCCGGCCTGGAAGCTGAGCTTAAGGTTTCTGCCTTTGTGGAGACGGAGCACGTTGGAGGCACGTTCGATCCATTTCCGGTCGCCCGTGAGCAAGTAACCCTGATAGCAGAAGTCCATAATCATGCCCGGTCCTCGGGGTTGCCCGTAATCGTTATCACCATAGTTCCATCGATAGCAATAATCCAAAACCATATTAGCCACATCCAATGAGTGAAGATCCCTCAGAAAGTACCAGCGCTCTATCACGCCGGCGACTTTATGGTGGTTAAACAGATTTGACACGTAGACTCTTGCTGTTCTGTAATCATTCCAATCCGTCGGATCGATGCGCACATGGTCGGTAGGCGGACAATAGCGACAACCGCCTGTCAAATGGCTTTCTTCGCTGTAATGAACAGTGTGGACATCCGCAACATGAAGGGCGTGAACTTCAAAGTTGTCAAAATATTCGGAATTGCCGGTTCGTAGGAACTGAATGCACATCATGTGAGGATAACCGTAGTAGTTTCCGTCCCAGGCGATGTTCTCAGGCACGTCGAGACCGGGCGTCCAGACGTGGTGGACACCGTCACCGAATCCGAGGAATCCGTAGGAATCAGTTTCAACTCCTTTGATCGTTCTCGAATCGCGAAATGCCTGACACCTACGATTGGCCGACTCAAAGGCCTCATCTAACTTCGCCACTTTTTCAGCAAAAGGCCCGTAAAGCTCAGCACCGCCTGCTTCGCAATAGTCCCCCAATGCCTGCGTATCCCGACAGTACCATTTTGGCGGCGCAAACGGCCTAAGCGGCTGTTGCAGCCCGGCAAACGTGCCCTTGAGTTTGTTGGTGTCTGCGGCTCCAGGGTGGAAACAGAGCCGCACCTCGTGTGTACGGGCCACACCGGTATAAATTTTCAAAGGCTTGTCGTGTCGTGCGGGATAAAGACCTACCCGGGCCATCCCATCGGCAGTCAACTCTATAGACTTGGGATGTAGCTGCCAAAACCACCGAACTCCAACACCCAGACCTTTTTTCTTGTCCGAGAGATACCCCCACCCGATACTGTTTGGTTTTGTCTGCTTGCCTGTTCCTTCGCCTCTGACAGCACCACCGAAGATATACTCACTGGATGACACTTGGTAAATATATGCTTCCCGGTCACCAGAAAGGCTGCCAGTCTTTATACCTCCATCCTCAGCCCCGAACAGGCAGTTGCCCGCCGTTATCGTCGTAGGTAGTTCCAGTAGGAAAGCGCTGAGCGGTATGAAGTCTGCATCCTTGCCCTGGCGATTGACAAGGGATATTACCATTCTTACTTCGGGACTCCCCGCATAGGCGTAGAGGCGGCAGTCAAAGTCAAATTTTTTTTCGTGTCTGAAATTTCGTAACGAACCCGTCGCGCGAAGCACTACATGTAAAGGTCCCTTTTCTTCCAGGATCACTATTCCATTGGGATCCAGCACAGCACAGTACTCGTCGCCTTCAACCGTAACGCATAAACCACGTCCGTGCGTCTCAATGACCTTCTCATCCCCGATCCTCACGTCATCAATGACGTTGAAACCTCTCTTCCGCACCTCAAAAGCAATCGCACCAGTGTCCACGAGAAAGCGGTCGGTCCTTTCTGTGACCATCACCGTCTGTTGTGAAGCAGGAGCTTGTCCCCCCATGGCGAGGGTAATAGACGCCTTGCTATTTGCCGGACAGTTACTCTGAAAAATCAGATGCACCCACCGAAGACTCCCATCGTCCCACCACTTGTTAACTGGCAGTATCTCAGCGGCGATGGCTTGGCCGTTTTGGAGAATGTAGAGTTCATCTGTTGATCTTATTTGACCTTTCGGAAGGGGCACACCGATTGTGATCCATTCTGCTTCACGGCTTACTCCGGCTCTCTCAGTCATTGTCAGAGTCACAAGCTCTTGCACTGGGCAAGCCATGCCGCCGATTGAGGTGAGCATGAATACCAGTGAGACACAGATTAGATGAGAGATTGATGACATATCGTCCCCTTCCGGATTATTTGTTATTGCTTTCAAGCCAAGCCTGTTGGGGCCTGGCCCGGGCTATAGATACCAGGGAGATCGCATCGAACGCGACAGCATCCGATTTGCCTGTTCGTCATCGGCAAATCGCTCCCTTTCCGGATCCCACCGCAGCTTCCGACCCAGTCGCATCACGATATCGCTAAGGTGACAGACTGTGTCCGAGCGGACGGCTGCTTCAATGGAGGATACGGGAGTCATGCGAGTTCTGATACACTCGATAAAATTCTTTGAATGGTCAATGCTGACTGGCAAATGTATTTCGTCGGGGCCTATCTTCTCATTCAAGAGCGACTTGGGATGTGAATCGATGGAACCTCGCTTGACAAAAACCCAACCATCCGAGCCCTTAAACAGCACACCCTGTCGATGCCTCTTATTGTCGACAAAGTTCAACGTAACTCCATTTGCATACACAAGCTTCATGTCCCAGGCGATTGCACAGTCATAGAGACCATCTTTAGGGAATACCCCGGTCCCCTCGACCTCTACGGGCCCAGTTGTGTCGGCATTGTTACCCCACTGGGCAATATCTACATGATGAATGCCCCAGGTCGTGACCCAGCCAAGGGAGAAATTGCTGATATGCCCCCAGCGGCCGCACGATCCTACGACGCCCTGCGTGTACGGCATCCAGCGAGCAGGGCCTACCCACATGTCATAGTCCAATTCAGGCGGGATGGGCGACGGCGGATACGAATCCACGGCCCGGCTGGAGGGCGTTGCCGCAATGATTGTATGGAGCTTGCCAATTCGACCGTTCAGGACCAGCTCACAGGCGAAACGGAAGTTGCGATCTGAGCGCTGCTGCGTGCCGAACTGGAAAACACGTTCGTATTTGTATATGGCCCGACGTAGGGCAATATTCTCGCTGACGCTAAGGCCCAAAGGTTTCTCAAGGTAAATGTCTTTGCCCGCACGGGCAGCTTCGACAGACTGCAAAATGTGCCATTGGTCAGTGCTGGCGATAAGAACAGCGTCGATATCGGTGCGGCTCAGAAGTCTGTGGAAGTCTCTATAAGCAGCGCAATCCGTATTTCCGTATTGGTCGTTTACGATATTGCGTGCCTCATTCAGACGATCAGTATCTACATCGCATACTGCAAGCATCTGGCAGCCCGGCTGGCCCATGAGGCTCCGCATAACCTGCTTACCGCGTCCGCCGACCCCGATAGAGCCTATCGTGATGTGATTGCTGGGGGCCATGCTGTTCGTTTTGCCCAGCACGGATGAAGGGACTACATATGGAACGACAACCGATGCTATAAGGCCAGAGAGGAACTGCCTGCGATCCAATGCTCCTGTCATATTCACGTCCATTCGTCCCATTGTCCTTTTGTATCCGCTGTTGGATTATTCTGATGCAGCTTTAGCCCATGAGTTCGTGTCTAAAATGTAAAGGGCAGGTACTACTATACTCGATTTCCACACGCGAGTCCAGCACTACCTCTACCGTTTGTGGTTCTGTGATTGCAAGTTCACCTGCCTCTTCCTATCCCTCGCCATAGACCTGTACCATTGCTTTCACCACCACTTTTCATCATTCGTCTTTTTCCAACCCGGTACAACACCGAACTTAATCTTATCAACAGCTCTTTCAATCTCAGCCTGCCATTTGCGCCGCATTAGCATAGCAAGTTGAGTATCTCTGCAAATTTCTGATTGTTTTTCAGCCATCGATACCACCGCTTAAGAGCGACTCTTCAATAACCGAGAGTCGCTCTGTTTTGCGTATTTATTAACAGGTTTGTTTCAGGTAGTAGGCGTGCAAAGCGCGACGGACATTGAAACCGTTCACAATTTTTATGGTTTTTATAAACCATTGGTTTCAAGTTACTTATGAAATGAGCATTTTTTCGAATTGGCAGATAACGGCTTGTTGAGTTGTATGACGGTTGTAGGCGTCAACTCGTGAAAATGGGGTCGTTTTAGAGGTGCTTCAAGCGTTGCCCGATACATCTGAGGGCTGGCAGAATCGGTCCCAAAGACACTGTAGACGAAGCTCTATATCACGCCGTCAATCGTTTACATTTAGATATTATCTGATAGAATGATGTGTCGCTGTAAGGAAATTCTATCTTCCACATGCATGTTTAGGAAGGTTCATCTGGAGCCGTGGTATCATCTGGGAGTAAGAACTATCTCCGGGAACCTTTAAACGTTGGGTGTTTCTATGATCGTGACACTGCTATCATTCATTCTTAATATTTCTCTCATTTCAAACGCAAAGGTTCAGTCGGTGGAGGCCGCCGGGCTGCCGTCGGCGGCACCCGTGAGCCGGTCGGTCCCGCAGTGGTTTCCGAAGGCCCCGCCACTGGCGCCACCGCAGGCAGAGGTAATCCGCGTAGTAACTGTGGACGAACTCTTCGGCGCGGTTGAGCACATCGGCGCAGGGGGTACGATCCTTCTCGGCGAAGGTCACTACAAACTGCCCCGGGCAATCATTCTCCAAGAGAAGAAAAACATCACCGTCCGCAGCGCTGCAGGCGACCCGGCCAAGGTCACCCTAAGCGGCAAAGGGTGGGACAGCGAAGTCAAGGGGGACGACATTCTCCGCATCGCCCGCTGCGAAGGGGTCACCATCGCGGACCTGACCTTCGCCGACTGTCGGTCCTACGGGGTTAAGGTGGAAGCGGAGAACGCACCGAAGGACATCTGCATCTATAACTGCCGCTTCCGGAACATCGGCGTACGCGCCATCAAGGGTTCGGCGGGGCAAGACCCGAACGTCCGTGCAGTGAGAGGCTCTGTTAGCTACTGCCACTTCGAGAACACCAAGGTCCCACCAGCCCATTGGCTGTTCGGGGGCGACTACATTGCCGCCATTGACATGATGGCCTTGGAAGACTGGACCTTCAGCGACAACGTCTTCCGGAACATCAAGGGGCGCAATGGCGGCGGGCGCGCCGCTATCTTCATCTGGGTGCGCTCCAGGCGGGTCGTGGTGGAACGCAATTTCATCATCAACTGCGACCGGGGTGTGGCCTTCGGCAATCCCGGTCAGTCCACAGCCAATGTTGCTGGAGAGCGGCTCGTCTACGTTCGCGACGGCGTCATCCGCAACAACTTCATTACAGGTGGGCCGGACTGCGGAATCGAGTTGTGGTACGCCGAGCATGTCAAGGTCTACAATAATTCTATTTGGCGACCCGAGCGGAACTGGAGCCGCGGCATCCGCATCGGGATCGGGACCTCTCACACGGACATCGTGAACAACCTGGTGCACGGTGAGATCCGGTTCGACGGAGGAGAAGCACAGCTTCGCCAAAACCTCACGGGCCGCCTGGATGGTTACTTTGTGGACCCGACATCGGGCAATCTGGCACTCACCCAGGCAGCGACCGAGGCTATTGACCAGGGTGTATCTCTGCCGGATGTGACCGAGGACATCCGCCGGCGACCTCGGTCTGGACGCCCCGACCTCGGCGCGTGGGAATTCGACAACGAAAGCAAAACCGATGGGTAGCACCGGGCAGGCGCCTGCGAGTAAAGCAGGGAGGAATGTGCTTCCAGAGAGTCTTCCGAAGACGGTGCTGCGATCAGTCTCTTGAAGGGTCACTTTGGGGTGGCCACTCGCCCCCCAGGGCTGAGCGACAAAATCGGACGTCCTCAACACGCATTCGCCCACCAAAATCATAAGCTGGACAGGCAGAAAAAAATCCAAATAGCATCGACCTTTGTCTGCATCCATTCGGTAGAATCTCAGTTTTCAAGCGGTTATTGTGGGAAATATGTTTGTCACCGAGAGCAACCGGTGAAAAGACACAAAGAAACCGTCAAAATGCCCTTGCGAACGAACAGGATCACTGATATAATCGTATATAAATCGGTATAAGGCGGGCCAAAACCCATTATATTTGTGCGTGCCATCATATTTCATACGTTTATTTCATACCGGTCCTGCCTCTAACAAATAAGCGGTTCTTTTTTTGTAGAAACGTCGCTGTGCATTCTCTGGATTGTTCCTGAGGAAAGCCGGATTATGCACAATAGGGACTTTGGTATGTTTTTCCATTGGTCCAATCTACAGCGTCTTGACAAGGCAAAGAAACGCATTGCGCCAGAATAGCATTGTTTCTATACCTGGAGAAATCTCTCACGAAACGATTCGCCTGATAATGGAAGTATGCTGCGGTTGCGTAGGCCGTAGTGTTATCATATATTTATTGTTTTTTTGAAAGGACAGGAAAATGAGAGGGAAAGCAAATCTTGTAAAAGGGCTGCTGTGCGTGTTGTTTCTAACTTGGCCGGTTCAGGCAAAATATGGGGGTGGCAGTGGTACAGCCGAGGACCCCTATCTGATCAATACAGCCGAGCAGATGAACGCAATTGGTGCCAATTGGGACGACTGGGACAAGCACTTCAAGCTCATGGCCGATATCGATTTGAGCAGCTATACGGGAACGGATTTCAATATTATTGGTATCGGTACCAGGAACGCCTTTACCGGCGTTTTTGACGGCAACGGCAAGAAAATCTCAAACTTCAGCTATGCCTCCACAAATGGAGGTTACAAAGGACTCTTTCGGTACGTCTCAGGAGAAAATGCGCAGATAAAAGATTTGGGATTGATTGCTCCCAATATTGATGCGGGAACAGGAAGCTGTGTCGGTTCGCTGGTTGGCTACGTCTCTGCAGGAACCATCACGAACTGCTATGCCGAGGGCGGCAGCGTTTCGGGGAAGAGATGGGTCGGCGGCATGGTGGGATACAATTGGGGCGAAATTAAGGACTGTTATTCAACCGGCGACGTTTCGGGAGATGAACGGGTAGGCGGACTGGTGGGGGATAATGGCGGCTCAATCACCAACTGCTCTGTCACTGGAAACGTTGGGGGAAGTGATGATGTCGGCGGATTGGTGGGGGATAATAGCGGCTCAATCACCAACTGCTCTGCCACGGGCAGCGTTGCGGGAGATGACCGCGATGTCGGTGGCCTTGTGGGATATAATACGGGCCCAATCACCAACTGCTCTGCCGGAGGGGACGTTTTGGGAAGTGGGCATGTCGGGGGGTTGGTGGGAAGTAGTGGTGCCTTGATCACCGACTGTTATGCGTTGGGCACCGTTTCGGGCGATGATTATGTCGGCGGCCTTGTGGGCATTGCCTATGACTCGATTGCCAACTGTTACGCCATCGGCGGCGTTTCGGGAACAACATATGTCGGCGGCTTGGTTGGCCTGAGGCCTCAGGGAGGCACGGTCTTGAACTCATTCTGGGATATTGAAACCAGCGGTCAATCAACCAGCGATGGGGGCACGGGCAGGACTACTGCCGAGATGCTGAATCCGAACACATTCGTGGATGCAAGCTGGGATTTTGTCGGCGCGCCTGATGGGCCCGCTGACATCTGGGCAGAGCCTGACGGGGGTGGATATCCAGTTCTTTGGTGGCAGCTTTCGCCTTTGCCGGAATTGCCCACCTTCTCAGGGGGAACGGGTGAGCCTGACGAACCTTACCTGATCTCAACGGCTGATGAATTGAACAGTATCGGCCATAATCCAAGATTGATGGCTGCACATTTCAAGTTAATTAACGATATTGATTTGGCCGACGTCAACTTTTTCATTATAGGAGGGCAATGGCATCCTTTCCGCGGCACGTTTGACGGCAACGGTCATACGATATCAAACTTCAGTTACAATTCTGCATATGCAACCTGCGTAGGACTTTTCGGGTACGTGGCTGGTGCCCAGATCAAAGATTTAGGATTGGTTGGTCCTAATGTCGAGGTGGAGAGAGGAGATTTTCATAGTTCCCTGGTTGGCCACTTAGATGGGGGAACCATCACAAACTGTTACGTTGAGGCCGGCAGTGTTTCTGGAAATGATTGTGTCGGCGGGCTGGTCGGATGGAATGGTGGTGATTGGAGTGGTCGGGGAACAATCACCAACTGCTATGTCACTGGGGCTGTTGGCGGAGATGACGATGTCGGCGGGCTGGTGGGGAGTAATGAGGGCGCAATCACCGACTGTTATGCCATGGCAGACGTTAGCGGAAATAACCGTGTTGGCGGGCTTGTGGGAGCCAGCGACAACGTTTCGTCCTCGCGGGGAGGTGGGCGGGGAGGGCCACCCACCGTGTGGCCCAGCGTAGAAAGATGCTATGCTACCGGGAGCGTTACTGGCGATGAGTCTGTTGGCGGACTGGTTGGACGAAGTACCGAAGAGATTACACGTTGTTTCTGGGATACTGAAACCAGCGGCCAGTCAACCAGTGCCGGTGGAGTGGGCAGGACGACGGCCCAGATGCAGACGGCGAATACCTTTGTCGGCTGGGGTGCATTCGGCAATGAAGGAATCTGGACAATTGATGAAGGGAACGATTATCCAAGACTATGGTGGGAGAATATGCCTGGAGAGCCTCTAACGACGGCATTCTATGGGGGCGGCTTTGGAACAGAAGCCGATCCGTACTTAATTTACACGGCAGAAGAACTGAATATGATTGGCGTGTCGCCCTGGGATTGGGACAAGCGTTTCAAGTTAATGGAGGATATTGATCTGGCAGCCTATACAGGAACAGATTTCAATATCATCGGATACTATATAAGCGATGATGATAAGAAACCGTTCACCGGCGTCTTTGACGGCAACGGCAAGACAATCTCAAACTTCAGCTACACTTCTACAGATGTGAATAACATAGGACTTTTCGGATATGTTAAGGGTTCCCGCGCAAAGGTCAAAGACCTGGGGCTGATTGAGACTAATATTTCGGGGACAGGAGGTTTTGTTGGTTCGCTTGTTGGTTTGCTTAGTGGCAGAACCATCACCGGCTGCTATGCTGAGGGCGGCAGCGTTTCAGGATATTACGGGGTAGGCGGCCTGGTGGGATGGAATTGGGGCGGAACAATCACAGACTGCTATGCAACCGTCAGCGTTTCGGGAGGTGAAGAAGTCGGCGGACTGGTAGGACAAAATGGCTATTTTTATTGGCCAGGGGGAAACCCCGGTAAGATATCCAACTGCTATTCGACCGGCAGTGTTTCGGGGGATTGGCATGTCGGCGGCCTGGTAGGATATTCCTATATAGGTGAAGTTAGCAATTCTTTCTGGGATATTCAAACCAGCGGACAGCCGAGCAGTGATGGTGGGACGGATAAGACAACAGCCGAGATGCAAATGGCCGGTATATTCTTAGATGCCGGCTGGGACTTCGTGGACGAAACCGTAAACGGCGCCGAAGACATCTGGTGGATTTTCGAAGGCCAGGACTATCCCAGACTATGGTGGGAACTGATCGACGAGAACTGACCTTGCTATGTCTTACCTTGGGTACTTCGAAGTGTTGGGGTAGTGTCAGGCATTTTTGACAACGTTGCAGGTGTGGTTGGCCGGACGGTTACAGTCATTGTGATAATTTCTGTTTAATATACTCATGGCTTATATACTGTGAGCGCGGTGTCTTCCGAGCCCTATTGAGCTTTTCCTGTGTCTTCTCGCTGAGTTCGTATTCTTCTTCCATGATATGTTTTAACAGGTGCAGATCATTCTGCACTTGTTTTATTTTCCTATGAATCGTTTCAAGTGTCACAGCCATTTATATCACCTTTATCATAGGTATACGCGGCCATCTATTTATGCTTTTCGGCTTTGTTTATACCTCCAAGCCCTTCGTCCCAGGCTCAACTGCAAATCTACGCCATTCTGTGCCTTGCATCTGTACAACCATCTCCCGCCCTCGCTGCGAATGCATATTGATGGCACTATCCGCGTCATTAACGTCCCTGAATTCTCTGTTCTCGATGTCCACAAAGAACTCTTTGTTATTGAATTCCACCACTGGCAATAATCGCCGGGTATCTTCCATTCTCACTCCTCCAGCAGAACCACTCTAATGGCGGTTCGCCCAGAAAAAAGCGAACCGACATGTATCCAGTACAGAGACTTGGTGAGCGGACCCTTCGATAAACATTTGGGCCTGCCGAACCCAAGGGAGAGAGAACTTCGCACCAACTCAGCAGGCCTTAGCAATGCCTTCGTGAGCTATTCGTTGACTAAGCTCCTACAGCGGATATAATGGGCAGGTGAGCAAGCCCGAAATATGGTCGGGAAAGTGATAGCAGCGCAGGTCTGCGTTCAGCGGCAATGTGCCGGATTCAAGGCTTTAGGAGGCTAACATGGATTCAGACAAACACGAAGCACCGGGGATGGGACGTAGAGAGTTTCTTTCACAAATCTCCGTAGCCGTAACAGGTTCGACCCTGGCCCTTGCGACTGCCCAAGGGCAGAATGTATCGGCAGAAGAAACCTCTTCGCCCGCGCCGCTGCTGCCCACGATACGTCTGGGTGACCACCGCGTTACCCGACTGATCGCCGGCTCGAATCCCATCAGCGGATACTCATATATGGGTCCTGTTCTGGATCGGCACATGCAAGAGTATTTCACGCCCGAGCGAATAGTCGAATTCCTTTGGACGTGCGAACGTGAGGGCATCAATGCCCACCAATTCAGCCGCCCGGAACAAATGAGCGACGTCTTCCAGAAGTTGAGGGAGCGGGGATCGAAGATGAAGTTTATCTGCCTTCACTCCGGTGGGCCGCAGCGCACTTCGGTCGAAAAGGTGGTTCAGGACACTCAGCCCATCGCCATCGTCCATCATGGTGGAGTCACCGACAGACTGTTCCGGGAGGGCAAGAGCCGCGACGTACAGGATTTTGTAAAACGCGTGAGAGACGCTGGTGTGCTGGCCGGCGTCTCAGCACACAACCCCGACTGCATCAAACAGATTGCCGACGAGGGCTGGCCGGTCGATCTTTTTATGACCTGCTTTTACTACCTTACCAGGACGCCGGAGGAACTTGAAAAAATGCCGCCGGTTGTCACGGTCCAGGTCGGCTATCCGTTCTTTGCCTCTGACCCAATGGCTATGACCAAAGTGGTCCGGCAGGTCGACCAGCCTTGCCTGGGCTTCAAGATCCTGGCGGCAGGCCGAATGTGCGGCAGCGATCACAAAGTGGAGGCAGCGTTCAAGTTCGCCTTCGAGCATGTCAAACCCACCGATGGTGTTATCGTCGGCATGTATCCTCGGTATCATGACCAAATCCGCCAGAACGCCCAATACACGCGACAGTTCGCGGCGCTGCAGGAGACATAGCATTGGATCAGGAGGCATGAACGTTCCTCAAAGGCGCGTTGCCAACTGAGGAAGTCGATTAAAATAGTCATAGTATTAGATTGATTGCACATTCGGAGAATTTCAATATGACCAACTTATCCTGGAAAATCTGTGTTTGTACACTTTTAACTCTTGCAAGCTCTGTGTACGCCGCAGATACTGCATCTACGACCGACCATGGTCCCCGCCTGTCGGATAATGAACTGCTCGGTTCGCTCGATCCTAACTTTCCAGCCTTGAACCGGATCATCGCTTTACGAGACCGCGGTGATACCTCTTCCGCTCTTTCTGCGCTAGCAGCCTTTGTCCGTACACGCGAGGAACCGGCCGACTTCGGACAGAAGGCTAAACGAGAGCCGTATGTCGATAAGTCACGAGCTGAAAGTGTCCTTAATCACCAATTTGTAGTCGTGGGCATACCGCACACCTTTGGAGAGGATATCAACTGGGGCTTCAATCCAACAACTGCACCTGGCTCGAAGTTCGATCGCGACCACGAATGGACTTGGCAGCTAAACCGTCACGGTGCCTGGGTTACACTCGCTCGAGCATATCAGGCTACCGGCGATGAACGCTTTGCGAGGGAGTTTGATTCGCAATTCTCAGATTGGGTTAAAGAATGCCCCATTCCGGTTAACGGCGCCAACCAGCGGCCGTACTCTAAGTGGCGTACTATCGAGGCAGGTATCCGCATGTCCTGGACATGGCC
>Ga0209979_1002245_pt1 | contig 18944 bp, 17 predicted proteins | sample AnhtaG_FD_183114 | JGI IMG/M metagenome (GOLD analysis project Ga0209979, IMG submission 183114) | Deep subsurface microbial communities from Anholt, Denmark to uncover new lineages of life (NeLLi) - Anholt_01485 metaG (SPAdes) (version 2) | ecosystem: Environmental > Aquatic > Marine > Oceanic...
ATGGTCCAGCTGCTTGCCGTCTTACGGGTACGCTGGCTTCGTGCTATATCACCTCTTACTGGGTGCTCAATATGAATTACATCTGCTCCCCAGTCAGCAAGAAGCCGACCGGCCATCGGCCCAGCATAGACCGCAGCTGTTTCTATCACCTTAATACCTTCAAGAGCAAGAGTCATTTCTCATTCCCTCCTTGACTCTAATTGATTTTTGTTAACGTATCCATTATTTCACATAGCTGGGCATAAACCCAATCTACACTACGGTCTTCTATGGTGCTCATGAGTTGCATTTTACCACAATCATGTCATCATCCGTTAATAGACAACAAACGTCTTTTACGGCATACAGTCTCTCACCCTTGAAGTGGAGAGCCATCAAAGAGAGGCTTCTAAGAGGGTAAATCTATTGACAAGTCAGACGGATAGTGCTACTCTCGTTGTGCATCAGCGAGCATTAGGTGGGAGAAGCGGAGGTGGCTAAAAGCGCTGGAAAAGTTGTAGTTGAGCAGCAAAAAGACCTAGAAGGTAACTCAGGAGCGATCACCAAAATAAGGAGAGTGGGACCTGCCAGGGAAAACCAGGTAGCTTGTGTAAGAGAGACGCGTGTGCAGCTACGCCGTGGTCAGCTGATGTACAATTACGGCGGCAATTTCCCTATGAGGTGTCGAGGGGAGACGAAGTTAGGTAGCACAGGTAATTGAATCTTGACTAGCGTGCTGGAAGGCGTGAAGGTATTCGACTGCACTTGGTGGTTGGTTGGGCTTCGGGCGGCTTTTCTTGCTAATCCCAGCGCTGCTGTTATACACATTGAGCGACCCAGCGTGGTGATAATCCTCAAGGCCTGGTGCCGCGGATTATGGGTCAAAACTTGATAACGCCCCAAGGTGTACACATGCTATTTGAGTATCTTAATCGTGGCGAGCAGGGCATCACTTTCATCTGAGCAAGACTCCAGGCATTGTGCAGGTCGCTGCCCCTGAGTTTGGACAACATAACGAGGAGGTGCTTTTAGAGCCCGGATACACAAGGGATGACATTACTGATTTGACAAATGAGGAGATGATGTAAGAACCCCTGAATAGGAGGATTCCCATTTCAATAAAATTTAAGGAGGGTCGTGAAATGGCAGTTCGAGGTGTCTACGCAGAAGAAGAGAAGAAGATATTAGCGAAAGTAGATAAACTGAAGGGGAAGATGCATTGGGTTGGTGATAACTATGGGGCTGGTGGTGGGATAATAACTCGGGTAGCTAACAGGGATGCAATCAGGCATTTTTGCAATGCCATAGGTGATGAAAATCCCTTATGGCGTGATGAGGAGTATGCCCGAAACACCAGGTGGGGTGGTATCATCGCCCCTCCCAGCTTTGTAGTCCACATCGGGTGTATCTATGGGATAGTGGGAGGATCATCTGGTCCCTTTGATAACATCCCCCCGAGTCTTGGCCAGTACAGTCCCTGGTATGGCGGCACTACATACAACTTTTACAGGCCCATCCGTGTGAACGATTCATTCAAGGTTAAGAGTATCGATTATACTTCATTTGAGGATAAGACGAGGCGCGATGGGACAGGCCCGCGCCAGTGGCTGTCCAGCAGCGATATAGTCTATATAAACCAGAAAGACGAGGTTGTATCCGTCGTCACAACAAGGGGGATGCACTGCATAGTGCCTCAAGCGGAAGAGGGAGTGCCAGTTAATGTATCCCAGCCACGATTGCCTCACTACATCTATAGCAAGGAGGAAATCGAGTACATAGAACGTGCGTATAAAGAATGGGATGAGACGCGTGGCGCCGAGCCACGGTATTGGGAGGATGTTAATGTGGGAGACGAGCTCCCTCCTCTCATCCATGGCCCACGTACCGAGTTTGAGCAGGCGTGTGCTTTTGCGGCAACGGGGTATACTCTGAGCCACAATCTAAGGATGCTGAGGAAGCATTCATCGTGGGTCTGGCAGGACCCTGAGACTGGCTATTTATATGATGGAGAAGAGGGGCATATAGCTGATAAGGTGGCCATTGGACTGTGGGGCACAAGTTTGACCGTTACTATGGGAGTACAAACGGAGATGGAGCTGATGTTCTTAATGACCAACTGGATGGGGGATGATGGCTTCTTGAAAAGATTTGATATCCGGTTCCGAACCATTAACCCTATTGAAGATGTTAGTATTAACAGGGGCAGGGTAATAAGGAAATACGTTGAGAATGGTGAGCATCTGGTTGATCTAGCCGTTTGGTCGGATAGTATAAGAGGCTGGGTAATAGGCCCGGGCAATGCCACGGTGTCCCTTCCTTCGCGAAGTGTCCCGGAGGTTTAGCCAAGGAAAAAGATGCAAATTGGAATAGAAAGGATCTTAGGACGCAGTGTAGTTAATGGTCTAACCCTTTAGTGGTAGCGTGTTTCTCATATATCACTCAAGAAATTCTCAGAAGGAGGATTGTAAAAATGGCTGAAATTAAAGTAGGCGATAGGGTCAGGGTAAAGGATAGGCCAGACTGGCCCGGGGGCTACAAAATAGCTAGCTCGGAAGGAAGTGTTATTGAAGTGCAGGAGCCATGGGGATACGTAGTAATTCATTTGGAGAAAACTAACGCTTCTATAGATTTAGGTACTACTGTGACCTTACGTGAAGAGGCACTAGAGAAGATATGATCCCAGATCGCGCCTTGAGCCCAGCACAGCTACTGTACCAAAGATAACCTTTATGCCGTCAGCCAGCAGATTGGAGGTAGCTAATGGAAGGGTCTAATCATGTTAAATTCAGAAAGTATTGCAAGTCTTGAGTTCGGAGAGTTTCCAAAGACTGCTTTAACATCCAGCATAAGGTGTTGAGGGCTTTTTCGCGCGTGACGAAGTCCACCGAGTCATCGGGAGCAGTGGCAGCAATCATCGTCGGCTCACTGCTTCGAGCTGTTCTGTATGTCGCTATTCCTCAGCAGTATGTGGGCCTAGATACACTAATACCTCCAGCTGTCTCTCTACTTGTCTTCGTGCTAGTTTGCTTGGTAACTCAAAACAGGCACCCCCTAAGAAGGGTTAAGGTGAGGAAGGTGAGGTGCGGATTAACATAGTAAAGGAGGTGATGCCTATTGAAGAGACGTGCTGAAGAAAAATGGTTAGAGACAAATCAGTTATCAATTTGTTAAGGAGGGATCGAATATGGCAGGACTACAAGAAATAATGCCAAGATGGGGTGGAGTAGCTCATGCCGGAATCGCAACTTTCCTGGGAGCTCCTCTACTAGAGGGTGAGGAAGTTAACGAAAAAGAATTGAGAACCAGAAAGGTAAAGGCAGCTGTTCTTGGCGTACCCTTTGATGGGGCCACACTGGCAAGACCTGGGTCGTCATTGGGCCCCAGAGCCATCAGGAACGTAAGCTGTGTTGGACCCTACTTCTACGATTACGACGTTGACATTTTGAAAGAGCTTAATTTGCACGACTGTGGAGACTCGTTCATTGCTCTAGGAGATGCTAAAGCGACGATGGAAAACGGAGCCAGTGTCGTCAGCGAGATCTTGAGGGCCGGAGCACTGCCCGTAATATTGGGTGGAGAACATACCGTTACGCTTGCCGGGACTATAGCTGTAGATAGGACTCTTCAAGGAAAGTATGGATTTATCCACTTCGATGCACATCTTGATGCCACTAAGGAGGGGGTCCAATGGTATCACGGTTCTCAGGTGGCGAGGACCTCTGAGTTTGAGGCCTTTCCCGGCGAAAATATGGTTCTTATTGGTTCACGTGGCGGTGTGAATCGAAAAAGCCAGTTCCAATTCCTTGAAGAGATTGGTAGTACCTATTTTACGATGCGTCAAGTAGTTAAAATGGGTCTTGAAAGAGTGGTTGATCAAGCTTTAGAGATTGCCACCAGGGGAATGGACGGGTTTTACCTTTCCATAGATATGGATGTGTTTGAAGCTGCCTACGTACCAGGGGCTGAAGCTTTTACTCCCTTTGGAATAACGGTGCGTGAATTCTGGCCAGTTTTGGAAAAACTTGGTAAAAGTGATAAATTGATAGCTTTCGATGTTGTTGAAGTAGTGCCAGCCTATGATCCGAGTGAACTCACGGCAATGACAGCCAAAGCTATTGTCGCTGAGCTTCTTGCCGCTAGAGCTACGATTGTGCATAATATGAAACCTCCTCTTTTGAAGACGGAGGTAAGTTAATGGAGGATTTGAATATGGCAGAATTAAGAGAAATAATACCAAGATGGGGTGGGGTAAGTCATGCTGGAATCGCAACTTTCTTAAGAGCTCCTATACTCGAGGAGGTTAGCACTGAGGAATTGAGAGCCAGAAAGGTAAAGGCGGCTGTCTTTGGCGTACCCTTTGATGCGGCATCAATATCAAGACCCGGATCGTCATTGGGGCCTAGAGCCATTAGGAACTCCACCTCTGGTTCTGGACCCTACCACTTCCATTACGACGTTGACATCGTGAAAGAGCTTAATTTGCACGACTGTGGAGACTCGTTCATTGCTCTGGGGGATGCTAAGAAGACGATGGAAAACGGAGCCGATGTCGCCAGTGAAATCTTGAAGGCCGGGGCACTCCCTATAATATTGGGTGGAGAGCATACGGTTACGCTTGCCGGGACTTTAGCTGTAGATAGGGTTCTCAAAGGAAAGTATGGTTTTATCCACCTCGATGCACATCTTGATGCTGAGAAGGAGGCTATTCAATACTTTCATGGTTCTCAGGTAGCCAGGACCTCTGAGCTTGAGGCTTTTCCTTGTGAGAATATGGTTCTTATTGGTCAACGTGGTACATCGAATCCAAAAAGCCACTTCCAGTTCGTTAAAGACAATGGTATTACCTGTTTTACGATGTATCAAGTAGTCGATATTGGCTTTGCAAACGTGATTGACCAAGCTTTAGCCATTGCCACCAGGGGAACGGACGGGTTCTACCTTTCCATTGACATGGATGTACTAGAAGCAGCGCATGTACCAGGGGCTCAAGCCTTTCAGTGTTTTGGAATAACTACCCGTGAATTGTGGTCAGTTTTACCCAAATTTGGCTTCAATGACAAGTTGGTAGCTTTCGATGTTGTTGAAGTAGTGCCAGCCTATGACCGGAGCGAAATGACAGCAATGACAGCCAAATCTATTTGCATTGAGCTTCTTGCAGCACGAGCTACGATTGTCGATAAGATAAAGCCGCCACCAGTAAAAAGGGGAGGACAATGACAGAACAAAATCCGTTTCAACTGGCCCAATTCGACCTTGGGCACACCAGAGGCATAGCCACATTCATGGGAGCACCGCGGTTAGAGGATATGGAAAACGCAGAGGTGGGTATTATCGGCATCCCCTTCGATGGAGCCATGGTTGGTACCCCGGGAACGAGACACGGACCTCGCGAAATAAGACACAGAAGCGGTCAGTTTAATAACCCTTATAATGCTGCTCTCAAGGTTAGCCCGTTTAAGAAACACAAAATCTGCGACTGTGGTGATTTGGTTCTATCCCCGTTTTCTATTGTTCAGGCACACGGCTCGATTACCGATGCTGTTGCCACCCTGCTAAATAAGAATATCCTGCCCGTGTGCATAGGCGGCGACCATTCCATAACCTATCCCATATTGAAGGCGATATTTCAAAAACACGGACCTGTAGGCGTAGTAGACTTCGATTCGCATACAGATAGGCGTGATCACGCCTACGGGGAAGAATACACACACGGCACTATGTTCAGAAGAGGCATCGAAGAGGGATTCATAATTCCCGATAAGCTCATGCAGGTTGGCATCCGGAGGCTTTTTGCAGAGAATGAGCTGGATTTTCATGCAGAACACAATTGTCGCGTCATTTCCACGATAGAACTAAAACAGATGGGAGTTGAAGGCTTTAAACAAGAGCTAAAAATCCTTAAGGATGTCAAAGTATACATTACCTTTGACATTGATTTTGTGGACCCAGCCTTCGCACCGGGAACGGGTGGACCGGAACCAGGTGGTGTCTCAAGTTTCGAAGCCTTACAGTTTGTACGTGCCTTGCAGGGATTAAATATCGTCGGGCTAGACCTTGTCGAGGTATCTCCACCATTGGATGTTGGTAACCTTACGTCAGCGTTGGCAACACGTATTCTTTTTGAAATGATGTCAATATTGCCTTAAACGTGGGGCAACCACCAAGGTGTGCCTTGGGACACTTGGGAGCAACTGAGTAACGAAGTACCACCTTAGTGGCTTCTACTACCGCTGAAGTCGATTATCCGAGTGCTCCAATCATAGCAGTGGTGCTTTGGTGGCACTAGCGTTGTCACCAAAGCACCACTGATTACACCGGCAGGACCAGCCCTCCTTGCGGTTACTGTCCTTGGCTTAGTATCCCATAGATTTCTTTAGTGCCTGGTCATACCAGACCCAGATAGCCCAACCGGCCTGATTATTGTAGCCTACGCTGTGTACGCCAGCGTAATTCTGCACCCACGGCCACCACAGGCTGTAGATGTATGCTACCGGCGTCTGTACCGCCCAAGCCTGGTCGAGATAGTATGTTACCACCTCTATCATCGCTCCGTCTCGTAAATCCTGGTTTCCTATGCTCTCCCACGCCCATATCTTATCATATCTCTCATTGAAATATGGGTCGTCGTGAAGGCTATTGTTATACACAGCCCCTGGCTTTACGTATAGGAGCTTATACTCGACGCCGAGGGCCCCCGCGAAGCCGTAAATCGTTTCGTAGTCACGAGCCGCCCTCTTGGAAACAAAGGTGCCCCAGTCTTTGGACTCAATCTCCAGTTCAACGCCGATATCAGCCCAGTAGGATTGGACCATGGAGAGCATATCGGCCACGCCGGTGTAGCAAACTACCTTGGCCTTAAAGCCGTCAGGATAGCCAGCTTCAGCCAGCAGCTGCCTCGCCTTATCCGGGTGATACTCAAATAGCTCCCTGGTTGACTCAGGAAGCTGGTCAAGAGGTATGTATATCTGCGGCGTCTCGGCTGATGTCGGCCAGGCAAGAACAGCGGCGTTACCGCCATAGTACTCCTCGGCTATGGTCTGCTGGTCCACGGCCATGGCTAGCGCACGGCGAACCCTGATGTCATCATAGGGCTCGGTGCCACTTTTCATAAATATGTGCCAGCCGACATAGTCGAGCTCCCTTACAGACTTAAGTTCGGGGTTTGTCGCTAATAGACTCTCGCCCTGCTCCCAGCTGACACCGTATAGCTGGTCAATCTTGGCGGTCCGGAGTGCTGCCATCATTGTGGAAGTATCCGGTATGATGTGCATTTTGATGGCATCAAGATAGGGCAGTTGGTTCTCCGGGTGCAGAGGGTCTTTACCCCAGTAATTAGGGTTCTTCTTGAGCAGTGCGGAACTCCCCTCGACAATATCTACCAGAATAAATGGCCCGGTGCCGACAACATTCCTCCAGTCCCGCATGTCCCCATACTGCTCGATTACTTCAGGCGCCACTATGGGAAGAGTGTCAGCGATGTACTCGAATACGACTGCAGTCCGGTACATGTCGCTGTCCTCACCCTTAACAACGACCGTGTATTTATCGGTGGCCTCTGCTGACTTAAACCAGCCTCCATAAGTTGCGTTTATATAAGACCCGACAGTTTCGAACTCCCTCGTGATAGAAAAGGCCACATCCTCGGCAACAAGCTCCCTGCCGTTGACCGGGGGCTTATCCTGCCAGAGAACTCCTTCGCGGATATGGAAGGTGATGGTATCAGGGTCGGGAAACTCCCAGCTTTCGGCCAGAGCACCCGTCTCGAATTGCGGAGTGAAACCCATACCGAACCACCTAGTTTCACCGCTGCCAGTTGGCCCTTTGGCGTAGTCTCCGACGAGTAGCTCCTCATTGGTGTACTGGACAGCGTGACAATTCCACTCGTAAGAGATAGACGGGTCAAAGCCCAGGTTCCCCTCACCACCCAAGCCGAAGGTAAGGACACCGCCATACTTTGGCACCTCTGGTGGCAGTAACACCTCTTCCTCCTCTTCCTCGATCACCACCTCTTCTTCCTCCTCAATCACCACCTCTTCTTCCTCTTCGATGACTGCCGGGGCACAAGACGCTAGCACCAGAGCGGCCACCATCAGACAACTCAAAATCAGCCATACTAATTTCTTCTTCATTTCATTCCTCTCCTTTCGTTATCAATAAGCAACAGCCTACACTAATTTCACTTAATCTCACATTTTATACCTCCCTTAACCGATAGTACTTATATTCTAGTCATAATTTTTACTCTATTCCTACTGCTTTGTCAAGTCTTTTGAGCCTCACTTTTTAGCGTGGCTTTTGACCTTCACTCCTCCGTAGCGCCCGATACCACCCCTCAGCCTCGGATCGAGTATGTCTCTCGCCGCATCTCCCAGCACGTTGAGACCATATACGGCGATGCTCAGAGCCAGGCCGGGCCAGATAGGCATCCACCAAGCGATATACATGTACTCTCGTCCGGCTCCACTGAGCATACCTCCCCAACTGGGCTGTGGTGGAGGAATGCCGAAGCCAAGGAAGCTCAGGGCAGCTTCACCGAGAATCATATAGCCGCATTGTGTGGTAAATATGATTATTATGGGAGCGGCAATATTGGGTAAGATATGGCGGGTAAGCATCTCGGTGGTCGAACAGCCAATAGCCTTCGCCGCGTCGATATACACATTCTCTCTGATGCCAATAACAGCACCTCTTACTACTCTTGAGAAGGGGATGCCAGTGGCTATTCCCAGAACAAGTATTACCTGTATCAGACCTGGCCCCAACAAAGCCATCACTGTTAATAAAATTACTAGCCCTGGGAAGCACATCCAGGCATCAACGAACCTCTGTATTGACATGTCAACCCTACCGCCGGCGAACCCGGAAACAAGACCGATAGTGGTAGCTGTAATCGTGAGCAGGGCCGAAGCACCCAAACCAACATACATGGAGATACGAGCTCCATAGATAATGCGGCTGAGCAGGTCTCGCCCCATGTGGTCTGTGCCCAGGAGATACTGGGCTGATGGCGGACTCAGGCGGTCGACTAGGTGAATTTCGTTCATTCCATAGGGGGCTAGCAGATTAGCAAATATTCCGGTGACCAGCAGGAGTAGAAAGATGAGGCCACCCACCACACCCAGTGGTTTCTCCTTGACCAGTCTGATAAAGAAATCAACCAGTAAGGAGCGTTTCTTTGGCTCCTCGGCCAGGTCTAATGACGCATCTCTCGAGATATCACCCATTTTTCTGATTTTCCCCTATCTATACTGAACCCTGGGATCTAAATAGGCGTAGGTCAGGTCAACAAGTAAATTGATTACCAACACAAAGCTAGCCAGCAGCAGATTTATTCCGGAGATTATGGGGTAGTCTCTCTTGTTGACAGCTTCAAGTAGAAGACGGCCTATTCCCGGCAGGGCGAATATCACCTCGATAATAACCGCGCCGGTGATCAAGTAAGGCATAAGGAGTCCTATCATGCTTACCACTGGAATCAGCGCATTTTTCAAGGCGTGTCTCATGACTACTGTCCTCTCCCTGAGACCCTTTGACCAGGCAGTCCTGATGTAATCCTGCCTCAGCACCTCGAGCATCATGGTACGCGTCATTCTCATTGTTGTTCCGGTGTTGGTCATGCCGATAATAACACCGGGGATTAAGAACTGTACCAGGTTGCCGGCCGGATTCTCAGTAAAGGGAATCAAATCTATCGTTGGCGACCAACCGAGCCAGATTGACGGGTAGACCATTATCATAGTTCCTATCCAGAAGGGGGGAATGGAGAGAGCCAGTATGGCAAAGGTGCGGCCCATATAGTCGGCCCCGCTGTCCTGCCGTATCGCTGAATAGGCGCCTATGGGTAGAGCTATCACTAGCGATGTAATTAGGGCTATCAAACCGAGCTCAAAGGTTACCGGAAGCCTTGCTATTATCTCCCTGGTCACGGGTGTCCCTCTCCATAAGGAGGTGCCGAGGTCGCCCTGAAAAACATTTCCCAGCCAGCGCCAGTACTGAATATGGATAGGCACATCCAGCCCCAGCTTCTGTTTAACCACCTCAGCGGTTAGCTCCGCCCCCATTCCCGATTCCTTTCCCATTTCAGCCACCATCAGGTCTATTACACTGCCGGGAATGAGGCGGATAATACCAAAGATAATCATAGTCACTAGGAGCAGGGTGAGTATCATTAGTAGGATTCTTCTGATTATATAGGCACGCATCTGACCTCACTAGTAGCTCACTACCCCGCCACCCGTCCCAGTCAAGTTATCTTGCTAAAACATTATATTACCTGCTGGTTTTTGTCAAATACCTGGCTTAACTAGTGCTAGAGGGACCTACCAAGTGGCCAGGAAAGCCTACAGATATGAAAAACTAGAAGGCCGCTATGAGTTAAGTAGTCTCAAGTGAAGGCTGTATGGCTCACGTTTAGGGTAGAATACACCGCATTTCAAACAGAATCTGTGCTGCCAGCGGCAACGTCATGTTATTAATATCTAAGGGTGGAGATACTGTCGTAGCATCCAGTAAATCTCATCTATCAAACTGACAATACAGTAGAATAACCACTTCGTCAGGTTGGACTAAAGCCGGAGTGTTAGATAGAAGGCTACCTTTTCCCCTGTCGAGGTTTTCCTCCCTATTTCTTGTTCATTTGCAGGTCCCACAACTCCTCTGGTGAGCATAATGATGTCTTCCGAGGGTAGAATGGTGAAATCATCCTTGTTATTGGGCAGGTCTGCATCTAAGTTAGCAACAAGGGCCCACTCCCCTGATAGTTCTACTCGGAAAAGTCTGCACAGAAGAGGTCCAACATAGTAATTCACAGAATAGACAACCAAAGCAAGTAGACTGCCATCAGTATCAAAGGCGAGGTCGCAATTAAAGACATCCTTCTAAAAGTCAACGGGAAGCTCTGATACTACTCTTTTTTGGGTTATCTGATGAATCTTGTCAAGCCTGCCGACAAACAAATCCGATTCTACAAAAGGCATATGCTTAATATCCGAAGGAACCGCGAGCACAGGGCCTTTGGTAAGTGATCAAGCTGTGCTATAATTTGCATAGATTATCGAACTCGTTCTAGGAGTGATTAATTGACAAGTAAGCGAGAAAGTCGAAAGAGAGCCTACCATTATGTTGTGAGACAAACCAAAAAGCTGGATTTGAACCTGATGCACGGGTCAGATAAAACAATAACTGATATCAATTATATATCACTTGGTGACCTTGTGGGACTCAAGGAAGGACTTGCTGATCCGGCTCAGGAATTAGTGGTTACGTTGAAGGAGCTTCTCAAAGATGTTGCTAGTGAAGCTGAAATAGACGAGTATCTTGTTAAGCCGTTTGGGCCCGAAACATGACTTGGTTGTAAATAGCAGGAACTGCGTAACTACCATCCGAAATAACCAATTCATGGGATTAGCCACTGTAGCTGAAAGAGGATGGGAGCCATCTCCATGCCGAGAAGGAACGATATCAAGAAGGTAATGATTATCGGGTCTGGATCGATTGTAATTGGGCAGGTGACCGGCCCTATTCTTGCTATCCGAGGCACTATCCCTCTGATAAGTGCTTCATAGCTGTTGATAATATTTCTCTTGAAGAGAACGATACTTATCCATAATTCCCCGGTTTATTAATAGGGGAGGTTTAGCTGTTTCAGGGATAAAGGATTTATAAACCCTCCCTCTGAGTCGTTCATTTAATTCCTTCTTAGCTTCATCAATAATCTCAGGGTGCATAAGGAGATCAATACCCGATGTAGCCAATACCTTAGCCGCAACATCCAGTGCCTTCTTCCCAATTGTAGACCCGGCGCAAGCAGCAACTTGCCAGTTATGCCCGCCAACACCATCAGGTGTGCATGCTATATCCAGCGCACCAAATGGAGCAAACCAGCTATATTCGGCATTATCCGAAACTCCGCTAGAACCACCACTAAAAGGCATGATACTCGTGTCTAAACCTGTTTCAGGAGCGCCAAAGTCCTTCTGCATTTTTTTGACAAAATTGCTCTCGTCCTCAGTAAATTTTGGTGCACCAATGGCTTGTAAATTGTTATATAGTACCTGACAAATTGCTTTGTTAGGTATTCTTTCGTGAGTAGCACTAACTATTTCAATCTCTACTCTTGTTTCTGTAGCCATAGCAGCTGCCTCAGCGCATTTATAAATCCTGCTAATAACATAGTCCATCTCTTCGGAACTAACGATTCTCCCGACACACCACAATGTTGACCTATCTGGCACTACAACAGGGAAAGCAGGGCCTACATCAGGAAATGAATAGTTAATGGTATTGGCTGCATAAGGAGGATCACCCGGGGTGGTATGTTCTCTCAAATGCTCTATCATATGTCCCATGAGGATTGCCGCATCCAAGGCACTCCTTCCATACCAAGGAGAATTCCCGTGAGCAGTTCTTCCCTTAAAGTGATATCTGATATTAAAATAAGCGTTGCAAGTACCATAATCAGCACCATTAAAGGAACCAGGATGCCAATCAATAACTGCATCGATACCATTAAAAAGCCCAGCTCTTGCCATGTAGGATTTACCTATACAAAGCTCTTCTGATGGAGTCCCGAAAATCCTAATTGTTCCCTGTAAATCAAAATCAATCACGGCATTCTTCAAAGCCACTGCAGCCATAATTGCTGCGACTCCTAAAAGATTATGGCCACACCCATGGCCAGGTGCTCCCTCAATGATTGGCCTCTTCTGATTTACAGCTTTTTCCTGGGAAAGACCAGGTAACGCATCGTATTCACAACTGAAACCTATGACCGGTTTTCCTAATCCGAATGTTGCTACAAAGGCAGTCGGCAAATCAGCTACTCCTGTCTCTACTTTAAAAGCGTTTCTCTTCAAATACTCGGTAATAGCCTTTGAAGATTGATATTCTTCCATTCCAAGTTCTGCATAACTCCATATTGCATCAGAAAGCCTGTAGAAACCAACTTTATTAGACTCAGTCCAATCCGTTACATATTTTTTCTCTTTTGATAAATTCTCTTTCATAATACAAGACTCCTTAATTCAGCTATTCAAAAACTCCCGATTAGGTTCTTTTTGAACAGCGAACCTATACACCAGCACCATTTCTTTAATGTTGCTACCTCCTCATAGACCTACAACAACTGTAATGCCTAGCGAAAACCATACCACAAACAGTTTGATTTCAGCGAGTCTCTTTGCTTTCTCTTCGGAACCCATCGTTCTTAGCCCTCCAAGATTAGTATAATATCACTTTTAACCTTAGTTTTGCCAATACCACTTCCCTCTCCAAAGTCTGTAACCAAGAACAACCTACACTCAGTATGTCCGCTATAATAGCTCGTAGTCTCAAGAAAGAGGCACGTATGAACAGAATGGCTTATTGTGTAGTTCTGCTCACCTCCTACGTATATTATGGCGCGTGGTCGCGGGTTCGGGAGCGGGGGTACTAGGGCAAGATTGGAGCTTATTGCGAAACTCTAAACAGTTACTATTGTTACGCAAGCAAGTTGTTGGTATCATAAAGTTAGAATGGTTAACGAGTTACTCAAGATTGCAAAAAAACCTGAGGGGCCTCTACAGATTTTACAGGGTGATCTCGAATTGGGGCTTCAACTCGTTGCTCACACGATCCATATATATAAACAACATTACATACGGATACCGCAGGGTATGGTTCCTATGGGTGAGTTAGGGTATGAAAAGCGGCTGTGTAATATGGCACTGGTCAGCGCAGCTGCTAGCTGGGATGGGTTCAAAGGAAATATAGTCCGCGAAGTTAGGGAAAGCGATCACTCTTTCAGTGAAAGTAAGCTTCGCCAACGCCTTGAGCAAATAAGTAGCTATGAATGCATCAAGGAGCCACTGGCTCGAAGGCATTGCATTGTTCATAACTCTGCGAGGGTAGACCAGGAATATAAGAGAGACATCCCTAGTTCTCAGCTCAATATTGGCGACTCACTTGCTATTAGCTTGGAATATTTAAAAGAGGCTTCTGTTTCCTTTTTTAAGACTGCTGTTGACCTCGTGAAAGTTTTAGTAGAAGAAGGGCTAATCCCAAAAGAGTATCAGAAGACGATTGGTGAATTTCAGCGTGACCCGAGTCTTGGCGAAACGACACTTTTCTTTAAGAAGCAATAAAAGATAAAGGCACAGACCTATAATCTGTGCCTTTATTACTTGGTAGCGGGGTTTGGATTCGAACCAACGACCTTTGGGTTATGAGCCCGTCGAACTTATCCAGTAAGAGCCCATAATAAAAAATGACGCATTGTTCAACGCTGAAAAAGGTGCGCTAAATTTCACGCCTAGGCTTTAGGCGTGGCATTATGGCTCAAAAAAGGAACGATTCTAACTAAATATGAAGCACCTTAACAATTGAATAGGCCATCACTACGGAACTTACACCCACCTTCTTGAAGCTCAAGGATATGGGTGTTCATCAATGCGGTGTTATGCTAACACTGGTTTCACTCCTTTGTCATACTCTACCTATGCTACCATCTTAGCTGACTGGAATTTGAACCCGTGTACCTGCTTTTTCTCCTGCCAAACCGAAGCATATCACTGCTCCCAGAGTAGCTGCCACAGTGCCCATCAGGAAGGTTACTTGAGGTCCCCAACCACTCCAGACAAATCCTCCCAAAGCCGACCCAATAATAGCTCCTATAATCTCACATACACCGTAGAGTCCCATGGCTGTGTTTTGCCGTTGAAGTGGTACTGAGTTCGAGAGCAAGCTTAATGCTGCTGGGCTAAACATGGCCATGCCTAAACTGTGAATAACGACAAATACAATAAGCCAAGGGAAACTTTCAGCAAAAGCCACTCCCGTCATGCCAGAGGCTGACAGGAGGAGTCCGAGTATCATCATAAGTCTTTTCCCCTTCCGGTCGCCCAGCATTCCTAGAGGAATACCTAGCACTATAATAACAAGCCCTTGGATGGCAAAGAGAATGCCGACGGCAGTAGCATCCACTCCCACTACTTGAGTAGCTAGAAGCGGTAGGAAGGTCATTAGAATTCCCATGGCCAGGAAGTAGAAGGCAGCTACTGTGCCTTGGAGGGCGAGGGAGCGGTAACTGTATGCTTGGTCTGGGGATGGAAGCGCGTCACTGGGGGTAGGGATAACGGCTGGTGGTTTGGGCTTGGCCAGTCTAATTTTCTTTAGGCCTGATATTGCTACAATGCCACTCAGGAGAGCAATTCCACAGGAGATGAAAAAGGCTCGGTGGTATCCCCAGTTATCAACTATAAAACCACTCATGAGAGCTCCAAGGCTGCGAGAAGCAACCATAATGGTAGTGAAGATGGCCATGAAGGTAGCCTTTGTTAATGGAGGTGTGGTGGCTCCAATGTATCCCCGGCTCATTGGAAGATAGGCGGTGCTGACTGACCCCCAAAAGAAAAAAAGAAGAAAAATAATGGGAACCTTCTGCGTTAAGACGAGACAAAATACCAGCGCAGCACAAACAAAGGCTCCTGTACTCATAGGAAGCCTTAGTCCTACCCTATCAGCTATCCATCCCCAGGAGCCCTCACCAATAGCCATGCCTATCATCCTCACTGAAAACATCAAGCCCAATATGGCGGGGATAACCCTGATGGAAGTCAGGTAAAGGGGTAGGATGGGTTGCAGGACACTCATAGCAAGAGTGCCTAGTACCAAGACAGTCATTACTATTACCAACTCGCGGCTAACAATCCTTTTCATCTAATCCTGCATTTCTTGGTTCGATTTGTTGTAAGGCGATTTACGTCTAGAGCTATGTTAATACTATTTGATTAACCTTGGTCAGTCAAAACCAAGAGTAGCAGGCTTCATTTCCATCAAGCAACAACAATGTGGCTTAGTAAAGGTGGTAAGCAATAATAGATGATATAGGAACCTTTTGTGAGAGAAGGTAAATATAGATTTTTATTTGTCTAATATAGCCCTAAAAAGCAACGTTTTTATACTCAGGTCACAATTCGCTATCTTGTTTAATGCCTCATGAGATTTGATCTCTCTGGTCCAAGCACCCTTGATTTATTTGCAGCATGTTGTTACTATTGCGATAACGATAGACTAAGATGTGGAGTATAAAATGCCCGTACTTGATAACTATGTGAATGTTGTTGAGGCAGCTGCCGTTTTAGGAGTACATTGGGAAACAGTGAAACGCCTATGCCGGGAAGGCCGTATTCCAGCAGAGAAAGTTCACAATAAGTGGCTTATTCACAAGGACAGTTTGCGTGAATTTGCCATGAACTATAATGAGCCACGCCGAGGTAAGAGGAGAAATAGATTTTAGGAGCCTCTTATGAGTGATGAGAATAAATACGCCTGGAGAATTACGATCCATAACACCGGCGAAATCCTAGAGACTGAGCCGAGCTATAAATCAAAAGATGAGGCGTTACTAGCAGCCAGAAAGTTCGCCGTTCGTGAGCTTGAATCCGAACACGAAATTACAGTCGTAATCTTAGATGATGACAAGCAGATATCCTCTGAAACTAACGTAGTCGCTCATTATGAGTCGGCGAAGAAAAGTAGACCCACAAAGTCCAATGGTGCCAATTTGGGCTTTGAGGAAAAGCTTTGGCAGGCAGCTGATAGGTTGCGTGGTCATATGGACCCAGCAGAGTATAAGCACGTTGTTCTGGGTCTTATCTTCCTGAAATATATCTCAGATGCCTTTGAAGAACGTTATCAGCAGCTAAGTCAGTGGTCCTCCGACCCGTCAAGTGACTACTACATCAAGGAGCCAGAAGAACGATACCAAATACTTGAAGACCGTGATGAGTACAAGGCTGAGAATGTCTTCTGGGTGCCAAAGGAAGCACGCTGGACACATCTTCAAGCCAATGCTAAGCAACCTACCATCGGCAAGTTGATTGACGATGCGATGGTGGCTATCGAGCGCGATAATGCGTCCCTGAAAGGGGTGCTGCCCAAGGACTATGCTCGGCCGACACTTGATAAGCAACAGGTAGGAGAGCTGATTGACCTTGTCGGCACCATTGGATTAGGTGACAAAGAGAGTCGTTCCAAGGATATTCTCGGCCGGGTCTACGAGTATTTCCTCGGTAAATTTGCCAGTGCTGAGGGTAAAAAGGGTGGCGAGTTCTATACACCACGATGTGTGGTTCGGCTGCTGGCAGAAATGATTGAACCCTTTAAAGGACGAGTATATGACCCCTGCTGTGGTTCTAGCGGGATGTTCGTCCAGAGCGAAGAATTTATTCGACAGCACGGCGGCCGCATTGGTGATATAGCCGTTTATGGGCAGGAATCTAACCCAACGACTTGGCGTCTTGCCAAAATGAACCTAGCAATACGTGGAATAGAAGCTAACTTGGGCCCATACCACGCTGACTCTTTCCACGATGACCTGCATAAAGACCTCAAGGCTGACTTCATTCTCGCTAATCCTCCTTTCAATATGCACTACTGGGGCGGTGAGCGTCTCCGTGAGGATGTACGCTGGAAGTATGGGGCACCCCCGGTCGGCAACGCCAACTTTGCTTGGATACAGCACTTTATTCACCATTTATCACCTACCGGTATTACCGGCTTTGTGCTGGCTAATGGCTCTATGTCTTCAAATCAGTCTGGCGAAGGTGAAATCCGCAAGAATATCGTTGAAGCTGATTTGGTTGACTGCATGATAGCCTTGCCTCCACAGCTTTTCTATGGAGCGCCGATACCAGCGTGCCTCTGGTTCTTAGCACGGGACAAGCGCAACGGCAAGTTTCGTGACCACCGCCGCCAGACGCTTTTCATTGACGCCCGCAAAATAGGGCATATGATAGACCGCGTGCACCGTGAGTTTAGCGATGAGGATATCTCCCGTATTGCTGGGGTATATCATACCTGGCGTGGTGAAGCGGATGTAGGCACATATCAGGATATTCCCGGTCTCTGCAAGTCGGCTACTATTGAGGAAATAGCCACGCACAACTACGTTCTTACCCCAGGTCGCCATGTGGGAGCTGAAGACATAGAGGACGATGGCGAACCATTCGAGGAGAAGATGGCACGGTTGAACGAGAAGCTGGAGGAGCAGTTCGCTGACTCAGCAAAACTTGAGGATGTAATCCGACATAACTTGGCGGAGTTAGGATATGGGTAGTAAGCAATCTCTTATTCCAGTTGAGCGGATTGAGAGGGCAATTCTATTAATCCGCAGACAAAAAGTTATGCTCGATGTTGATCTGGCAGTACTTTATGGGATTGAGACTCGTGTCCTTATCCAAGCTGTCAAGCGGAACCTAGGACGATTTCCGAAAGATTTCATGTTTCAGCTTAGTCATGAGGAATTCGCGTTCTTGAGATCACAATCTGTGACCTCAAGTGACTGGGGTGGGCGGCGCTATCCCCCGTATGTCTTTACCGAGCAAGGTGTTGCTATGCTTTCCAGTGTCCTGCGGAGTCCACGCGCCATCCAGGTGAATATTGAGATCATGCGGGCCTTCATCCGCTTGCGGCGAATGCTCGCGTCCAACGCGGAACTTGCCCGGAAGCTTGATGCCCTGGAGAAGCGATATGACGCCCAGTTCAAAGAAGTGTTTGAGGCTATCCGTCAGCTTATGGCACCACCGGAACCGAAACGGCGCACCATAGGATTTCGAAAAGGGGATGAATGAAATCTGGTTTCGAGGAAGACTTTTGAAATCACAGTCCGTGATGTCAAGAGCATGCCCGGATGTCAAAGGGTATGAGTAGTCCGGAAGGTTGGTGAGGCTACAGATGGCTGTTTGGGGCATTTTGAAGAGGATGGAGTATGGAAGCTAAATACCCGACAATAAGACTTGGTGCTATCGCAAGAATTATCATGGGCCAGTCACCACCAGGAACCACATACAATGAAGCTGGAGAAGGTCTACCGTTCTACCAAGGTGTGGTAGATTTCGGTAGTCGTTATCCTTCCCGTAGGGTATACTGCACTGCTCCCACCCGTGTAGCGGAACCTGGTGATATCCTGTTCAGTGTTCGTGCTCCTC
>Ga0209979_1002246_pt1 | contig 18922 bp, 19 predicted proteins | sample AnhtaG_FD_183114 | JGI IMG/M metagenome (GOLD analysis project Ga0209979, IMG submission 183114) | Deep subsurface microbial communities from Anholt, Denmark to uncover new lineages of life (NeLLi) - Anholt_01485 metaG (SPAdes) (version 2) | ecosystem: Environmental > Aquatic > Marine > Oceanic...
ACCTTTATACACGTCAGCCTTTATAAAAGTCTCCAGCTCTTCCAGAAAAACATACCTATCTATTGAATCTTTGGTATTTATTGCCAAGGCAATAGTATAGGCTTGTAGGGCAGCACCCTCCATTCCAAGCTCATGAGAATGAGTAAGTCTACTTGATTTATAAGTTATCTTCTTCAATAGGACTGGATCATCATGGTAAAAGCAACCTATTGGGGCAACTCGCATAGCTGAACCATTTCCAAATGAGCCACCTGAATACAACTTCTCAGCTGCTTTATGCCAAGATTCACCTTGCTTTATAAGCCTAAATACTCTTGGAGGACCCGGCCCATAGCCCCGCCAAGGTTCAGCCTCATAATTTTTAATGAAAGTCTTTATCATATGCTCTCCATCAAAGCCTTTGCTTTCTATCAATGATTCAGCCACTCCTATCGTCATATGCGTATCATCTGTATATCTACCACCAATTTCTCTTACTTCGTGACGCACGAAAAACCCCTCGCTTCCAGCTCCTAAAGAATCTCCTATTCCAGTGCCAACTAAACTACCAACAAATTTCGAAAGTTCCATTGCCTTGCTTAACCTTTTACCCCAATTAAGGCTATTCCATTTTTGAACAATGAGTCAAATTAGTAAACTAAACTGCTATTTCGTTTTATGTTCTAGAGGTCGTTAATTTATTCTTTGGTTTTTCAACATCGTTAGTTACTACAAATACTTCCTGAACCACTCCCGAGCCGTAGGCTAAGAGCTTTGCTCCAGTTTTTGTTTCGTATTTGAAGAGCACTTTAGACCTGGAAGAGGCACTTTTGGTACGCTTTATCTCTCCAGGGAAAATTGCTTTTACATATTCTAAAGGTTGCAACTCTTGTTCCAAGTAATTGCGCAAACCATGGATCATTCTATGTTGGTATTTGATTTTGGAGCTTTTTGCCCTATGCTTCATGGCATGAACTTCTTTGTTTTACAACGGAAGCTTTTTCTTACAATTGTTACAGAACTCTTTTCCCTTAAAATCTGTATCGGAAAGGCTGTTAGAAAAATGCATCACGCATTTTGGATTCTTGCAGTGACGCAATCCAAACGTATGGCTAAGCTCGTGAATAGCTTCCTTAACAGCCCTCTCATAATAAAGTTTTTTATTACAGGGCAGCCCATAAAATTCCTGTCTTAATCGAGGCAGGGCAATCAGAGCAACCTTGCCTCCCATTGAAGCCTGTCCAAAAACAAAGTTCAATCCAGGAGTGTACAGATCTAAATCAATCACTCCTAAGATTTTCTCTGCTCCTTGCAGGTCTAGTTTTTGCAATCTTCTTAAAATAAGATCCGATTTGTACTGACCTCTCCTTTTATTATAGGCATAATCAGGGTGGGGAAGGGCCTCATCTACCTTGACTGAAAAAGGAAATATCTCCTCTATTAGGCTAGAAAGATGAGCCAGTAGATCCTGGTCTATTTTCCCCACTGGAATCAAATAGATTGGTCTCATTTCTGCCTTTCTACCAGCAGAAGATCCTGGCATGCAACCTAAGAAAAGAACCATCATAAAACTGAGAAGACAGAGTATTCTTGTCCTCTCCTCCTGCTTACTTATTTGCCTAGTTGTAATACTAAGTTTTTCTCCATCTCTGATATTCTCCCTGTCCTGAATCTTGCTACATTCTTTGCAGGGATATCTAACTTTCCTTTGTTTGGGGATTAGCTTCTTTCCGTGTCTTTCTCGCCACTCATTCATCTCCAAGATCCAAAACAATCGGAATGTGGGCAGATGCCTCACGTATATTGGGAAATTCTTCTGGATATCTATGATCTAACTTGAGGAATTCATTGTTCGTACCTTGTGTCAGAAAGAAATAATCAAACTGAATCGTACCATATTTTTTACTCTTTTGCGTCCATAATTCTCCATTTATATCTAAATCCCTATTCTCAGAGGTGGGACTGTAAATTGCACTTGTGTCCCATTTTCCAAACATAATCTAATTCTCTGGCTAGATCCTCACAAATGCCTCTACGATACCGTTCTCGTGAACGAAGTTGAATGGGGATTAGGAAAATTACCTTGAGGAGATTGAGTGGATCCGGATAAAATCGAGGAGCCAGGTTCTCAAATGGACAAGGCTCTGGTCGAACCCTTTTCTTCAGATGTTTAGCCATTGCTTTCTGCCAATTCCGTGACCCAGATATAATAAAATACTTCTTCCAAAAATCATTGATATGAAGAGCTCCACCTCTCAAATGGTGGTAGGTGTGATAGTTGTCCGGACCAAGAAGTGAGTGTCAAAACGTAAGAGGATCTAGCTGAGACAGGGTTGAGTTGAGGCGTAGAACGAGCCTGTGGCGAATTCATTTGAGTAAATGCGAAAAGACATTTAGTACGCAAAACTCTTTCCTGACATTCAAAAACAAAATCAAAAGTTTTTCAAAAACACCTTGATAATCAGCATGATCAGTGCAATAACAGCGAGCATCATAAGGCTAATTGCAATATAAATGTAAATCTTTGGAATAAAACTCATGCCAGCGGTGCCACTCATGATTATAAAACTCCATAAAATACCCACCACACAGAAAGTCACTAGCCACAAACTAAGCGTCCTCAGCGTTTTCCTTCCCTGAGATGTTACAAAAGGAGAAAGTTCCGAGATAGCATCTTCGACTTGGCTGATTTGCTCTCCGATTTCCTTTGATTTTAATCTGGAGTCTTCATAAGTGTGTTTTACCTCTTGAAGTTCTTTCCGAGACTGGATTGCCAAGCAGTTAGCTTTGGCCTTGTTGAATGCCGTGCGGTCCATTTCTGGATAAGTCTTTAGGGCCTTAGGGGGAAGTTTGCCTTTTTCAATTTTTAATTGTTCGTCAAGTGAGGACCTAAAGAAGAGGGGGAACAGAAATTGATTTGGGAAAAAATCAATGAATTCGTGAAGCACGGCCCACTTGACAATATCGTTTCTGAAGGCTTTATGTCTGCCAGGATCGACTTCTTTGACGACCTCAAATTTCCGCCTACCAATTTCCACAAATTCCCTGCGATGGGGTAAGTCCCATACAGGAGGTAGAGCTCTGGCAATAGCTGTTACAAAAAGGCCTCCGGATATTGAAGAAATGAAGGACCCTTTATTCACCACGGCTTGATCATAGGCCTGAAAGAGAAGACACATCATGATCGTTAATGCCGCGGTGGGTTCTCGATCTTGGAATAATATCTTTATCTGTTCAATCCTCTTTGCAATAGGACCTCGAGGGCTTATTATTCTTAGTCTTGCCATTACGTACAGCGCTACCCCAATTATAGAAGATGTAAAAAGATATATTAGAAAATATCGGCGGACACGAAGTATGAAAGCGTGCGAGAAAACAAGATTATCAAAAAATTTTTTGATGTTACTAGGACTCTGAGAAAACCATGATTCATAGATTTTCCTTACCTTCTCCTCATAGTCACTGCGTACTTCTTCTATAATAGATTTTGCCCGTTTCTTCAATTCTCGCTTTTCACCCTCTAACGCCCTACATTTATCTCGGTGTTGCCAGGTAAAAGCAAGGATGAACGTGATAAACACACCAGTGATACTTAGAATAACAACACTGCCTTGGATGACTGCGTTCAGAATCCACAATGCTGTCTGGGGCTCCATTGGTGACTCCCTTGCCCCTAACTGAATGTTTACGTCTCATAAGGCCCGTGCGGGCGAATTTTATTTTTTTTCGCTTTTTTCTACCCTATTCGCCTTCTTCCACCGGTAAAGAGAAGTTGAGATTTTTTGGGACTACGATTTCTGTTGGTTTTTGAATCGCTGGGTTGACAAATACTTATGAATGTGGCGTCGCTCGGTCCTTAGATTCTCTTGGCTGTGTAATGGTCTATTGGAGAGCTTATTTGACTGCCCTTAAACGAGGTTAAGCTGCAAGCAACAACGTGCTAACTGCAGGTTTGCTGTGGTTGATGTAAGTCTTTACTTATTTAACTTGAATTGGGGCCTCCTATTATTAATCTAAGACAAGCGTTAACATATAACTTTTGTTGGGCTTGTCAATTTGGATGGTTAGAAAAGTGTGTTTTGAGAGATTTTGATGTGCCTATTTTTTAATTAGAGTGATGAAAGCCTTTAGTAATGTGGGTTTTGAAGGAATGTCACGCGCGACATTGGGTTTTTGGCCAGAATTGGGCTAAGATTAAAGACCCAACTTAGCCCCGCCAGGGTCATGGTCTGCCGGTCCAAGGAGCCTGCCTTATTAGAGCTAAGGTGCGGGTCCAAGGATGTTTTAGGGATATATAGGCTAGTGTGTACGTAATCTTGGCCAGTCTTTCAGTGAGGAGCGAAGCCTCACCCCGACACCAAGATTTTTGGTCTCTTCTGGTACAGAAATGCTGCACAGCTTGAGAACATGAAGGAAGCCTAAGCTAGCAGAATTTGCAGGCTGGCTGCATCGTTATCTTATCATAAGGATCGGAGATCAAGCCTACCTAATATTCTTCAATTACCTTGGCTAATTTCTTTCGAAAGACCTCAAGTCCATCGGTTAGAGCATTAAAAGACGACTGCAACTTGTCTTTGAGCTCAGCCATTTCTTCACTCTGCCAACTAAAGCTTAGGTGCACACCCCACCCGTCCACTTACTTATGTTCACATAACCCATAAGAACAGCTAATACGATAGCTATTATGAGGGGCACTCCAAGTATTACGGCTGATACCCAGCCTCCTCCTTTTTTTTCCATGTTTCAAGACTCCTTGGTCAGTTCCCTTCTACAAAGATAACCCTCTATCCCAGAGCTGGCTTGAAACAAATCTCTTGGTAGAGGAGTTTTAAATTTACCGAGGTCTTTGTAGGTCATCTCCCCTCGACAAAATGCACGTATGAGCCTCTATGTACGTCTTTTTTTTCATGGGCTTCTATATCAGAATGTGCCACTTCCCTAATTTCTTGAGCTAATACTTTTATTCTCTGCATCTCTCCCCTTTTAGGATCGCTGTATGAGCCTAATTTTGCGTCTGCTTTCCCTCATCCAGAACAGTTTCAGCCATCGGGGTCAAAATAAGACGAAATAAGGCCACTTTTTTCCCTCACAAGGACTCTCTTTCTTGGGGTAGTAAGAAATCTTTCTTAGGTTCCTCCTCTTTTTCACTCAAACGAGAGGTTTTTAATTAGGTCGAACTGAAGATGATAGCTACTCAGGCAAAGTAGTCGTATAAGCCCTTTCTGAACAGGTATGCTCCTCTCCTCTGTGCACACAAACATAATATTCATATTCTTTCATCGGCTCCAAGTTGCAGTGGTCGAAGCTGGTGGTGTCGGGGGGAAGGGTCGCTATTGTCTGATGTTGAATCCCCCACATAGTGGGACACAATACTCTGAAGTAATCCTCATCGTCTGAGTTATCTAGCCAAGAGAGATGGATCTGGCTCGAGCTTATTGCTGTTGCCGTCAAATTGCTGGGAGCTTGTAGGGGAGATGGTGCGAAGTGCCTTCTCCCGCAACCGGTTAAGGCTATCGTCAAGGATATCAGGAGCAACAGTAGATATTTTCTCCTCACCTTGTTGCCTCCTCATAGGCCGCCCTCACCTCTTCAGGTGCAAGCTCCGAATATATCTGGGTAGTTGTGAGCCTCTTATGCCCCACTTGCTTTTGAACAGCGGTAATTGGCACTTGATTCAAAAGACTATGAACTACGACGTGGCCATGTCGCCGAAGAGGTAGGCCGAGGCGCTGGGAGCAATTGAATATTTCATCGTTCCACGTTCTCCTTAACTTATGCTCTCCACTTTAGTCCATTCCTCTAACTTTCGAAAATATGCTATGTCTTACTATTCTCACCCCACTACTTCTCTCAAGCTCTTCCCTGCTTTAAATTTAGGTATCATCTTTGCCGGTATCTGTATCCCTTCTCCTGTCCGAGGATTCCTTCCTTTTCTTGCCTTTCTTTCCATGACCTGAAAGGTGCCGAAGCCGACTAAAGTGACTTTTTCTTCTCTGCTCAGGCAGTCGGTTATTGCTGAAATTACTGCATCAACTGCTTCCCTGGACACCTTCTTTGTTAGTCCTGTCTCAGTCCTTACCTCTTCTATTAATTCTGCTTTGTTCATCCTACCCTCCTTGTTGTTTGTTCCCTTCTTCATTCCAGAGCTTTATAATTAGTGCGTTACGCTTCTCTTTTGACTAGAGCATAAGCGCATCCCTATAACTGTCTTTCCCGCACCTTTCCCCCATCCTTATGCTCTCTCCATAGCCTACCCTTCCGGATCAAGGATTTCTTTCAAGACTCCAAGAACTTCCGTTCAACTGCATCACTAGTAATTTCTGCTGCATTGAATTCACCACGAGAACCTGCTGTTCCACCTCGAGTCGGCATTATACTGCTGCCGTGAACCCAGATTTTCTTCTTATCTCTGGTAGCGATAAAAGAAATCGAAGGAGTATTTTCAGGTCTGTAAGCAGACTGGTCAAGGCCTTTAGGAAATATACTCATCGTTATCTTTGCATTTCGCGTTCTACCTTCCGCATCAACCGATTCTTCTTGCTCAGATATCCGATATTCGTGACCGCGTTTTTTAAGCTGATTTCCAATATCCTTCATTACAGGGTGAATTACCTTTTTTCGAAGTCGCTTAAATTTGGTTAAAAAAACATCTTCTTCTACTTTTATCTGTTCTAGTCTCTTCTTGCCTTGTGCTAACCTCTGACCATATTTGTCCATTAGGACATGTAGCTGTGACTTAGCTTCTTTCTTCATGTCCTCACCTTCTCGTCTACACTATGAGGAATATTTATCTTATAGAGCTTTCTTGAAAGATGCTTATTTATCCTCTTTCGCCAAAATCTCTGTACCTCAGAACTGGCTTGATAGAAATCTCTTAATAGAGGAGCTTTAAACTTACCCAGGTCTTATAGATTGCCTTGAGAAAATGCACTTATCAGTGTCTATGGAGGTTTTTTCCTGTCAATCAGCATAAAGTCTTGATTTAGCCTGATTTTGGTGATATAAGCTGTGACTTCGGGGGAGCCATCCTACATTCTCCATCAAAGAAAGCCCCTTCAGCAATAGTCAAATCAAAAGCTTTTACTTTGCCCTCTAGACTACCCGAGGAAAAAAGCTCTACTTTTCCTTCACAGTTAACATCACCGACAACCTTACCTCCGATGCTTACCGACTTAGCCTTTATATTTGCCTTGATAACTGCATCTTCTCCTACAATCAGATGTCCCCCTACTTCGATCTCTCCCTCAAATTTTCCGTCGATCCGAATACTTTCCTTATTTTTTAAGCTTCCTTTAAACTCTGTTTCCTTCCCAATTACACTGCTAGTCTTGAACTTCTCTCCTTTCTTAAACATTTTCCTCTCCCTACCTGGGTGTTCGGCTAAAAATCATCTATCAGCCATCCACTCAGTTGCTACCGAGCTTTTTGGCGTCAATCATCCGATCCCAGGGGTACCATTAAATTGAAAGGATCTATCGTCTTTCCTCTAAACCACACCTCAAAATGAAGATGAGGCCCGTTCTTATCTGATTCTCCTTTCTTGAATTGAGGTAGATACCTTAAATAGCTAGGTTTATAAGTCGCCTCTCTCCTCAAAGTCCCTGATTTGACCCCTTTCTGTGTCTTTTTTTTTGTCAATCAGCATAAAGTCTTGATTTGACCATTTTTATTTATCCCAGAGCTTCAAAAATACAGGCTATTGTAAGCCTCCACACCATGTTTTGTGGACTCAGTTCTTTGTCCTTGACTCATATGTGATTTAGCGATTTCATACTGGTCTTCAGCCCTCGGAAATTTCTCTTTGGATATTGGTGTCTTCTCCCTTATAGCTGAGACTCTATTCGGCGAAAGAATCGTAGCAGACTATTTCTTCTAGAGGCTTTCTGGATTTTTTTCTTGGACTGTCAGCGGGATAACCCACAGAGAGTAAAGCTACTACTTTATATTTTTCAGAGATACTTAACATCTGTTTCACCTGATCCTGGTAAAATGCTCCAATCCAGCAGGTACCAAGCCCCTCCTCTACAGCTACCAGAGTCATATGGTCAAGGGCTATAGCAATGTCCACCGGATGGGCAGGAACCCCACCAGGCATCACATACTCTGGGTCAAGAGCCACCGCAACAATTATCACCGGAGCGCCACCGATAAACGACTCGGAGGTACCTTCCTTGGCTAGTTTTTTTCTGAGCTGCTGATCTTTCACCACAATGAACTTGTGAGATTGTGAGTTTCTTGCTGAAGGGGCAAGGCGAGCGGCCTCGAGGATTTTTGCCAATATGTCCTCTGGCACAGCTCTATCTTGATAGACTCTTACGCTTCTTCTCTTTTGAATAGCTTCAATGACGTCCACTAGTGCCTCCTTTGTTTCTCTACCAGAGATAGATGGTTTCCCAGGATTCTTCTTAAGTTCTTCCTCCCTCGAGCAACAATGCTTGATCTTGGCGCGATCTTCTTAGCCCAAGAAAAGCTTGACATCGCGAGGAAGGTGGCCAGTCCAGATTCTCGCATGCCAACGCAGCTTTTTGTCTGGCTTAACCCCGAAGAACTGGCACAGGTAAACTAATGCTAGAAGGAAGTATCGGTGAGATGATACCAAAGGCCGAAGGATATCTTGTTTATCCAATGTCGCCCCAATTTTGTATTTCCACGTTTGTCCATTGAATTTCACTTGATCAAGAGTCATCCGAGGGGATAGATGTGCTTTAGAGGAGGAATGGCAATACAAGGGATACTCGCCAGCTAGTTTAGCCTCTTCGCATCGATTCAGTACCGTTTTCGGCCACATATTTGCCATATCCTTGAATTGCTCGTACTCTTCCAATAGCTTTTTTTCTTTTCTTAGCCATTCAGCCTTAATTGCAGTGTCCAATTCCCTACCGCGCTTTATGTGATGCAGCATCCTCTTTCGTTCAATAACATCGTAGGCTATCCAAGAACTCGCCCGTCTCACTATCTCATCTTCTTCTGCCAGAATCCAGCAAATGTTTATGTAGCCTTCCTGTAGTGATCTGAGGAGAATATAGGCTTGCTGGGGAAAACCCTTTCGTAGAAGAATAATCGTCGACTCATATAAGTTGCGCAATTGTGCAAAAAGAAAGCAAAGCACGCTTTTTGGCACATCATCGACTTTAGAGAGAACGAAAGGATTCTTTATTTCATCTGCCACTTTCAGAAGACATTCATTTCTGTCAAAACATGGCTTTAAAACGTCAGTCATATCTGGTTATTTTGGCTCTCTTTTCGAACATCTCTCGCTTCTAATCTTATCGGCGCCTCTAGCCTGTTCCGCCAATTCGCTTCTCGCTGGTTCTCTTCTACACCAGCGTTTCACTTTGAGGAGACAATTCGCACCACCCTGGCAATGACACTCCCACAGCTAGCCCAAAATCTTCTGATACACCCTGACTGTCACGTTCCCGTATCCACACTCCTGAAGATTCTCCTCAGCGGACTTTCTCTCTCAAAGCCCTGCCTGGAGTAAACTTCGGAACCCTCTTAGCTGGTATCTCGATAGTCTCTCTTGTCTGGGGATTTACTCCTCTTCTTGCTTTTCTTTCCATGACCTGAAAAGTGCCGAAGCCAATTAAAGTGACTTTTTCTTCTCGGGCCAGTGCATCAGTTATAGTTTTGGTTACTGCGCTGACTACATTATCAGCTTCCTTTTTGGTAATGCCTACTTTACCGCTTACTTCCTCTACTAATTCTGCTTTGTTCATTGTGCTACCTCCTTTCAATTCCTAAGGTAGCGTTAATAAAGGGTTACCGCGGAGACTTCTATTCTTGATTAAGACACGGTCTCATATGGGATCTTTGCTAAACTCCAGCTTTTAATACTTATTAATCTCGTTTAGACCACCTGCTCATTTAATGTAGATCTTTTCGGTCATTAATTAACGTTACTTCACCTTCCCTTTAATCTCCAGTGTTTTTCCAATACTTTAAATATTCTTCCTCTGTCCTAATCTGGATCAAAAATTCGATAAGATCAGAGTGAAGCTCATCTACTTTATCTTTATTCCCGATAAAAATATTCTTTTCCTGCCGAGGGTCCTTTGAAACATCATAAAGTTCACTTTTCACCTCCTCGCTCGAATTCTTCAATTCAAATCCTACTAAATTCCTGGTTATTCCGTCTACTGCCCTGGTTTCCTTTTTCGTGTCTTCCCGCCTTTTAGAGGGGGCGAGGATGAGTGACCAGTTTTCTTTTCTGAGGGTAATCCGAGGAGCACCTAATCGTCCATTGACAAGAGAAGGAGAAGACACAGCAATATTCCTCAAAAGTGAATCTTTCCCTTCAATAATGGGTAGAAGAGATTTTCCCTGAATCCTCTCATTTCTTTTAAGCCCGGCTATGTCCAAAGTGGTAGCAGTCAGATCAGGAGGCTGAACGAAAGAAGAACATCTAAAAGACCTTTTTAATTCGGGTAGCCAGATAAAAAGAGGAATGCGAGCCAATTCCTCGTATAAGGGCACATATTGAAAGAGATTCTCGCTAATAATCGACTTTCCCACAAGATTATGCTCTCCTAGGTAGAATCCATGATCGCTGGTAAAGATCACAGCCGTATTATCAAATAAACCCAAGTCTTCGATTTTTTGAAGTAGCATCCCTACCCATCTATCTACTAAAGTGACCTCTGCGGCATAAAGGGCCCTTATATGTTTTAATTCTGCCTTCGTTAAATAATCGCATTTCCCATAAACTGGGTAAATTACCTCTTCTCCCTCATAACCGGGGTCGTACTCTTCTACATACCACTTCGGTGCGTCCCAGGGTTCATGGGGATCAAAAGTGTCTATCCAGAGAAAAAATTTCTCGTTTTCGTAATTACGTTGGAGCCATTTTGCCGCTGTTAGCATTGTTTGAGCGACGAAACAGTCCTCCTCACCTCGACGTTGGGAGATATTTCTTAAATGTCTTTTTGCTATCTCTGGAGTACGCAGCTTATGAGGAGCACACGGAAGCTTGACTTCCACAGGATCGGTCATGTATCTATCAGTTTCCTGTCCCCTGATCCACTCCCATCCAGTAAATCCCCGATCAAAATTGTATCCATCTTCCAGGATATGGGGGGTGTCAGTAATGAGCATAGTGGTGTATCCATTCTCTCCTAATATCTCGGCAAGAGCTACCTCATCCTTGGGTAAGGGCTCCCATTGCCGGTAAGTAAAAGTAAAACGTCCAGTGACAAGGTCCATCCTATGAGGTACAGTAGGGAAAGATGCCGCATAGGCTTTATCGAAGATAACCGATCTTCTGGCAAATCTATCCAAATTAGGTGTTGAAATCCAGTTGTTTCCATAGCATCCAAGATAATCCCATCGAAAAGTGTCAGAGATAATGAGAATTATATTCACATCTTACCTCCTTACTCAAATTTCCCATACTTAATCCCAGATTCCATGAATTGGATGTAATTATCCTTCATCTGGGAGGATACAGGAGACACGGGTCCTTCAGTGGTAGCTAAGATAAATTTCTGTTCCCCACCAGAACATATAGCCTTTTTGACTTTTTCATCGATCTCCTTAGGAGTGCAGACCTCCATATCTCCAAATTGAATATTTCCCACCAGAGTTATCCCACCCTTAACTTTTTTCTTTGCCTCCCAAATTTCAATATCCCCACTGGGAGGAGCCTCTACAGGGTCGAGGAGATCTATCCCCATGTTTATAAGTTTATCCAAAATGCTTCTCACTTTACCATGACAGTGAACTGCTACATAACCACCATAACGGTGCACTAAATCGAAAAGCCTACTGTCATATTTTACCACAAGTTCATCGTAAAGTTTAGGGGACATCATAGGAGGAGTTGCCTGTTCTGAGCCTCCAAAGTGAAATATAGGTCCCACTCCCTTTTGAAGAAGGAACTCAAGTTGCTCATATATTCTCTCAAAGGCAGTTTCAATTAATCTTGCTATGGTAGATTTTTCAGCTATACACCACATTAAAAACTTTTCAAATCGGAAAAGTTGAGATACACATACCATGGGAGTACTTATAAAGATGTACATTAGGCCCTCTTTTTTCTCTATCCTATTTTTGTACTTAAAGAACTCCTCGACATCCGGCCTTTGAAACTCATAGGGAACAGAGAGGATTTTTTCTACATCCTTCTCATCTTCGATCAGAGGCTTTTTGTCCCAGACTGTAGCGATGTTTTTCTGTTTCTCGCAAATATACTCTAAGCTCCCTTTAGGAGTTTGAACCTGATATTTTATCCGAAGGGAAACATTCCTTTCTTCAACTTTAGCTACCTTTATAAACTCTCGAGGAATGAGCAGAAATCTTCTATCAAATTCTGGGAACCCATGGGTCCATACCTTCTCACATTTTTCCTCGGCCAATTTTACAATCTTCAGATAATTGGGATCTTCAGTTATCCACTCATCCAGAGCAGGAACACCATCCATTAGAAGGTGAGCAACTTGAAGGCCTACAGGTACGTGAGTGGAGTTGATAATTCGTCCTGTAATGACAGGAGCGTAGATAGGAATTCTGTCAACTTTTTGCCCTCTAATAGTCCTTAATATTCTCTGTTTTGAGTTCATACTGTACTCCGATCATACCAAAGAGAAACTTGTACTTACTATATCAGTTCACTGAGATTTTTCTCCAATGAATCCAGATCAGTAAGGATGAGCAGTAATCTCTCTAGGATTTCAATCCAGATAGTAGAGCCCCTCTCATAATCCACTTTTGCATCGTAATGAACAAGATCAGAGTGGGGATGAATAAAAATATGGCTGAGGCAGCAACCAGGTTCCATTGCATCCAGTGATCTCTAGAAAAAGCAGTGATCCCTAGAGGTAAAGTCTTCATAGGTGTGGTATCTATCATTATTAACGGCCAAAGAAAGCTATTCCATTGGAAAATAAAAGTGTAGACCACGATTATAGCCAGACCCGGCTTACACAAAGGCATAATCATACGCCAGAATATTCCAAGTTCTGAACATCCATCTATTCTCGCCGATTCAATGAGCTCGCGAGGTATAGGAAGGATAATCTGTCTCATAAGAAAGATTCCGAACGCACTAGTCATGAAAGGAAATATTAGGCCTTGATAAGTATTGTTCCACCCGAAAGAATTACAAATGATATAAAGCGGGATCATGCGGATAAAGATGGGAAATACTAAGGTGCTATAAATGAGCAGAAAAATTAGATTTTGCCCAGGAAATCTGAATTTGGCAAATACATAGCCGCCTAGTGAGTCGAGAAAAAGATGAATCATAGTTATACTTCCAGCCACTACAAAGCTGTTCAGCGTAAACCTCGAAAATGGAGCCGCGTTCCAAGCCTGGATATAATTTGACCATCTGAGTTTACCGGGTAAAAGAGGAGGGGGGTAAGACCACATTTCTTTGACGCCTTGGAAAGAAAGTGAAACAATATAAAAAATTGGGAAAATTGTTAATAGTGCAGCCACCGTGATTATGATATAATAAATGCTCCTTTCAAGTAAAGACTTATCCAATTTTTCTTCCTTCCCATTTATATATATAGATACATACTCTTTCAGTATTCAAATTTAATGTCCATTTTCTTGAAGATTATGATGGCCATTCCTATAATGATGGTCATGCCGAGAAATGTTAGGGCTGAGGCATATCCCGGATTTAAGTGCAAAAATGCGACTCGATATAAGTGAAAGATATACAAATTCGTAGCATTGTTTGGACCACCTCCAGTGGTATTAAATATCAAAACAAAAGTCTGAAAACTAAAAAGTATAATCATTAAAATCACAAACATCATTATCGGTCTTAATAAAGGAATAGTGATAAATCTCAGACAATCCAAAGTACTTGCCCCGTCCAATCTACAAGCTTCGTAATATTCTCCAGGTATACTTTGCATCCCGGCCACAAACAACATTGCGCAGTAACCTATCAGCCACCACGCAAACATTATCACTATCGACAATAGAGCTAGCTCTGGACTGAACCACTCTATATTTGGAATGCCTACAAAGGAAAGAAAGTAGTTTAGGATGCCATTTCTTTGATCTAGAATAAAACTCCAAGCGTAGCCTATGATAACCAGCGATATCATATAAGGAAAAAAAAGGATGGATCTAAAAGTGGTACGAGCCCTTATATTCTCGTTCAGAATTATCGCGAGACCAAGGGAGATTAAGAAAATAACAGACCCACTAATAACCATAAAGTACAGGGTACTTCTTAAAGAGGTTAACACAACTTCATCATTAAAGATCCTGGCATAATTCTTCAAACCTACAAACACCGACTTGCCAAACATTCCCGAATAGAGCCCCTGATAAAATGCCATCCCAATAGGAAGGAAATAGAAAATGAAAAAGAAAACCAATATAGGAGACAAGAAAACATAAGCTGTTCGACTTTCTCGGTCCAATTTTAAGAACCGTCTCATGATCTGATTCCTTTCCTGGATACTAAACATAGATGCTCCGTAGATAAGTGCCTTTGACTTATCTACGGAGTCTTTTCACCATGTCCCCCTTAATTCAGTTCAGTCCTCTATTGGGTTTTGCAATTTCTGAGTTCATTTTAACCAAGCCGGTGGTTCCTTTTCGATAAGTTCATTAGCTTCTTTCGTATATTTTACCAGGGCTTCTTTAGCAGTTTTCTCTCCGTATAAAGCACTTTCAAAGGCTGTTTGAACCATAGTCGTATAAATCTCTGGGTGTCCACTTAGTACAACATATCTTTGCACTAGTTCAGCGTATGCCATCTGTTCCACAAAAGGCTTGGCTAGTTCCATTTGTTGAACCAAAGAGCTCTTAGCCCATGATTTTCTGGGCATAATCATCCCACTTTCTTTGGTTACCTTCAGTTCGGTCTCAAGCGACGTCAGCATCTTGATCAATTCCCATGCTTTATCCTTCACTTTGGAAACTTTCGCAATAGCAAGATCCACTCCATAAGTTGGCACGAACCTTTTTTTGCCTTCTGGAAGCTTTGCTGTCATGAAATTTAGATCAGGATTTGCGGCTCTTATAGGCTTGATGTCCCAAGGGCCTGATATATACATACCTGATTTCTCTACAATGAACAATCTCCTTGTAGTCTCAGCATAACCTATATACCCCTCAGGTGTAGGCTTAGGACTCACTTTCCATTTGTATATCAAATCTACAAGAAACTGGAGTCCACCGATCGCCTCCGGGCTATCAAGGACAACCCGGTGAATTTTCTCGTCGTAGAATTTACCACCACTCTGGTAAGGCCAGGGCCAAAACCACATCACATTGGAAGAGACCGGATATCCCCAGACATCGATTTTTCCATCGCCGTCAATGTCTCTAGTTAGCTTAATTGCTGTCCCCAGAAATTCTGTCCAATTTTTTGGGGTGTCTATAAATCCTGCTTCTTTGAGCAGATCGTTGTTATAGTATAGAGACATGTTGGTAAGATGCCAGGGAATTGACCAGAGCTCTCCGTTGTATGTATTCTGCTCTACAGCAATTGCAAAAAAGTCATCCTTCTCACCCCACCGAGCAAATCGATCAGTCATAGGTTCGAGAAATCCCTGGACTGCAAATTCGAGATCCCACCACGGACTCAATTCCATTAAATCTGGGGGATTTCCAATGGCAAATTTTGAGTATACTTTGGGACGGTAGTCTCCCCATCGGTAAAATTCAACATCCACATCTATGGTAGGATTTTTCCTTTCAAATTCAGCATATACTTCGTCATATGCCTTGTAGTGATGACCAGGCTCCTGCCAAACTACCAACTTCTGCTTTTGGGCCGTGATCCCTGCTATAGGTATCAATGCCATCCATAACAGGACGGCTCCGAATGTTAGGCCCACCATCATACTTCGCCTTTTACTCCATTTTTTCATTTTAGCTTTCGTACTACAAGGTAGGTCTCACCAAAAATGAAGAAACCCACTTTAGTACGATTTCACCTCCCCATATAATCTAATTAGTTAAAGGGGTCTATCTTTCTAAAGTAGTGATTTTCACCTCCTCTCTTGCTTTTTGACCCCTTTTTGCTATTCTGAAAACCTAAGGTAGTCTGCCTAGTCAAAAACTTCTTTCTTATCATCTCAACGCGAGGATGGCTTGCACCTTCTAAAGGAGCCCTTAGGATACCTTTCCCGAAAAATCGCCACCTTGCTTTAGGTGATCCTTATCACGCGACATACCATCAATAGTAGTTAACATCTAGACTGCTCATACGAGGCTACAGACCTTTTGCTTTAAGGATTAATAAATATAGGGGGATAAAATGCTTTCTATCTAGGTATCGATATTGATAAATTCTTCGTAGCTGGGATAGTTAGCCTGGTACTCAACGCCGCTAACATCACCGTTCGGTCCTTCTTGACAATTGGCACGTGCATTATGTGTGGGCAGATTATAATAGCGCCAAAAAACACCATGGAGAATATCTTTTCCTTGATGTACGCACTAAATCAGTATTGTAAACGATCGGAAGCTATTTGTTCCCCACTTACACCACGATCTTCTAAAATGTCAAATTTTGCCTGTTCTCTGTCAAAAATTATGGCAAAGTTGTAATGAGAGAAATCTCAGCATTATCTTATTACTTTAATTACCATATTATTTTCTTCTGTTTTGTCAAGAATATTGACTTTACAAAATAATCCGTAGACTTAAACATTAGTAAGCACGAGATATATCAAAAAGCACGGTAATCACACCAAAGTCAACGAAACAATTCCAGAGAGAATGATATTTGAGTCATTGATCTGAAGGATGGCTCAAATTTTTAACCAGTTGAATTTCTGGTGTCCAAATAGCGCCCATAACAGGGCTAGAATCCGTGGAAAATCGTGAAATTTCGTGAAAAAGGAAAAGAGTTAGCAGCAAAAAGTTTTTTAGAGGCTTATACGGCGGGGTCGAGATATCTCACAATGAAATTAGATTCAAGGAATTTTTGGTTGTGTTACTGATAGGATAAATAGTTAAGCAAAATAGGTAGAGTTTTGTGACCATATTGTGACTATAAATCGTACAAATTGGGATGATCTTAACTAAAGAGATGCAAAACAGAAAAGACGGGAAATCTTCTCAGGATTGGCTTTTTTTGATTTGGTGGGGTTTCTTAGATCGGGCATCTTTGGATTTTAAGTCCAGCGTATATTTTAAAATAAGTCAGTGCTAGCCGATAGGTGTATCTACAGTCCTAAGGTGTACGTTTGGTCATTCCAAAAATCTCTTTTTTTATGTTAACAGACTAAAGCTGCCTTAATAACAAATCCTATCTTCTGTGTTGACCCACCTATTGCGACATTCCTGCGTCGCATCGAAATAGTCGCGCGAAAGACACCACCCTAAAGAAATATCTCTAACTGCCATATTTGCTTATCGCTTCAGTTACCAAATTAATGACAGGACGATTCGTTTGACAGGATAGATACTTTAATTTGTTGATTTGCTCTTCAAATAGGTAGAGACTCAATTGCCTGCAGGATTTGTGCTTTAATGCAGTTTGAGGAAGTATGTTTACTCCCCAGCTCTTTTTTTGAAAGTAGCTATCTACGGCTTCCCGCACTGTAGACGATATGGATTCTTTGTCTCTTCCCGACTGTTTTCTTAGGAGATTTAAGTCATCCTCGGAAGGATATAAGGTTAGACACTTTAGATTGTCTGTTCCAGTAAAACTATCCTGCCAGTGATCAGGAAGGTTCACAACTAGGGAAGGAATCAAGAAGAATTTGTTAAACTTGCCTTCCGATGACCACAATCCTTTCATCGATCACACAAAACTTATGGTGCATAAGACTCTCAGGGTCTCGATCTTTTTTTATGAGGCCAAATTTAGCAAGATAGTCGAATTGGGAGTCCTTGTCCCAAGAGGTTAAATCATCGGTGAATATCTTTACCTTGACGCCTCTTTGGTGAGCTTGCATAAGAGCACGGGAGAGCTCTTTAAGTTCTATTTTATAGAAGGCGGCGTAGATACTCTCTTGGGCTTCATCTATTAAGTAGATAAGATGAGGATAAAGAGAATCTTGGGGAGAGAAGTAGGAAACAAAAACCTCTCCTGAGGGAAAGATAACAGGATCAGGGTTTTTTTCGCAGCCACTAAACCATACGATTAGGAATAAAAGAAAGGATAGGACCAGTTTTCTGGCTACCACGCATTTATTTGGCACTTTCCACAGTCATTCATTAGCCGGAAGATGAAACTACGCCCCTTCTATGGCCCTGTTCCAGTTATTATCAGGACAGTTCCCATAGCCATGGGAAGCCAAAGCAGAGTCACCTCAGCCTTATACCGCTTGAGCACTTTTTCCACTATCATTTCTATGCTCTTCTTAGCCAGGCAGTGTCCCCTTCACGGCCTAGTTGCTCTGAGGATAAAGAATGTGCAAGTCTAGTCTATTTTAGCGCAAAAGCGCTCCGTGTCAAAAAGAGCCTCACCGGATTTCGGTGAGCCTGGTTTACAGGTGGGTAGTAAAAGGTAAGACTTTAAGAAGTAGGTTTCTGTGATATAAAATTATAAACACTTAGGGAGATTTTTGTAAGTGAAGGTTGACTAATAACCCTCTTTTGTTAAATTAAATACTGGAACAGAGACCTCCTAGAGAATAACAGGTATTCGTGGATGAAAACCTGTAACGCATCTCGCCTTTTAAGGCAGTTTAGTCGTTCCGCTTCGAGGCTCTGCTTCTTTTTTTAGTCATCCTTGAATTGTTTGGCCTCTTGTCCGCCAAAAAGGTATCTCCACCAGACCCCTCCAAACAGATTGACAAGAGCTGAGATTTGGCCTGTGGTGTGCATAAACAAGGGGATAGTCTCCCTACGAGAAGGAAGAAAATGATGTTTCTGGTCGGATCTTTTCTTAAAGAAGGAATTGAGGAACTCAAAAAAGAGCAGATTAAACTGGCCCCCCGAATTATCATCAAAGACGAATTCTATGAAACTAATGTGATAGGCGGAGTTGATCAGGCTTTTTTTGATAATAAGATAA
>Ga0209979_1002247_pt1 | contig 18919 bp, 21 predicted proteins | sample AnhtaG_FD_183114 | JGI IMG/M metagenome (GOLD analysis project Ga0209979, IMG submission 183114) | Deep subsurface microbial communities from Anholt, Denmark to uncover new lineages of life (NeLLi) - Anholt_01485 metaG (SPAdes) (version 2) | ecosystem: Environmental > Aquatic > Marine > Oceanic...
CTCAAGGTGCTAGCCAGCGGTGGCGTATATCTGGGCGGCGGCATCTCGCCGCGCATCCTGCCCGCTCTGGAGCAGGAGCAGTTCATGCAGGCCTTCCGGAACAAGGGGCGCATGTCGGACCTGCTGGAGCGTTTCCCAGTGCACGTCATCCTCAACCCCAAGGTCGCGCTGCTGGGCGCGGCCTGCCACGGGCTTGAACTGTAGGGAGTCAGGCGGTCAGGTAAGGAATCCATTCTTCGAGTCGTCCTTAGATTGGGAACTACCGGCTGGTCGGCATCTCGACTATTGCGCTCCGAAGTCAAGCACGCGAAGAATATGACTCCTATCGTTTACAGATGATTGCCCCGATGACATAATTAGAAAGTTAAGATCATGATGCCTGACTAAGAGATGTTCACACGAAAAGAGAGGAATAACCATGAAAGCGATGTGGAACGGTGCCGTACTGGCCGAAAGCGATGACACTATTGTCGTCGAAGGTAACCACTATTTCCCACCCGATTCGATCAACCAAGAGTACTTCAGGGAGAGCGATAGACACACCACTTGCCCGTGGAAAGGGGAAGCATGCTACTACGACATCGTGGTGGACGGGGAGGTTAATAAGGATGCCGCCTGGTACTATCCTTCTCCGAAGGATGCTGCCAAACACATCAAGGGGTATGTTGCCTTCTGGAGGGGAGTGGGGGTACGGGAGTAGACATCAGATACTGGATAACGAAGGAGGAAATCAACGTGATCAGAATCAATCCATCTGAGATCACCCCGGAACACGTTTATGTGTCCCGACGCAAGTTCATGGGGGGCATTGGCGCTCTGGTAACAAGCTCTTTGGTTCTCAGTGCTTGCGTGCGGCAGGAGCCTTCACCGACCCCGGCAAGCGCTGAGCCCAGCCCCGCTAGCCCTGTGCCTCCCTCCCCGACTACCAGCACTGATGAACTAGGTGATAAACTGACGTCCTTTCAGGCGATTACCAACTATACCAACTATTACGAATTCACCACCAGCAAAGAAGGCGTGGCGCGCCTGGCACAGGATTTCAAGGCGTCTCCTTGGACGGTGGAGGTAGGGGGGCTGGTTCACAAACCAAAGACCTTTGACGTGGACGATCTGTTCAAGTTTTCCCAGGAGGAGCACATCTATCGCCTGCGCTGCGTGGAAGCTTGGTCCATGGTCATCCCCTGGGTGGGCTTTCCTCTGGCAGAACTGCTCAAAGAGGTCGAGCCGATGTCGAAAGCCAAATACGTGCGCTTCGAAACCCTCTACGATCCGGATCAGATGCCCGGCCAGAAGAGTGGTGGGTACAAGTGGCCCTATGTGGAGGGATTGCGCATGGATGAGGCGATGCACGACCTCCCCATATTGGCGACCGGTCTTTACGGCAAGTCCCTGCTACCACAGAACGGCGCGCCTGTGCGCCTGGTTGTGCCCTGGAAATACGGCTTCAAGAGCATCAAGTCCATCGTGAAGATTGATCTGGTGGAAGAGATGCCAGTTTCACTTTGGATGGCCGCCGCACCCCACGAATATGGCTTCTACGCCAATGTGAACCCTGACGTATCCCATCCGCGCTGGTCCCAGGCTACGGAGCGCAGGATCGGCGAAAGCAAGCGTCGCAAGACCCTGCTTTTCGATGGTTACGCCGAGGAAGTGGCTCCTCTTTACTCGGGCATGGACCTGAGAAAATGGTACTAGTGCGCAAGCTCAAGCCGCGCTGGCTGCAAATCCTGACCCATCTTGCAGGGCTGTTGCCGCTCGTGTGGCTGCTTTGGGCTTATTGGCAAGGCTTGTTTATCATTGACCCAGTACAGGAGATCACAACCCGCACCGGCAAGACGACCCTGATTCTACTGATTCTATCTCTGGCTTGCACCCCCATTAGTACGATCTCTGGGTTCAAGCAGGTGTTGCGTGTGCGCCGTGCTCTGGGGCTTTACGCCTTTATGTATGCCAGCCTGCACTTTCTGACCTTCGTCGGGCTCGATTACGGATTCGATCTCGATCTGATTCGATACGATATTGTGGACCAGCGGTATGTCTTGGTGGGATTCGCGGCTGGTCTGCTTTTGTTGCTTCTGGCTATAACCTCTACCCAAGGTTGGCAGAAACGATTGGGCAAGAACTGGAAGCGGCTGCACCGGCTGGTCTATCTGGCGAGCGCCATGGCCATTGTGCATTTCGCTTGGCAGGTCAAAGACATCCGTGAGCCCCTGCGTTATGGTGCCGTGTTGGCTTTGTTCCTCATATTGCGTATCCCAGGGGTTAGAAGGGCCGCGAGCAATGTCCGCTACCAGCTTAAGATGTCAAGGCAGTCGCAAAGTGAGGCTTGACATGGCAACGATCACTCGCCTGGACATGGGCGCGCATACCGGCAGGCACGTGGATGCACCCGCGCACTTCATCCCAACTGGATCGGGCGTGGACGCCCTGGACCTGGACGTGCTGCTGGGGCCGGCCTTGGTCGTACACGTGCTGGAAGCCGATGTCCTGTCGGCGGACGTGCTGGAAAGGCTGGCGATTCCGTCCGGCACTGAGCGCGTGCTGTTCCGAAGTCGCAACTCCCACCGCTGGGCTGGCGGCGAGCGGGAGTTTGATGAGAGCTTTGTCGCTATTTCAGAGGATGGCGCTCACTGGCTGGTGGAGCACGGCCTCCGGCTGGTGGGCATTGACTACCTGTGGGTCGCGCCCTTCGACGAGCCTGTCCCCACCCACCTGATTCTACTGCGCGCCGGCGTTATCGCTGTGGAGGGGTTGAATCTGAGCGGCATAGCCTCAGGCCTATATCAGCTCGTGTGCCTGCCGCTCAAGATCGCAGGCAGTGATGGTGCGCCCGCCGAGTGATCTTGATTGATCAAAGCGACAAGTAAACTGCGAAGACCCGGAGAAATGGAGGTGAAGAGTCATGATTGATTTTGGTCGGGAGGTGTGTGGCAATCTGGCACTATCAGCCGGGCGGGCGTGGCTGGTGACCAACGGTATCGGCGGCTATGCGTCGGGCACCGTCGCTGGCCTGCTCACCCGCCGCTACCACGGCCTGCTCATCGCTGCCCTCAGGCCGCCGCTGGGGCGCACCCTCCTGCTCACCAAGCTGGACGAGACGGCCGCCTACGACGGCCACACCTATCCGCTGTTCGCCAACCGCTGGGCTGTTCCCATCCCAGCACTCCGCCATGAGAGGCGTAGAGAGTGGGCTGGGATAGAACCAATCGGCTTCCATCACCTGGAGCGCTTCCACCTGGAAGGCACAACGCCGGTGTGGATCTTCGCCTGCGCCGATGCGTTGGTGGAAAAACGGGTCTGGATGCAGCCCGGCGCCAACACGACCTACATTCGCTACGACCTGCGCCGAGCCACCGCGCCGCTAGCCCTGAGTATCAAGGCCATCGTCAATTACCGGGATCATCACGGCAACACCTATGCCGGTGACTGGCAGATGCGCGTTGAACCGCTAGCGCACGGTTTGCAGGTGATGGCCTTTGAGGGCGCCGCACCTCTCTACCTGTTGAGCGACCGCGCCGAGGCCATGCCCCAGCACGAATGGTACCAAGACTACTTCCTGAGCGTAGAGAGATATCGCGGACTGGATGCCCTGGACGACAACCTCTATGCCGGTCGTTTCCGCGCCGTGTTGCACCCTGGCGAGTCGCTCACCATTGTTGCCAGCATCGAAGCGACACCGAGCCTGGAGGGTGCATCGGCCTACGCCGAGCGGCGAGCATACGAACAGGGACTGGTGAGGCAGAGCGGCCTCACCGACGCGCCCGCCTGGGTGCAGCACTTGATTTTGGCCGCCGACCAGTTCATCGTCCGGCGCGCGTTGCCTGAAGAGCCCAATCCTTCGACTTCGCTCAGGACAGGTGGCCGTTCGGTCATCGCGGGCTACCCCTGGTTTGGCGACTGGGGCCGCGACACGATGATCAGTCTACCGGGCCTGACGCTAGTCACCGGTCGCCACGACGTGGCCGCGCGAATCCTGCGCACCTTTGCCCATTTCGTGGACCAGGGCATGCTGCCCAATCGTTTCCCGGACGAGGATGAGACGCCCGAATACAACACCGTGGACGCTACCCTGTGGTACTTTGAAGCCATCCGCGCATATCACGCCGCAACCAGTGATGAATTGCTGGTACGTGACCTCTTCCCGGTGCTGCAGGAGATCATCGAGTGGCACCAGCGCGGCACGCGCTACAACATCCACATGGACCCCGCCGATGGCCTGCTCTGCGCGGGAGAGCCGGGCGTGCAGCTCACCTGGATGGACGCCAAGGTGGGCGACGGCTCGACGACTCGGCTGAGCTCGCCGAAGTCTGAGCTCGCTGAAGTCTGGGTGGTCACGCCGCGCATCGGCAAGCCAGTGGAGATCAACGCCCTGTGGTACAACGCCTTGCGTATCATGGCTGACTTTGAGCGCCGTCTGGGCGAGCCAGCCGACGACTACGAGGCTCTGGCGGAACAAGCGCGGGCTGGATTCGCTCGCTTCTGGAACGAAGTGTCCGGGTACTGCTACGACCTGCTCGATGGCCCAGAGGGCGATGACCCGGCCCTGCGCCCCAATCAACTGTTCGCCGTATCCCTGCCTCACAGCCCGCTGACCAGCCAGCAGCAGCGCGCTGTGGTGGATGCCTGCACCCGCCACCTGCTCACCTCCCACGGGCTGCGCAGCCTGGCGGTGGATGACGCGGCTTACATGGGCCACTATGGCGGCGACCAGCGCCAGCGCGACGGCGCCTACCACCAGGGCACGGTCTGGGGCTGGCTGATCGGCCCCTTCGTCAGCGCTCACCTGCGCGTCTACGGCGACCGTGAGCTGGCGCGCTCCTTCCTGCAGCCGCTCACCCACCACCTGACCGGGCACGGCCTGGGCAGTATCAGCGAGGTCTTCGACGGCGACCCGCCCTTCACGCCGCGAGGCTGCATAGCCCAGGCCTGGAGCGTGGCGGAAGTGCTGCGGGCGTGGCAAGGGACGGGGAGCTGATGGGAGTCTGATGAGGTTCAGTCATAACGGCAAGATCTGGCATGTCCCAAAACCTTCTGATCATCGTCTCGGGACCTCCCGGCGCTGGCAAGACGACTTTGGCGAAGAGGATTGCAGAAGAACTTGGCCTGCCGCTGTTGGCTAGAGATGACATAAAGGAACTCCTTTTTGACACGCTTGGCTGGTCAGACCGCCAATGGTCCAAGAAGTTGGGCCTGGCCAGTTGGAGGGTGCTCTATCATTTGCTTGAGGAGATGCTGAAGGCGAATCAATCTCTCGTTGTGGAGAGCAATTTCCGCAGGGAGCTTGCCAGTGAGGAGCTTTCGGCGTTGCAGCGCGAGTATCGTTTTGAGACAGTTCAGGTATTGTGCAAAGCGGATAGTGAGACCCTGCTCAAGAGGTTCAAACAGCGCGCCGAGTCAGGAGAGAGGCACCCAGGCCACGTTGACCGTCTAAACTACGACGAATTCGAAGCCGTCCTGTGCCAGGGCGACTGGGACGTGCTGGAGATTGACGGTCGAGTTGTGACCGTAGATACAACGGATTTCGAGGCAATAGACTATGACCAGATAATCAACGAGATCAGAGCAGGGAAAGAGTTCGATCGGGATGAATGAAGGAAGAAACACAGCGGTATTCCGAACCGAAGATGGGTGCGTGGTGCGCGCCGTGACCACCGACCAGATGCAGGAGGTGGACCGCATCGCGGTAGAAGAATTCGGCCTGGACATCCTGCAGATGATGGAGAACGCCGGACGGAACCTGGCGGAGAACGTGATGGAGATGCTGGGCAAGGCCAAAGGCGAGGTGACGATTCTGACGGGATCAGGCGGCAACGGCGGCGGGGGGCTTTGCTGCGCGCGGCACTTGCACAATCGCGGCTTCACCGTCTGGGTGGTGCTCAGCAAGGAGGCGGCGGCGCTGACCAGAGCGGCGCGGAGTCAACTCCAAATCCTTCGTGCGGCAGGGCTGCAGCCGGTGGCACCCCCCCACAGGCGGAGCACGTGATTCGTCGTGCAGAGATCGTCGTGGATGCCCTCATCGGGTACGGCCTGCGCGGTGCTCCTCGGGGAAGGGCGGCCGAGCTCATTGACCTGTGCAACCTGCGCGCGGCGCGGGTGCTATCTTTGGACGTTCCCTCAGGACTCAACGCTACGACAGGCGAGACACTGGGGACGGCGATACGCCCTGAACGAACCCTGACACTGGCTTTGCCCAAGATCGGGCTACAGCGTGTGCCCGGAGAGCTCTACTTGGCCGACATCGGCATCCCGCCGGAGGTCTTCCAGCGGCTTGGCCTGTCCTTCGAGCCACCCTTCGGGGGACGTTATTGGGTTCGTTTGGAAAAGGAAAAACCAGATGACTAATGATCGCCCCTTCGTCACCATAAACGTGGCCATTACCGCCGATGGAAAGACGGACACCATCGCCCGTCGCGGGGCAACCATCTCCTCACCACACGACTGGGCGCGGGTGGACCGCTTGCGAGCCGAAAGCGATGCGGTGCTGGTCGGAGGCCGAACTCTCCTGGGTGACGACCCGAGGCTCACCGTGAAATCCGCTGAGCTGCGCGCCGAGCGCCGCACGCGCGGGCTAGAAGAGAATCCCATCAAAGTTGGCATCGTTTCCAATGCAGACCTGCGCCTCGACAGCCGATTTCTCACCGCTGGCCCGGCCCAGGTGATGATCTTCACGACCCAGCGGACCAGCCCAGCGCAAATCATCTGCTTGCGCGAGCGGGGCGCCCAGGTGTTTGTGATAGGCGAGCGCCGGGTTGACTTGGTGCGCGCATTCCACCACCTCAGAGAGCATGGTGCAAAGCGCCTGCTGGTTGAAGGCGGCGGCACGCTGAACGCGGAATTGCTGAGGTTAGGGCTGGTGGATGAATTATACCTGTACACTGCCCCCCTCATCTTCGGCGGTGCGGATGCGCCCACCTTTGCCGATGGCGTTGGCTTACAGCGCGAAGAGGCGGTCCATTTACAACTCAACAGCGTCGAAACTCTGAGGGACGGCGGGCTACTCTTGCACTATGTCATACCTAGAGCATCAGTGGATCCAAAACTGCTCTGAGGGGATTGCCAAATCCCCGCTTTTGGCCTGGATCTGGCGCTTGTCCTGAGCCTGCTGAAGGTATCCGGGCCGAGCAAAATCAGTCAATTCATCAACTAGGAGGAGGACGCACATGTCACTGACTCACATGCAAATCAAGGAATTGTTGGACGAGGGTCGCCGCCATACGTGCGACGGTTATGGACGCGATCGCGTCTGCGTCAAGATCGCCGTCATTGCCGAGCTACCCTCCCGCTTTGGGGACTTCCACGTCGTGGCCTTCTATAACAATCGCGACGATAAGGAACACGCCGCGTTCGTCCACGGCGACGTATGCGATGGTGAGAACGTCCTGGTGCGCTTGCACTCCGAATGTGCAACGGGCGATGCCATCGGTTCGCTACGCTGCGATTGCCGAGACCAGTTAGAAGCCGCGTTGAAGAAAGTCGGGGAGGCGGATAAGGGAATCGTGCTCTACATGAGGCAAGAGGGGCGCGGTATTGGCTTTGTAAACAAGATCCGCGCCTATGGGCTACAAGATCATGGCTACGATACCGTCGAGGCGAACATCGCGCTGGGCTTTCGCGACGACGAACGCGAGTACAGCGTGGCCGCGCACATGTTGGATTCTCTAAAGGTCAAGTCTATTCGTCTGATGACGAACAACCCACGCAAAATCGCTGAGCTGACCAAGCATGGCATCGTGGTCACCGAGCGAGTTCCGCTCGTCATCCCGCCCAATCCTCATAACCGGTTCTACCTGGAAACCAAAGCCACGAAATCGGGCCATCTGATAGATTGGGCTGGCAAGGAGCGTCTCTTGGAACAGAGCGACCGGCCGATTGTGGAGGGGATGACGGCGGAGCAAATTGCAGCCCTGGAGGATCATCAGGAGGACTGACATGACGAGACTACACCAACTGGCCAAGCTGGGCCAGGCGATTTGGTTCGACTACATCCGTCGTTCTTTCATCACCTCTGGTGACTTGCAAGCCTTGATTGACGAGGGCTTGCGCGGCGTGACCTCCAACCCATCAATTTTTGAAAAAGCTATCGCCGGCAGCACCGACTACGACGACGCCCTGCACCGCCTGGTGGAGGAGGGCAAGACGGCGGAGGAAATCTACGAGGAACTGGCCCTGGACGACATCCAGCAGGCCGCTGACCTGCTGCGTCCGGTCTATGATGAGACCAGTGGCGCCGATGGCTACGTCAGCCTGGAGGTCAGTCCCGACCTGGCCTACGACACGGAGGGGACCATGGCCGAGGCGCGGAGGCTCTTCGCTGCGCTGGATCGGCCCAACGTGATGATCAAGGTGCCGGCCACCCCCGACGGCATCGCGTCCGTCAAGACCCTCATCGGCGACCGCGTCAACGTCAACGTCACGCTGATCTTCTCCCTGGCCCAATACGAAGCTGTGGCCGAGGCCTACATCGCAGGACTGGAGAAGCTGGCGGCCAACGGCGGGGACGTGAGCCAGGTCGCGTCGGTAGCCTCTTTCTTCATCAGCCGGGTGGACACCGCTGTGGACCGTCAACTGGATGAACTCATCCGCTCTCGGTCAGACAGTCTCCAATCTCCAATTCCCAATCCCCAATCTCTACAGGGCAAGATTGCCGTTGCTAATGCCAAGGTGGCCTATGACCGCTTCCGAGAGATCTTCGGTGGCCCCCGCTGGGAGAGGCTGGCTGCTCAAGGCGCGCGAGTGCAGCGGCCCCTGTGGGCCAGCACCAGCACCAAGAACCCCCTCTACCCGGACACTCTCTATGTGGACGGCCTAATCGGGTCAGACACGGTCAACACCGTGCCGCCCGCCACCCTCAACGCCTTCCGTGACCACGGCACGGTTGCGCTTTCGTTAGAGTCTGATGTTGACGAGGCACGCGCCCAACTGGCCCGCCTGGCTGAAGTGGGCGTGGGCCTGGACGCCGTCACCCAGCACTTGCAAGACGAGGGTGTGGCCAAGTTTACCAAATCCTTCGAAGCGCTGATGGCCAGCATCGCCGAGAAACGGGAGCAACTGCTGGTCGGATGGCAGCACCAAACCGTCAGCCTTGGCTCGTACCAGGCCGCGGTGCACGATGCCCTGGCCGAGATGAGGGATAACCGGGTGATGGCCCGCATCTGGGCTCACGACCACACCGTCTGGAAGCCGGAGCCTACGGAGATCACCAACCGGCTGGGATGGCTGCACACCGCCGAGGTCGTGCTCGAAAATCTTGCCCGCCTGGAGGGGCTGGTCGAAGCCATGCGCGCTGCGGGCTACACTGACGCCCTGCTGTTGGGGATGGGCGGCTCCAGTCTGGCCCCCGAAGTCTTCCGAAAAGCCTTAGGCCTGAAAGACGGCTATCTGGACCTGGCCGTGCTCGACAGCACCGACCCGGGCGCTGTGCTGGCCGAGGCCGAGCGGCTCGATCTCTCCCGGACCCTCTTCATCGTCGCCACCAAGTCGGGCGGCACGGTGGAGACCCTCTCCTTCTTCAAGTTCTTCTACAACCGGGTGGTTGACGAAGTGGGCATGAAGCAAGCCGGAGAACACTTCATCGCCATTACCGACCCCGGCAGCAAACTGGCCGACCTGGCCAAGCGCTACGGTTTCCGGGCCATCTTCCTCAACGACCCGAACATCGGCGGGCGCTACTCAGCCCTTTCATACTTCGGGCTGGTGCCGGCGGCGCTGGTCGGCGTGGACGTGGGCCTGCTGCTGGGCCGCGCGCTGGCGGCGACCTGCGGCAGCGAGCCGTGCGTCACGGTGGAGGACAATCCGGGCGCCTGGCTGGGGGCTATCCTGCGGGAACTGGCCAAAGCCGGGCGGGACAAGGTGACCTTCACCGTCTCGCCTGCCATCGCCAGTTTCGGCGACTGGGTGGAACAACTCATCGCCGAGAGCACCGGCAAGGAGGGTGAGGGGATTCTCCCGGTGGTGGGTGAGCCGCCGGGTCCGCCGGAGGTCTACGGCAACGACCGCCTCTTCATTCAGATACGTCTAGAGGACGACGAGACCCACGACGCGGCGATCCAGGCACTCGAAGAGGCTGGACACCCAGTGGTGCGCCTGAACCTGCATGATCGCTACGACCTGGGCGGGCAGTTCTTCCTGTGGGAGATGGCCACTGCCGTCACTGGTCACCGTCTGGGCATCAACCCTTTCGACCAGCCCAACGTCGAGGCGGCCAAAGTGCTGGCGCGCCAAATGGTGGCCGAGTACACCGAGAAAGGCGCGCTGCCGTCTAGTGAATCGGCTCCGCTCACGGCAGAGGCGTTGAACGAGTTCCTGGCACAGGCACAACCCGGTGATTACATCGCCCTGCAAGCCTACCTCCAGCCGACGGTCGAGACCGACGCGGCGCTGGCCGCGCTACGCCTCCGGCTGCGCGACCGCTACCGACTGGCGACGACGGTGGGTTACGGACCGCGCTTCCTGCACTCCACCGGCCAACTTCACAAGGGCGACGCTGGACGCGGCCTCTTCGTGCAGTTCACCGCCGACGACCTGCGCGACGCGCCCATCCCTGACGAGGCAGGGGCACCGGAGTCGTCTATCACCTTCGGCGTGCTCAAGGCAGCCCAGGCCCTGGGCGACCGGCAGGCGCTTTTGGACGTCGGGCGGCGGGTGATCGCCTTCCATCTGGGTGATGACGTAGTTGGCGGGCTGACGCGGCTGAGCGAGGCGCTCTCATGACTCTGCAGTACTGGTACATGCTGCCTGTGGCGATTGCTATCGCCACCATTGCCACGGCATCGGGTGTGGGGGGTGCCACCTTCTTTGCGCCGCTCTTCCTTCTCGCTTTGGACCTCCTGCCTGACGTCGCTATTGGCGCAGCGCTAGTTACCGAGGTGTTTGGCTTTGCGAGCGGGCTGTACGCCTACGCTCGCAAACGCCTGATTGACTACCGCCTGGGTAAGGTTCTACTGGTCACCACCATTCCCATGGCCCTGCTCGGCGTCTGGATGTCAGAGCTCATCGAGCCAGACACACTTAAAGCGATTCTGGGCGTCGGGCTCTTTACTGTGGCGGCCAACTCCCTCCGGGCACCGGAACGCAAGGACATCTTCCGGTTGGATAAGGCTATCCAGGAGGAATACGGTGGCGAGAAGGCCGAGACCCGCCTGATAACAGCAGAGGGTGAAGAGATTCGCTACACCGTCTGCAACCGCACCGAGGGGCGGCTCATCGCTGGATTGGGAGGGTTGTTCAAGGGCATGATCGCCACGGGCCTAGGTGAACTGAATGACCACTTTCTCCTGGAACGCTGTCGAGTGCCCAGTAAGGTTTCGGTGGCTACCGGCGTTTTCGTGGTGCTGTTCACGACCCTGTCTGCTTCAGTCGGGCATTTGGTCGGTCTTGCCCTCACCGGAGGTCAAGAGTTGACAACTGTGCTCAGTCTCGTCATCTTCACGATCCCGGGCGTGATCCTGGGAGGACAACTGGGGCCGTGGGTGATCAGTCGCTTCCCACAGCACGCTCTTGAGCGTGGGCTGCACAGCCTGTTCCTGCTCTTTGCCGCCCTTACTCTGGCGGAGGTTGTCTTATGATTCGGGCCATGATCTTCGACCTGGACGGCACGCTGGTACAGACGGAGCGGCTCAAGGCCCTCTCCTACGCCCGTGCCGCCGTCGAACTGTGTCCCCATACTCTTAGCGAAGCAGAAGTGGCAGAAGCCTTCAAAGACGTGGTGGGCCTCGCGCGTCGGGACGTGGCCCAAGCGCTGGTGGAGCGGTTCGATCTGGAAGCGAAGGCCCGGTCCCGGATGGCGGAGTTTGGGGTGAGCGCGCCCTGGCAGGCTTTCGTCCAAGTGCGACTGCGCTACTACGAGAGAATGATGGCCGACCCGGATGTTTTACGTGCTAATCAATGGCCGCACAACGTCGTCCTGTTGCGCGAGGCCCGGCGGAGCGGCTGCAACACGGCCCTTGCCACCATGTCCCGCTGTCAGCAGGCGTGGTACGTTCTGGAGGTGCTGGACCTGACTGAGGCGTTCGACTTCGTCGCCACGCGGGACGACGTGGAACACGGCAAGCCCGCCCCGGAGATCTATCAGCTTGTGGCGCGGGAACTGGCTATCCCCCCGTCCGAATCTCTGGTCATCGAGGACTCGCCTTCTGGGGTAAAGGCAGCGCTGGCGGCCGGGATGTGGTGCATCGCTGTGACCACGCCTCTTACCCGCCGGGGAATCCACGCCCTGCGACTGCTGGACGAACGCTGGATCGCGGACGATCCAACCACGCTCACGGCCGTAGTCCGGCAAATGGTGGCAGAGCGAAAACGGGACTGAGGAGCAGATCAAGTGAGCGAAGACATTTCGCAGCTCAAGCAACAGGATGCCTGGTACGCAGTGGATTTCGTGAAGTCGGGGATGGTGGTGGGCCTGGGCCATGGCAGCACGGCCATCTTCGCTGTGCGCTGCATCGGCCAATTGTTGCGCACCGGCCAACTGCAGAGCGTCTTGGGTGTGCCCTGCTCGCTCCAGGTCGAAGAAGAGGCACAGCGGCTGGGAATCCCACTGACCACGCTGGACGAGCATCCCGTCGTTGATCTGACGATTGACGGCGCGGACGAGGTGGATTCCCACCTGAATCTGATCAAGGGCGGCGGTGGGGCGCTCTTGCGCGAGAAGATTGTTGCTCAGGCCAGCCGCCGCGAGATCATCGTGGTGGACGAGTCGAAACTCTCGCCCGCGCTGGGCACCCACTGGCCGGTGCCGGTGGAGGTGACCCCTTTCGGTTGGCGCTCGCAGTCCGATTATCTGGAATCGCTGGGTGCGGAGCCAGTCCTGCGCCTGAATAGCGACGGCTCTCCATTCAAGACCGATCAGGGCAACCTGATCCTGGATTGCCATTTCGGCCCGATTTCAGACCCAACCCAACTGGCGGCCCAGATGAACGAACGCGCCGGAATCGTGGAACACGGGTTGTTCTTGGGGCTGGCGACAGACGTGATCGTTGCCAGTGATGAAGGAGTGCGCCATCTCAAGCCTGATGCGTGAGGCCACGTTTTGCGTTTTACGAAGGAGAACACAACGGTCATAATCGAAGCCTCTATCCTATCTGCCGATTTTGCGCGGCTGGGCGAGCAGGCCCGCGAGGCCGAAGCGGCCGGGGTTGACGCCATTCAGGTGGACGTGATGGACGGAAGTTTTGTCCCCGACATCACCTTCGGGCCGGGCGTGGTGCGCGCGCTGCGTCCGCTGGTGAGCCTGCCGCTGGACGTGCACCTGATGGTCGTCGAGCCGGAGCAACACCTGGAAGCGTTTGCGAACGCCGGGGCAGACCGCCTGATCGTGCACCAGGAAACCTGTCCCCATCTCCACCGCACGTTGCAGTCTATCCGCGAGCTTAAGATCGAGGCAGGCGTGTCAATTAACCCCGGCACGCCCCTGAGCGTTCTGGAGGAAGTGCTGGATCTGGCCGACCTGATCCAGGTGATGACCGTCAACCCCGGTTGGGGCGGGCAGCTATTTCTCCACAGCCAACTGGACAAGATTCGCCGCCTGCGGCGCATGCTGGACGAGCGCGGGCTGGACGTGCCAAACTCCGTTTGGCCTGCCATCGCCGTGGACGGCGGGATAGACTCGACGACCGCGCCGCTGGTAGTGAGCGCCGGGGCAACGGTGCTGATAGCCGGATCGAGTGTGTACAACGACAAGGCATCGGTGGCCGAGAACGTGGCTACGTTGCGCGCAAGTATAAAATGACGAGGAGCAGAAAGATGGAATTAGGAATAATAGGTTTGGTTAAGATGGGAGCCAACATGGCGCGCCGGCTGGCGCGCGACGGCCACCGAGTGGTGGTCTACAACCGCACGCCGCAGAAGGCCTACGCGCTGGCAGACGAGGAGTCGAACGTGGTGGCGGTGACGTCTCTGCAGGAGATAGCCACGCAACTTACGCCGCCCCGCACGGCCTGGGTGATGGTCCCCGCTGGCACTCCCGCCGAGCAGATGGTTGACGCGCTGCTGGACATCCTGTCGCCGGGCGACGCGATCATTGACGGCGGAAACTCCAACTACAAGGACACCATGCGTCGAGCAGGCCGCGTGGCTGCCAAGGGCCTGCACTTTGTGGACGTGGGCACCAGTGGCGGTGTGTGGGGACTCAGCGAGGGCTACAGCATGATGATCGGCGGCAAGAAAACCGTCGTGGAGCGACTGCGGCCCCTCTTTGAGACACTGGCCCCCGCGCCGGACAAGGGTTGGGGCTACGTCGGCCCCAGCGGTGCCAGCCACTTCGTCAAGATGGTGCACAACGGCATCGAGTACGGGGTGATGCAAGCCTATGCCGAGGGCTTCGATATCCTGAAGGCCAAGAAGGATTTCGATCTGGACCTGCACCATGTGGCCGAGATCTGGCGCTACGGCAGCGTGATCCGCTCCTGGCTCTTGGACCTGACCGCTGCCGCATTGGCCGACGATCAAGACCTGAGCAACATCAAAGGTTGGGTGGCCGATTCGGGCGAGGGCCGGTGGACAGTGACTGAAGCGATGGACCTGGACGTGGCCGCGCCGATCATCACCCTGGCACTGTTGATGCGCTTTGTCAGTCGGCAGGACGAGAGTTACGCGGCGAAACTACTGGCGGCAATGCGCAACCAGTTCGGCGGCCACGCGGTGAAGCGCCAAGCGCAGAGCATGATGGTCATATCTCACGTTTCACCTTGCAGGTCGCACGCACATTTGTAGGGAGGTCAATCATGGCAAAGGTAGCGATCAACGGATTGGGAAGAATTGGAAGGGCAGCTTTCAAGATCATCCTCGAAACTCCAGAATTGGAACTAGTCGCGGTCAATGACCTGGTTCCAGCGGACAACCTCGCCTACCTGCTGAAGTACGATACAGTCTATGGCAGGTATGACAAGGAGGTAGAGAGCGATGGCGATAGCCTGATCGTGGACGGCACAAGGTACAAAGTCTTTAATCAGAGAGACCCGGCCCAACTACCTTGGGGCGATTTGGGGATAGACATTGTCTTTGAATGTACCGGCGCCTTCACTCGAAAGGAAGGTCTGGAAAAGCATCTTCAAGCTGGTGCGAAGTTCGTTGTCTTATCTGCGCCGGCGAAGAGCGAGGGCATAGGTACGGTGGTTCACGGTGTCAATGTGCCCGAAGATAGCTCAGTGCGGATGATATCCTGCGCAAGCTGCACCACCAATTCCATTACCCCCGTCGTCGAGATCATGGGTAGAAGGATAGGGATCAGGAAGGCGATCATGACCACTATCCACGCCTATACTTCAACCCAAGCAATAGTGGACGGGCCCAATAAGCGCTTCAGAAGAGGGAGAGCGGGCGCTGCGAACTTCGTGCCCACATCAACGGGCGCTGCCATAGCGACCACCAAGGCGCTCCCACAATACGCGGGCAAGTTTGATGGAGTCGCCGTGCGCGCCCCAGTCCCGATAGGTTCGGTTTCCGACATCGTTTTTCTCACGGAGAGAAAGACCACTGTTGAGGAAGTGAACAGGGTATTCAAGGAAGAGGCAGAAACCGAAAGGTACAAGGGTATCCTGGGAGTGACGGAGGACCCCATCGTCTCCTCTGACATCATCAAGGATCCTCGTGCCGCCATTATTGATCTCGGTATGACCCGAGTAGTAGATGGCGACCTGGTTAAGGTTATGAGTTGGTACGATAACGAGTGGGGTTATACCAACCAGATGATCAGAGAGGCGCTGCGACTGGTTAGGGAATCGAATCTCTGAGACAAGGAGAGCAAGCGATGAATCAATCAGAATCCAGCCCCCCTGCTACTATCGTCATCTTCGGCGCATCTGGCGACCTGACACAGCGCAAGTTGGTGCCGGCGCTACACACCCTGTCGTGCGGGGGCTTACTCCCCCAAGCCACCCGGATAGTTGGTGTGGCCCGGAGTCCTCTCTCCGACCAGGCTTTCCACGACCGGCTCTACGAGGGTGTGAATGAATACGCACGGGTTAAATCCAAGCCAGGTATCTGCGAACTCTGGGGCCGGTTCGCGGAGCGCCACTCCTACCTGGCGGGCAGCTATGATGACCCGGACACCTATCGCCGCCTGGCAGAACGGCTGGCCCGGTTCGATGCTGAGTTTGGCACCCAGGGCAACCGCCTCTTTTATCTGGCCATTCCGCCCGTGCTTTATCCGCTGGTCGTCGAGCAACTGGGCCGGGCTGGGCTGAACCGTAGCGCCCCCGGCGGTGTCCTGAGCTTGCGTCGTCCCGAGCTTGTCGAGGGATCGAAGGGCTGGACGCGCATCATCGTCGAAAAGCCCTTCGGGCACGACCTGGAGAGCGCGCGCCAGCTCAACGAGCAGGTGCACGCCGTGTTTGACGAAAGCCAGGTCTACCGCATTGATCACTATCTGGGCAAAGACACGGTGCAGAACATCCTGACCTTTCGTTTCGCCAACACCATCTTTGAGCCGGTGTGGAACCGCAACTACGTGGACAGCGTGCAGATCACCGTGGCCGAAAGCGTGGACGTTGGCCATCGCGGTGGCTACTACGATCAGGCCGGCGTGCTACGCGATATGTTCCAGAACCACATGCTGCAGTTGCTCACCCTAATAGCCATGGAGCCACCAGCGGCCTTTAGCGCCAAGTCGCTGCGTGACGAGAAGGTCAAAGTACTGAGTGCCACACGGCTCATTGCCTTGAGCGACACGGTTCGCGCTCAGTACCAGGGCTATTGTCGGACGCCTGGCGTCGCACCCGATTCGCATACGCCCACCTACGCCGCACTCAGACTGTTCGTGGACAACTGGCGCTGGCAGGGTGTGCCTTTCTACCTGCGTTCCGGCAAGGCGCTGGCTGAAAAAGTCACCGAAATCGTCATCGAATTCGAGCGCCCGCCGCACGTGATGTTTGATCTGCCGCCGGGGCAGGCGTTCACGCCCAACATCCTCTCGCTGGGCGTCCAGCCTGACGAGGGCATCCACTTCAAATTCCAGGCCAAAGTGCCTGGGTCAGCTCAGGAGATGCGTCTGGTGGACATGGCCTTCCACTATGGCCCTACTTTTGGTATAGGGAGACTGCCCGATGCCTATGAGCGGCTGCTGCTGGACACGCTGCAAGGCGATGCTTCGCTCTTTGCCCGCAGCGACGAGATCGAGCTGGCCTGGCGGCTGGTGGATCCCATCATACAGGGATGGGAGGAGTCACCGGACGCCCCGCTCCTGACCACCTATGAGCCGGGCAGTTGGGGGCCGACCGAGGCAGACGATTTTCTGGCCCACGACGGCCGCGTCTGGCGTCGGGGCTGCACCGGGCACGAGGATGACTGATGAGTGAAATCAAGACTTACCCAGATGCGGACCATCTGGCGCGCGCAGCAGCGGAGCATTTCGTCACTATAGCGTCGGGAGCGATAGCTACTCGGGGGCTGTTCACCGTGGCCCTGGCCGGCGGGTCAACGCCTCGCGCCACCTATTCCCTGCTGGCTATGGAGGAATTCGCCGCCCGTGTGGACTGGTCGCGCATCCAGGTATTCTGGGGCGACGAGCGCTGCGTCCCGCCCGATCACTCCGACAGCAACTATCGGATGGCCCGCGAAGCCCTGCTGGACAAGGTTCCGATCCCCGCCGAAAACGTCCACCGCATCCGAGGCGAGATCAATCCGGAGGAGGCAGCGGCCGACTACGAGCGCACGCTGCGTGCCTTCTTCGCCCGGCATCCCGCAGGGCCAACCGCTCGTTTCGACCTGATCCTGTTGGGGATGGGCGAGGATGGGCACACCGTTTCCCTCTTCCCCGGCACGGCGGCGCTTCACGAGCAGACGCGCTGGGTGATGGCGCGCTACGTGGGCAAACTCAGCGTGTGGCGCGTCACGCTCACGCCCGTCGTCATAAACGCTGCCGCCCAGGTGATCTTTATCGTCGCCGGGGCTGGCAAGGCCGACCGGCTGCGGCAGGTGCTGGCCGGGCCGCACCGGCCGGACGCCCTGCCGGCGCAAATCGTCAGGCCGACCGACGGTCGCCTGTTGTGGCTGACAGATGCGGCGGCCGCAGTTCAGTGGAGGGAAGGAGGGGACAATGTTGAGAGATGGTAGCATTGCTCCCGATTTTACGCTACCCACGTCCGACGGTCAGCCTGTCTCCCTGAGCGAAACGCTGCGCGACGGCCACAGCGTGCTGCTGGTCTTTTTGCGCCACCTGGGCTGACTGACCTGCCGCGAGCACGTGGCACAGTTGTGCCAGCATCAAGATGAGTTCAAGCGACTGAACACCGAGGTGTTGATCATCGCCTTCGGCACCCTGCCGTTGGCTCAGGCCTGGCTAGAAGAGACCTGCGCGCCCTTCCACCTGCTGCTCGACCCGGAACGAACGGTTTATCAAGCCTACGGGCTGGAACGCTCCCTCTTGCGGTCGTGGAACCTGAAGACGGTGCGGCGCTACGTCCAACTGATGCGCGCCGGCCGCCAGTGGCGCGGCATCCAGGGCGACTCGACCCAACTGGGCGGCGACTTCATCATTGATGCGGACGGCATCGTGCGGCTAGCCTACCCCAGCCGCGATCCTACCGACCGTCCATCGGTGGAGCAACTCCTCGCCGTTCTAAGGAAACTCAGTAGCGAGTAAGGGGCGCTCCTCCCCTTGGCAGGGGGGGGCTGGGAGGGGGTGGATCCTACGCTATGGTTGAACGCACAAACCAGGAATGGCTGGCCGAGTTACGCGGGCCAGAGCGGGAGGAGGCTCTGGCCGATTTGCGCGCCTTGCTGGTCAAAGGGCTCCGCTATGCTATGGCCGACCGGCCTGCCGTGACGGAGGCAGATCTGGAGGACTTCGCCCAGGAAGCTCTCCTGAAGATCCTAGCCGGATTGGACACCTTCCGGGGCGAGAGCCGCTTCACCACCTGGGCGCAAAAGATCGCCGTGCGCGTGGCCTTTACCGAACTGCGTCGCCGGCGCTGGAAGGACGTCTCTC
>Ga0209979_1002251_pt1 | contig 18879 bp, 19 predicted proteins | sample AnhtaG_FD_183114 | JGI IMG/M metagenome (GOLD analysis project Ga0209979, IMG submission 183114) | Deep subsurface microbial communities from Anholt, Denmark to uncover new lineages of life (NeLLi) - Anholt_01485 metaG (SPAdes) (version 2) | ecosystem: Environmental > Aquatic > Marine > Oceanic...
GTCCAGCCCATGCCAACCCTCTTGGTGGAAGAGAGATTGTGGGGGCAGCGCTAAACAGGTTGCTGCGTCTATCATTTGCCCTGGTGAAGAATCAGACTTATTATCGATCGCCGCAGTTAGTGCAGGTGACCGGCTAGGAGGTATTTACCATACATCAGGTGGGCAGGGAGACGCCGCTTAGCGTTTTGGGAGCTCATTCGAGTAAACCCGTGTGCACAACATGGTGCCCCTGCCCTCCTGGCCAAACCCGTATGTGGTATGATGGGATCTTCCATAGGAAGCGAGCCCGTATCTAACAGCTAAGTTGGGAGCCAGGAAAAGAGAGGCTGGGGTCTGCCCACCGATGTGAGATAAGAACAAAGAAATTCAGTTGGAGCCATTGACCTACAGGAATATAGTATGTTGTTCAATTCCCAGCCTTGGCGGCTTCTCACGTGGAACTAGATCATCACCTCTGATAGAATATAAAGCACAGTTGCCGAGCGTATGAGGAACGCCGATGAAGTGGAACTATGTAATTGTTTTGGTCTCAATAGCCATAGTATTATGCGGCTGTGCTAAGCCGCTGCTCCCGCCTGTACCAGCACCTGTGCCACCTCCTGACATAACACCTCCACCGGCAATAACTGGTTTAGTTGCGAATGGTGCCTACAATGGCAAAGTGCTTCTGAGCTGGGACCAGAGCACTGCCGAAGACTTCGACCATTATAACGTATACCTGAGCAAGGCAAAAATAATGAATGTCACCGGCATGACACCTATCCAACAGATAACGGACATCACAACTAACAGTTACCGAGTAACTGGACTGGAAGACGGAACTAATTACTACTTCGCTGTAACGGCGGTAGACGACAGCGGTAATGAAAGCTTATTGGCGACGATTGCGAGTACGACACCTGTAGCAACGTTACCGCCGCCTTCAGATACTACGCCACCAGAGACAACAATAACCAGTGCTCCGAGTGAAACCATAGACTTCGGCAATGTGAGCTTTCAGTGGACAGGCAGTGATGATAGCACTGCGACCGCCGACCTAGTTTACTCATACAAGTTAAAAGGGCATGACGCTGACTACTCCCCATTCACTCCAGACACTAGTAAGACCTATATTGACTTACCCCAGGGATCCTATGTCTTCCATGTCAAAGCACGAGACGAGGCAGGCAATATTGATCCAACCCCGGCGACCACCCGGTTTACCATAGCTACTGCGACTCCAGCCGGCCTGCTCATACTTAGGAATAGCGAGGTGAGTCGTATTGCCGTCGGTTCTGATGGTAAGAGTATCTATGCGCTTGATTCTGTGAATGCACGGCTTTACAAGTCAAGCTACGGTGGTTACGGGTGGGTTGACATATCCGGTGGCATTACCAGTGCTGCAACTTGGGATGAACTGGTCATAGCCCCTGACGCACCTGAGATAGTCGCAGTGGTCACTAATGCCCGAACTGAAGTTTACTTGTCAACTAATGGTGGGGGCGTCTTTTTCTCAACGGGTTTGGCAGCCAATCTGGCTGCTGGCGAACTTATCCAGTGTATTGCCATTTCCCCACGCTACGAGGAGTTTACCAGGGAACTGGCTGTTGGTACGTCTACCGGCACTGGAGGTGGAAGAGTTTGGGTATGTACCATTCCTCTCTCGGGTTGGATGGACGTGAGTAGCGGTGCTACAGGCTGGCTGCCCGCGGCGCCAGCAATAGCAGGCACTGATGTCTTCGCTATAAAGTATTCGCCGGCTTTTGCTGCAGATAAGGTGATACTAGCTATTGTCTCGAGTGGTCCTGCCCCTGATACAGATGATACTTATCTCTATATCGGTAAAAGATTTGTCGCAGGCACCATGGCTTGGAATGGTAACCTATTGCCGGGGTATCCGGTTGAGATTTGCCAGCCGGGAGAGGACTCTCCGGGTTCACCCCTTACTTACGCCGATCTGGCACTACCCTCGGACTACCTTGCTTTAGAGATGTCATTGCGCCGTGTCTATGCTTGCTGGTCTGACAATGCGCGAGGCACGGCTATAGCCGGCAATCCCAATGATGACGCTTATCGGCTTGATGACATCCTTTGTAACCGGCTCTATGTAGGTGTCGGCTCCCCTGAATGTGTCATCTCTAGCCTGGCTTATTACGGCACCTGTAATGAAGGCAAGCTGCTAGCTGGAGCGATGATGGGCGCCCCCGGTGAGCTTAGCACGCCGGTATACTTTACGTTTAACCCGCAGTCCAGGTTCCCCACTTGGCAGTCCAGCCTCAAGCCACCTACCGGTCCCAACGAGGCTCAAGTAGCTTGGGCTCCCGATGGCAGTGTAGCTTACTGCGGCACAAGTACTATCGGTGGTGCCAGCCTCGACCAAAGTGCTTTCTCACAGAGCACTACCGATGGTCTCGGCTGGAACCAGACGGGACTGATCGACACCTGAGTTGGCACGGTTGGGGTTGGATCAGCTGATTAGAAGCATTGGTTACGGATATTTACGGTAGAGAAATAACAACAAACAGCTTGGCAATCAACCTACCGAGAGTCCAATCTGAGTAGAGAGCACCCGCATTACTATTGAAGCACCTTCATAACTAACTGCTATGTCTACGTTGGTGATTAGGTCGCTCAACCTTGGTGCTGTTTGGGCATAATTCTTTACCATATGCATCCAACAATTGGGCGAATCGTGCAGTTTCAAGGATTTTGACAAATCTGAGAGAAGGATTATAATTAAGCCCTAACATTTCAAGCAACGTTAAAACGCTAAAAATTGAGTTGGGAAGATGCGGGAGATGACAAGGACATTGGTACTACTAGGTAATATGGCGGTGGACGGTGCCCATTCTGCTTTGTAAATCCATAGATAGGTGTCAAAAAGGAGGCGGGATAATGGCAGGCTACTGAGGTGGAAATACCAGACTAGTAAGCTGCGAGTGTAGTAGTCGTTAGAACTAGTTTAGAGTGATTGTCTAAAGTGGCTTGGTCTAGCGATAGAGGTGGTGATATATGAAAAGGGAGGGATTAACTAGCAACCTTCTACGAATCTTCTTGGCAGGCTTTATAGTTGCGTTTACGCTTGGCTGGTTCCCGGGATTAGTCCGTGCATCATCAAGCACACACCCGTTTGATATCTCCACAAATTACAACCTTGCCCAAACCAAGGCTACCGATGCCTTACCGATCACATCCCAGCCTGTAGCTTCATCTGCGACGGGAACTTGGGAAGTCACAGATACAATACAACTCAGTGGGACTGAGCGACCACTTCAAATAGCAGTTGGCGGTGGAAAAGCCTATATAAGTCGTAATCCTGGTCATCTTACAGTCTTGGATTTGTTTTCAAACCTCACTCAACCCCCAATAATAAGATTAGGGAGAAACGTAGCCAGAGGCGGGAATATTATAACTATGATAAGAGCGAGCACTGCGAGTCCAACGAAGGGAAGAACAGAGCGATAGATGTCTAACATGGTTATGTTGTATTCTTTTGGAGCAGCTGCTCTCATTATAAATAGGGCGAAGCCGTAGGGCGGTGTTAAGAAGGCTACTTGCATATTAACCAGGAAAATGGCCCCATACCACAATGAATTGAAGCCTAAAGTCTTAATTACAGAGACAAAAATGGGGCCAAATATTAATATGATCGCCCAATCATCCATAACCGTCCCCAATCCAAGAAGAGAGAATTGCATCACTGCAATTGTGCCCCACCTACCTCCTGGCATTGCGTGGGCCAGCCCTATTGCCAAATCTGGAGCGCCTATACCTTGATACACAGAGGTGAAGCAACCGATTCCCATGAAAAGCCAAGCTAAAAAGCCAGCAATAAGGAGGGTGTTATAGACTGAATCCTTTACAAGTTGCCAAGTAAGGCGATGGTATATACCAGCAACTATCAGTGAGCCGACAGCGCCTACAGACGCAGCCTCCAATGGGGACATAATTCCTCCATAAATGCCCCCCATAATAAGAAACATTAGGAGTAAGGGTAGGCTTACAGACCTCAACGAAGCAATCCTAGCTCTCCAGTCTATCCTTTTTTCTGGATACGCCGGTGGACCGAGCTTTGGATTTAACCTGCATCTTATCACTATATACAAGATGTATAGAGTAACCATTATTAGGCCGGGACCAAAACATGCCAGATACATCTTACCCACCGATTCCCCCACCGCTACACAATAAACAATTGTCTCTATACTTGGCGGAATGATAAGCCCTAGAAGCCCGCCAACAGTTACGCAGCCTATAGCCAGGTGCTTATCATAGCCCCGCTCGAGCATGGGCGAGAGAGCTACAGTTGCCAGCAGGAAAATAGCCGCAGCAAGGTCACCACATATTGCACCGAGTAGAACCGATATGATCAGGCATCCTATTGCTAAGCCACCAGGCACCCTGCCTAGCCATATATATACCGTCTCAAATAGGTCATCGCCTATACCGGAGAACTTAAAAATCCATCCTAGGAAAACAAATAAGGGAATAGCTACTAAATTTACGTTTGTTAGCGAGCTATATGCTGCCGAAGCAATTATAGATAGGTGGTCAGGTCCCCAAAGTGTGACAGCAAATACTACAGCCACTGCCCCCAAAGCGAAAGCTATAGGAAACCCTGCAGCCAAAAGCAGGAATATAGAGGCAAATAGAATTAGGGTAAGAAGCTCAATACTCACTCAACCCTACCTTCTATCTTATGCCCAGTAATGGATCTGATGTAGCCAATGAATTCAGCGACACCTTGAAATAACAGCAAAATGCAAGCTAAAGCTAGGCATATCCTAACTGGGTAAATAGGAGCGTGAAAACTACTATGAGCACTTCTTTCCACTACCGATACCGACCACCAAGCCTTGTCTATTGTAAACCATGTCAGTGTGCCGATAAATAACAGGAAAAATATGAAAGTAACCGCATCCGTAATTGCCTTTCGTTTAGGGCTGAAACGACTATACAGCACATCCAGTCTCACGTGGCGGTCCAGACGTAATACATATGCTCCGGCCAGCAATGAGAACCCAACAAAGAGTATCCAGGCGACATCTCCCTCCCAGGCTACGGGCCGGCTAAATATATACCTCAGAATGACTCCATACAGGAGTATACCCGCAATAGCGATAACTAGAAAGCCAGTAACTTTAGCGATCCACATGTTCATACGATCTACAATGTGTATAAAAGCAATTACTTTCTTCATCGTAGCCACCAGCCGTGAGGTGTAATAATGGACGGTCTACGTCCAATTGCTCATCAACTCTGGGTCACGAGCATGATCCTTCGCCCACTCAAGTTTTATCTCAGCTATGAACCAGAGCGAAGCACCTCGGTAGTATGATGCGTCCAGGCTCTACACTTTCAGAGGTTGTACCCATCATTCTCCACGTCAAATCACCTTGCAAGTGATGTTGGCACAGTTCCTTTTCGCTTCCATCACCAGCAGGCCCCGCAGATACGACCCTGCATTCTCCCTATGTCCCCTGTTTTAATCTTAAAGCAGGCTCGATTGCGCTGCAAACCGTCGACCAGGTTGACCACCACTTCTTCCGAGAAACCCAGCGCCGGAGAGCAAACACTCTCTTCTAGACCGTTATCTCCGCGAGCACCCTCTACCAATTCGGCTATATAGAAGCACACCCCCTCTTGGACATGAAGCAAGACCTAATTTAATTTACCATTATCAAATTACATAGGGCCTACTAACTCTTTTTTCTTCAACCATTCCTTAGCTATCTCGATGCACTCAGCACACCGTGGGCTCATCGTCGCTATGCTATCCCAATCCTTTACGCAGAGGTCTTTGAATCTTGCACAGTCGGCGGGAGACATCCTTATCATTTCTACGCCATATTCCTCTGCCGCAATTAATGCTTTAGCATTGGTGTCACGATATTCCAGTCCCAAATCTACCAAACCATGAATAACCGCATCCTCGATCTTCTTCTGAAGCTCAGGACCTAAAGCCTCCCACGCTTCGAGGTTGACAAAAATATCATTTGATGCTGGTTTCAAAATTGGCTGAAGGACAAAACTTTTTGTGACCTCCTTCCAACCCAAAGTCTCTAACTCTGCTACGCTCCACTCATGCCACTCAATGGTACCAAGCTTCATCGCTGAATACATATCGTAGCCGGGTACATCAACACAAACACCCCCTAGCTCAGTCAACACATTGGTGTCTGCAGGATTGGCCCAACCTTTCCTACCTTTAAGAGCATCCCAACTATCTAAGCGGAATGATGCCCTGAGACAAGCCGGCCCGGGGAGCGTGGTACCTATAAGGTAAAGACCATGCTCGCGAAAATCCTCTCGAACTATGTCAAGTAACCCGGTTCTATAATTTAGATCATAGTACTCACCTAGAGTTTCGGCAGACCCAATGAGGCCTGTACAATAACCTGTGGGTATTATCTCACCCTGGGCGCCAGTCATATTCATTGCTATTTCGATAGCGCCATCTATTACGGCGCTAAGTATTTCTTCATCAGCAACAAGCGCCCCCGCCGGATACGTGTCAACTTTAACCTGTCCGTCGCTTGCCTTCTCAATCAATGCCGCTACTCCTTTAGTTGTTACGGCATAGTCAAGATCAGCCTCAGGGTAAGGACACTGAAACCGCCAATAGAATTCTGGCGCCGCTGGAGCTGGTGCCGGCGTTGGTGCCGGGGCTGGTGCCGGCGTTGGTGCCGGTGCACAACCAACAACACCTAGAGAAACGCTTATAGCCATAACCAACAACAATATAAGCATTTTCTTTAATTGTCTCATTTTTTACTTCCTCCTTGAAAGTTTCTCTGCCTTCATTGTCTACTACTTTTGTTACCTCATGTTTATCACCTCCCACCTCAATAGTAATTGAGAGTATTCTAGACCAACCCCTTCAATCCTAACTTGCTTAGAGTTTGGTCCAGCGGATAACCAGTTTCAATATCCCAGCCCATCGCTTCGTAGTAGCCGGCTTTTAACGCATTAAAATCCACACTACGCCCAGCGAACGGTCCTGTAGATGGTGGTTCGGCTATCCTTTTAGGCAAACGGAATTCCCCCGGCAATATACCTTCACGAGCGTTAAAGACCTGGCGCAAAGTTTGAATCCTTTGACCGGTGATAATTGCTTCTTCCGCCTTGAAGTCCCATCCTGTTACCGCCGCAATGAATTCAACTAAAGGAAACGCGGGGGTATGTGCCATGAAACATAACCCGCTAGCGATGAATGTATTACTGTAATTACCAGCAACAGCGTACTTTGCTGCCTCCTCTTCCGGGACGGGTAAGTCAGGATAGGGCCCAAAAGGCTGACCTAGTCCAGCCGGTATCATTATAAATGAGGCCATATGGCGACCCGGTGTCGGATCAGTAATGTAAGCCATGCCCCGGCTATGAAGAAACCTAGGGTCATGGTAAGGTACCTCTTGCCCATGGACATGAATAGCAAATTCCCCCGAACCACGGCCAATTTGCTCGGCGGCTCTCTTCACTCCATCAGCAAGCACGGCTCCAAATCCCTCTCGTCTGACTATCTTCTCCAACAAAGCCAGGATTGCTGGAGCGTTGCCCCAACTAAGCTCAATCCCTTCAGTGTCCTGCTTTCCAATAATGCCACGCTCATAGCACTCCATAGCGAAGGCTATGGCTGAACCGGCTGATATAGTATCAATGCCATAATGGTCACAAATGTCATTAGCTTTGATTATCGACTCTACATCGTCATTAAGCAACATAGAACCAAAAGCAACCAAGGTCTCATATTCGGGCTTACGTGCTCCGCTCACACTATATGGCCCGCTCTCTACCTCGACAATGCCACTACAAGATAGGGAACAACCAGGACAAGGGAATTTCTTAACCTGGTATTTCATGACACTACTACCAGATATTTTCTCAGCATTAGGGAAAGCGTCTAAGCCCATTCGGCTCCAATTTTTCACTGGAGCTGCACCTGCATCAACATTCGGGCTAATAAATGCACATGTTCCAAAATCCCGGAGATCTTTGTTGGGGAAATTCTGGTCTTCGCGGAAGAATTTAACCTGAATTTTTCGCAACTCACTAATTGTCTCGGGATGCGCTACCTTTACCTTTCCCGTGCCCCTGACCGCGATTGCCTTTAACTTCTTGGCTCCCATGACCGCACCCACCCCGGACCGTCCCGCTGCCCGAAGGCCACAAATTATTGATGACATTAACGATAGCGACTCACCTGCGGGACCTATACATGCAATTCTTATTGCTTTATCCCCTATTTCCTGACGCATGGTTTTAACAGTCTCAATTGTATCCTTGCCCCATAGATTACTTGCATCCCTAAGCTCAGACTGGCCATCTTGTATGAATAGGTAAACTGGCTTGGGCGAGATACCAGTAAAGAAAACACCATCATACCCGGCTGCCTTTAATTCAGGTCCCAAATATCCCCCCACATTGGCATCACCCCAAGTGCCGGTGAGAGGAGACTTCGTAACCACAGTGCACCTCGAACTCATAGGCACCGGCGTGCCTGTTAGCAAGCCTGGCACAAAGCCGAGAAAGTTATCCGGGCCTAATGGGTCCACCTTAGGCTTCATTCGCTCATAGAGTATTCTCACTCCCAGCCCAACGCCACCAATAAAACTACGATAAACTTCCTCTGGTAGTGGTTCCTCCTTCGTCAATCCTGAAGTCAAGTTGACAACAAGTACCTTGCCTGCATACCCTCCTGCCATTTAACAACTCCTTCACTCTTGTTACCTTGCTTAGCAATGCACAAACAGTCCAACACTTAACTCAGCCTAGGTTAGCTAGTACGGGATATAATATATCAAGTGCTTTGTCAGCCTCTTCAACGGTGATTACTAACGGCGGGCAAAACTGAACACTGTCACCCGCTGCAACAGCGGCAGGAATTGCACGTAGAGAAAGTCCGCCTTTTAATGCTTCGGCAGGTATTTTTGTTGCGATATCAACCGTCGGGTCAAATGGTTTCCTTGTAGCCTTATCAGCTACTATCTCGATTCCAATCATTAAACCAAGCCCAGTAATATTACCTACAAATGGCAGTGATTTGAACTCACTGTTGAGGCGATCTAAGACATGCTTACCCACACTTGCCGCATTCTCAGCCACCTTTTCTTTAACATATATTTCCATTGCTTTAATTGCTGCCGCAGCACCTGTAGGCTGTCCAGTATAGGTGTATCCTTGAATAGCGGTATCCTTCAAGGTTTCATAAACTTGGTCATTAAAAGCCACTCCTCCGAAGGGGAAATAGGCACTGGTGATCCCCTTAGCCATGGCCATCAGATCTGGTTTAACTCCCCAGTTCTGCACGGCAAACATTTTGCCCGTTCTACAAAACCCGGTCATAACTTCATCAGTGATAAGTAGTACATTGTGATCTGTGCATATCTTCCTTACCATAGGCCAGAATTCTGGTGGAGGGGCAATCATACCGCCAGTTCCCTGGACTGGCTCTGCGATGAAGGCAGCCACAGTTTCTGGATCCTCTCTCTCAATAGTATAAGCAAGAAATTGTGCACACTGCATGTCACAACCAGGGTACTCCTTACCAAATGCACAATGGTAACAATTGTATGAGGGGATATGGAGAAAACCGGGCACTAGTGGGTGTACGCCTTTCGAAAAGAATCCCTTGCCTAGGCCAACAGCGCTTAGTGCTCCAAATGTTATGCCGTGGTATGAATCATATAGGCTAATGATTTTGTACTTGCTTGTACCTTTGTTGTGCCAATACAGGCGAGCAAACCTCAAGGCAACTTCTATGCTTTCCGAACCCCCGCTGGTAAAGTAAAAATGGTCTAATCCCTCTGGGGTTAACTCAGCGAGCTTCTGGGCACATTTTATAGTCGTTGTATTGGAAACCCCGAAAAACTGATGGAAATAGGGGAGTTGGTCTATTTGCGCCTTCATCGCCTCAATAATTTCCGTGCGACCATAACCCAAATTAAGACAAACCAGTTGTGATAGACCATCAATATACTCGTTACCCTCTGTATCTTGGAATATCACCCCCTTGCCTTTACTAATTATCCGACCAATATTCTGTCCAATAGGGAACATCGGGTGCACCAAGTGCTCCCGATCCCATTTGATGAGTTCATCTGTTTCTTTACTTGTCATCACCAACTCCTTTCTTTTTTCAAAGTTCGGTGGTTCGCATGTATATTACTACATTCTCTCCCTCCCCTATCAGTATGATTCCACAAGAGTCGCACTATTTCTCAAATGCTAGGTCTAAGACCTGCTAGCTCCCCTTTCATACCTTGCGTTATGAACTGGAAGAGCTGGTTTGCTCTCGGGATGTCTCTGGACATATATCTCATATACATGTTTGGCACAAATTATGTCCTGAATTGCCAGCCCAGTTGAGTCGAAAATGGTTATCTCTTTATCGTTTTCACGCCCTTTCTTTATATTGGCCACGACTTCCCCCAGAGTGCCATAGATATCTTCAACTTTTAAGAGTCCCATCGATAACGGGACATTAATTTCACCTGAATGGGAAGCTTGGTTAATATCATCAACTACAATCTTCGCCTCGTTTAGCAAGTCAGCCTCTAGCTCTTGCTTCCCCTTTGCATCCGCCCCAATTGCATTTATATGAGTCCCCGGCCTAATATGTTGCTTCTTGATAATTGGCTTTCTTGAAGGAGTAGTTGTAACCACAATATCAGCATCTGTTGCCTTGTCCATCGATTCAACAGGACGTATGTCTATATTCAGTTTTGTCCCCATCTCCTCTACATATCCTAGGCTAGCCTCCCTGTACTGGTCAAATACCTTTACCTCTTCAATCCTGGGAAGTACTTCACTTATAGCTAGTAGTTGCGTTTTGGCCTGTATGCCAGCCCCTATGATACCTATAACGGACGAATCTCTTCTGGCTAAGTATTTAACGGCTATACCCCCTGCAGCTCCTGTTCTCATAGCGGTAATATATGTGCCGTCCATAATGGCAAGGGGGCACCCCGTGTTCGGATCACATAAGACGACTATAGCCATTACGCTTGGTAAATTTTGGCTCCAGTTATTCGGATACACGCTTACCCATTTCACCCCCACACTCCCATCGATGTAGGCTGGCATAGCTCTGAAGTTACCCTGATACTCTGGAAGGTCCAAATATAACTTGGGTGGCATAATAGTTTTCCCTTCGGCTTCGAGCTTAAAAGCATGTTCAACTGCTTTTAATGCTTCCTCCATGTTAAGGAGTTCTTCAACTTCGCTTCTACCTAATAATAACACTTCAGGTATAGCAGAATCTTTATTTCTCTCCACCTTCATTCTAAAACGCACTTATAATTAATTTATCACTAAATTCGTAAATTGTCAAGGCTATCACAGGCATTTTTTGCGGAAGTCGTAAAACTTAGCAACTTCACCGAAAATTAGATTTGGCAGCATCTGCTCCCTAATACGCATTCCAAAACAGGTAAGATTATGCTAGAATTATTCTTAAAGGGTTGTTGCGAGGTTGAAATGATTGACGAACTTGACTGGAAACTGATGCTGGAGCTGCAAAAGAATGGCAGGCAAAGCTATGTGGACATAGCCAAGATGCTGGGGGTAGTTGAGGGTACGGTGCGAAACAGGGTTAAAGACCTTATGGATAAGAACATCATAAAAATAGTTGGCGTACCAAATCCGCGTGAGCTAGGCTACAACTTCGTAAGCATTATGGGGCTGCAGGTCAGGATGGCAGACCTGCGAAAGGTGGCTGAGAATCTAGCTCAGAAGCCGCATGTATGCTACCTAGCCTTTGTCACCGGCAGATACGATCTTATGGCGATAATCGTGACTCGGTCATCAGAAGAGCTTTCTCAGTTTATTGAAAGGGAGATCTCCGAGCTCCCCAGCATTTTGAGAACTGAAACCTTTGTCAACTTGGACATCATCAAAGGGGGATGGCTAGGGCTAGATACTACCCAACTCATTAGTAACCTCGATATTTCTCCCCTAAAAGGTGGCAAGAGTAAACGCTAGAAAGTGTCCCTGATCAGAAGCTATTCGGAATTTATACCCGTCAATCATGTTACTTAATATGAAGGGATACTTAAAGGTTGGGAAGATAACCCTAGACGAGGGGCAACAGCTCATCTTTGGTATTATGTCTTCGTTAGATTAAGAGGAGCCAAATAGATCAGCGCCGATCTAATAAAACTCAGAAACGACTTACGTCAACGAATTCAGGATTCGAAGAACTGAAGTGGCAAGAATAAACAATCCGTCATGTCGTGCAGCCTGATATCATTGAAGGATGTGATATAGTAAAGCCGGGTCTATACCGAGATTCTGAGGGAGGCGAGAATATGATACTGGAATCATATGGTTTTGTAGAAGTGGGTAATTGGCAGCCAGGAAGGGACAAAAGTAAGATAGAAGCTAGGCTTAGCAGGTTTGCCAATGAGAGAGCAGTCTACGCCTTTGTTGTAGATAATGAGGTTAAGTATATTGGTATATGTGATAACCCGAAAACAACTTTGAAAAAGAGAATGGGAAGTCAACGTTATAATAAATGTATGCCCGACCTAATAAGAAAAGCCTTGGAAGCGGACAAAGTTGTCAAAATCTTTGCATTAGTGCCCGAGGATTTTGAGTACAGGGGTCTCAAAGTAGACTTCGTGAGGGGGCTGGAATACCCCTTGATTGACAAACTGAATAACCCACCGTGGAATGATGAACTCAAGAAATGGAGGAGACGGAAGCGGCAAGACAAGAAAGGGTAAACCGCATGGGCTGTTGTTGCACAAGAAGCCAAAATGAGTAATCGTTATCCCAGTTATGACAAAGGGGATTGGGTTCTACCTATTGATACCTCAGCTCCATTGAAGAGACTTGAACTAAGGTAGACGACTAGTTTACGACGAAGCGGATTGCACAAAACATCTCTTTGTGTGATGAGTCATATGCAGTATAATGGACTTAGAGATGAAGGATTTACGAGATGGCTAATTTGAATCCGTTCTGGTCAGTCATCATTATGGGAAGCGCTGCTTTTCTCGGAGCAGTTATAGGAGCTACTGTTCGCCCTCTTTTTGACCACTTAGTTCAAAAGTGGCAACGAAAGAGCGTCTGGAGGCGACAGGCACTTGAACAGCAACTAAACGAATTATACCGACCCCTTTATGAAACAATGGTTATTATGCCCAAAACAGACCCTACGCACTATTTCATTGATTGGGAAGAAGAAGAATTCAAAAAATGGTTAGGTGATGCCCTGGACATAATCATCCCTAAGTTGCATTTAGTACCTGATGGAATACTCAGTAAAGTTCATGGATGGCGAGAGACTGTTGCTCTAGGGCCGGAATACGGTGTCAGTGCTGAACCTGATGTCAGATTCCTCTATGACCACATTGAAAAGCACTTCCTCTTCTTACGGAAGGAACTGGGTATCTCCTGAGACCAGGATAGACCAGCCCAAAAGCGGCGGGGTAGGTGTCACTGATCATATGAACGAGTACACCCCATTGCGGTTGCGTCAAGAAATGTTGTAAAATTTGGCTCCCCAATAACCTTGGTGAGGCCAAAAAAGTTGAATAGTGAGGAACAATGTCAGGTAACGAAAACGATATAGGTAAGCTAGCATATTCGGCAAATGTGAAAGAGCTTATGGAAGCACCGCAGGCATGTATGAATAAGAGATATTGGCTTTCGGCAGCTAAACTAATCTATTCGGGCATTGACAACCTGGCGTGGCTCAGTCGACAGCAAAGTGAACCAAACGTACGTAGAGCTGACTTTATAGAATGGGTTAACCAATACCTATTACCGGATTCAAGTTTGCACTGTACTGCGGATGAACTCTATGGCGCTAGATGTGGACTTCTTCATGCAAATGTTGCTGAATCCGACCGTACCCGCATGGGGGCTTTCAGACAAATATGCTACTCAACAGGTGCCTCTGACCCGAAGGACGCTTACAAACATATAAGGCAAGAGCGATATAAATACAATGTCATAGTTCATATCAAGGATTTATGTGATGCCTATTTGAGTGGAATCAAGAAGTTTAACAGTAGACTCGACCAAGACCCAGGTTTTGCTAGTGTTATATATGAACGCTCCAACAAATTGTTTGCAGAAATACCGTAGAACGAGCTTTTATGCTGCCTATGTCAGATATTTACAACCGGTCATGCTGCAACTGTTCTCGCCTGTCCCTAAAGCAGCCTAAGTTGCCATGTCGATTTACTCCACAGAAAGCCAAAAAGTATGAGCGTCGTCCCGAACTCAGAGGGAGAATCCGTATTTGACCATAAAGAATTCTTTGTAGTCGGCGAGCGTGCCAGAAAATCTATCAACAATATCTTGAATGGAGATCCTAAAGACATCTGGTCTTTCCTCACCTCGTGCCTCTCTCAGATATTCCTTGAAGCAGTCAAAATGGTTACCTAACCCCCAAAATGCGCTATTACGCTCTTCTGCAGCTAGGACAAATATACCTCTTACCTCCCCGTCTGGATCTTCACCTGAGCGTTTCTTTGCAACCATTAGATTGCGGAGAGCCTGGTAGAACACATTTAACGGACACTGTTGCACAGGATCTGTCTGAGAACCTGCCACTCTTGTTGGGTCAAGGAGACCATACTGCGCACCAATGTGCCAGTACCGCCTACCTACCTTCGAAAGATAACAGAGGTAGCCGTTATTCTTTAGCAGATAATTGGGGCTACCATAATTTCCATCGCAATTACCCTCTCTCGGTTGTCGGCACTGACCAAAATCAGGTTCCGTCAACTTAAATTCGATGGTGCAGACCTTTCCCTGTACGGTACGAAGATACAGGTCTATAGAGGTGGCTGTGCCCCTCTCACGTAAATCTCGAGCAACGTTAAGCTCTAACACGACTGCGGTTTCTACACCAAAGTCGAGTTTCATGCGAGCTCCACTTTCACGAAGGCTATCGTTTAACACCTCAAACAATGGAACGAAATTGTCATGCTTTTTCATTGGTAGTACCACGTTCCAGCACAGGGCTTGAGAACTAGCCATATGGCCAATATAGTCATGGACGGCGATTTCTGACGCCGCATCATCATATTTGCGCTCAACCTTACCGCTTAGAAGATCCTCGACCTGATTTCTTATATCAGGGTGGAAATTCAAATATCGGAACTCATTTCCAAACATAAAATTCCACTTTGGGTGCAATACCGTTTGATCATTTGGGATCGGTAAGTTAGACTTTTGCCTAACCCATGCTAAGTATTCCTTGGTTCGATCTTCAATGTTATCTCTAAGTTCGGCAGATGCCATAATCATATTTACCATACTTTCCATTCCCTTTCAAAGAGCACGGCGCATCGTACATTATGATAGCCTGAAAGCACCCGAATGGCAAGGCAACACTGGTTTCAGATTGCGGTAGAGCAACCATCTTCCTTTGGGATGAACAAAACATCGGAATGTGCAGCATTATTTTGCCGACAGTTTGCCGACAAACTGTTTAGCACTACCCATTACTGGATGGCACTCTCAGATACAAAATCCCTATCGATGTCAGACAGGAAAATACTAAATGCTATCTGGAGGGACGAGGTGGCACATCGGGCTTCTTACTTTTAATCAGGGTGTCACAGGTTCGAGACCTGTACGGCCTACCACAGATTCAAATTCACTCCCAGATAACCTCGGGAGCCTGCTAAAAGGGCACCTGATTGACAAAAATGACCGCAATGTTGCGCTAAGTTGTAGTCAATCACGTGACCAAGTTGTAAGCTGTCAGTGTGAGGGACGGGAATTGACTACATTTTCTGAGGCACTGGCAGCTTACCGTATCTGTACTAAGGCAGAGGGGAAATCGCCGAAGACGGTGGACTGGATTGCTGACGCCGTACGCTATTTTTCCCAGTTTCTGGGCGACCAAGCCAATGACCTAGGCAATGTCAATGCCCAGAGTCTACGACAGTTTATTCTAGCGCTACAGACCAAGAAAACCTTCTCTGAACACCGATTTACCCCGCCACAGGAGAAACCAGTATCCCCAGACACCGTGGCCAGCTACACTAGGGCAATCAAGAGTTTCTTTTCCTTCCTAGAAAGAGAGGAGTTGATACCCAGTAACCCAGTGGCAAAGGTAAAGGTGCCAAAGACGCCAAAGAGGAATATGCCGATGTTCTCGGAGGAGGACTTGGTGAGACTATTTGCCCAACCGGATAAAAAGACCAGCGAGGGGTATCGGGACTATACAATAATGCTGACGCTCCTCGATACCGGTCTTCGGGTAAGTGAGCTGTGCGGACTTAACGTTGGCGATGTTGACCTGACCAACGGTTATCTCAGGGTAATGGGTAAAGGGCAAAGGGAACGCTATGTCCCCATAGGGTCAAAAGTAACAAAGGCACTACTCAAATATAAGCTGTCTCACCAGCCAGAAGCAAATGGCTCGGATAATTTTTTCCTGACCAGAGATGGTAGACCTGTCAATAAGGCTAGGGTTCAGAAAATCATTCGGCGCTATAGCGAAAGAGCAGGTATTAAAACGAGACCTAGTCCTCATACCTTCAGAAGCACAAAGGCAGTCCTTTACCTGAGAAATGGTGGTGATCCTTTCAGCTTGCAAAAGATGCTTGGACACAGCAGTCTGGTGATGACTAGGCGATACAGTAATCTGGCTGATAGTGATGTCCGCAGGCAGCACCTTGCCTATGGAGTAGCTGACAGGCTCAAGATATGAACGCTACTTACGGATGAATGTCCGTACAATCTCGGCTAGGAGCTTGTCTGGTGGTGGTGCTTCCTTGATGAATTGCTTGACTTGTGTTAGCACCTCCTTAATTGGCAGGTGCTCTTCGCAGGTCGAGACAACTTCGGCGATAGGTAGTCGCTGTTCGAGAACGCTAGCTAACTCCCGAAGCTTCTGAAGAGCATCAGCGGTCGCGGGTGGCAGCGTCCTTACCGCATAGCCAGCGGCAGGCTCATCCGGCTTAGCAGCAATTCCTATGACCCAGTCGCGCCTGCCCACCTTGTACGCCACAACGCCTAAGTCTTTCCAGCGGTCAGGATAATGCTCTGGGCCTCGTCTCAAGTAGCGGCGAACGTTTTCTACTGACATCAGAGCGACCTGATCAGCGAATCGCTCGGCGGTGTACTTACCTTCCACCTCGAGCTGTGACTTATGTAGTTCATCCATTTGCACCCCCATGTTACTGTATTATGCCTCAGTTGGTTCTTTGTCTTATGCGTAGGAATTTGTCCGCTAGTAGGCGGCCTCTTCGAACACCGGTTCTTGTACCCAAGCCCTAGTCTTTAATTTCAGACGGAAACCCTACCCCCTCCTCATGACACAGCCTCTTAAAATCAGCCTTATCCTGGACCTTCCTGCCGAGATCCACCCACTTCTCATACAAAGTCAAGTTTTCTTCCCTTGTCAAATAAAGGTGCTTTCCCCGTGGGTCCCTCTTCAGCCTCAAAAGATGTCTAAGCCATCTATAGCTGCGGCTTCCCGGCAAGTAAATCCTCTGGCCCGCGTGTTCAATGTCCCCGTTCCACTCCTTTAAGGCCTTCAATATAACCTCCCAGTCCGTTACAAGCCTGGTGATGATCTCCTTTTCTTTCTTCCGCCTCTCATTTTCTTTGGCCTCAAGGTGTGCCCTTCCGTCGAACTTCTTTATGGCGAAGCCGGTCTGCTTTCCTGCTATCCCCCTCTCTTTCCTCCATTCGCGGAAATATTGATATAGCGTCTTGCGAGTGACAGGCGCGTCGGCAATATCAGACGGCCGATTACCTTTATCGAAAAGCCGAAACAGCTCAGCTTTTTTCCTGATCGCATAATGCCTCTTTGTTTCAGACATCGCTTCACAATTTATATCAGAAAAGTCGGCATAGAAAATTGGTTTTTCATGTTAGTTTTTGCAAGTATTGTCCGCCTAAATGCCCCTGTATACCCCTGTCCTCCCCTATGCCACCTAACCGATTGGGAAGGGTCTTTCATCTGTAGAACGGTCAAGCAATTCTGATACAGTTCGTGTGCTCTTCTGGCAGCGTAGTCATGATAGCCCGTCAGTGGGCACTCTCTTTACGACCAACCCGCTCCAGGAAACCCGTGATTAGCGCCAGCCGTCTGCAGGCCTCAGGGTCACCCCGAGCACAGGCTTCTCTTGCGTCTCGCACCAGCTGCAGGCCCGTCATAGTCATGGTGGTGTCAATACGCCCCTTGGTAAACTCCTCACATAAGATTTTCGTTGACTCCTCAAGACCCTCCTGTACTTGAGCCAAGTCACACTCCTGCTCTCCAACTTGCTCTTCTGTAGTTTTGTCATTCGCTGAGTCTTCCATTTTGTGATCCTTCCTAGTATAATAACGCTTGGTGATAGTATATGATATAACCAATGGTGATGTCAATGCGTTATAAGTGTCTGGCCTGCAGCCACGAGTTTGAGGACCGGGTAGACAGCCCGAAGCGCAGGCAGTGCTCAAATTGCGGCCGAAGAAGGGTGATAGAGGGCTATAAGTACCGGAACGCGGTTGAGGCCGCAAGGGAGTTCCGCCGTAAGTTTCCCTTAGCTAGCTTTGAGGAAGCCATCGCCGCCCTTGACTCACTACGCACCGTCTTGGATACCGCTTCGCCGGCTGCCTCCTTGGCCTCTGCCTTCCACGGCGAACTAGGTGATGCGCTCCTTGACCCCTTCATCGTCGCCAGAGTAGGCTGGGATATATGGCGCCAGGCGGGGGAGGAGCTACAAGACGAAAAACAACACAAAGAGGATAGACTGGCGAAGCCAGACAATCCCGAAGGTTTGAAGTAGACGAATCTGGAGTGTGACTCTACATTTCGATGAATTGTTACCTCACAGGTAAACTATAGCGTCGAGGATTTACCCCCGAGTTTTCGATTAAGCTGGCACTGTGATATAGTTAGGTTAAACTGATTCTTGGTAACCGCCGTGCATGATATTGTCT
>Ga0209979_1002252_pt1 | contig 18867 bp, 20 predicted proteins | sample AnhtaG_FD_183114 | JGI IMG/M metagenome (GOLD analysis project Ga0209979, IMG submission 183114) | Deep subsurface microbial communities from Anholt, Denmark to uncover new lineages of life (NeLLi) - Anholt_01485 metaG (SPAdes) (version 2) | ecosystem: Environmental > Aquatic > Marine > Oceanic...
ATTTTGAATCATTAATCAACTGCATCTCATCGATGATGACTAAAGAAACAATATCTAAAAAATGAGGACACATCAAACAAAAGTAATAAAATTTCTCATAGGCCATTACCGCAACATCATAATCTCCGGAGATGATATGATGGTCATCTTCTTTACGGTCACAGGTAGAGATGACTATATCTATCCCGCAATCTCTGTAGAGATTTTTAAAGTGTCTATGCTTTTCATCAGCCAGTGCTCTTAAAGGAACTAAATAGATGATTTTTTGAAGGTGAATGACTTGAGCGATTGCAGCCATTTCTCCGATGAAGGTTTTCCCTGAGGAGGTTGGAGCGATAACCAAAAGATTTTGATTAGCAACTCTGTCATTGCGAGCTTTCGAAGAAAGCGCGGCAATCTCATCACTTTCTTCCCCACAATTCAAAATCCCATAATTTCTTACCGCCTCTTCCTGCAGCGGCAGTAAATAACGAGAGTAGTGTTTTTCCCAGATGTTTACAATATAATGGGGGATATCATAATTCTTCAATTTTACAATTTTCATTGATTCAGACATGAATATTTTCCTTTCTTTATATCTTATTTTAACTAAAACTAAAACGAATATTAGAATAATCTCTATTACAAATCTAAGATAAAATGTAAAAATAGATCGATAGAATCACCTCCCTGGCTTTAGATAATGTCAAATGAGTGGGTAATTGAGAAAATATAACAAGTTGTAAGCAAACATGCTTTTTGATTATACACATAATATGTTTACATTTCAACAAAATTATAACTTTTCAAAAATATTTTCTTAAAAAAGAAGGATTTTTATAACTTAAGAATCAGGGGGGACATTCTTCTTTTGTATTCCCGCATTTATGCATGGCGAAAAGTAAAGTGTGTCCCCCTTTTAATAATTATTTTCACAAAAAAGAATGATTTTTTAATAAAAGTAGTATATAATAAACATAAATAAAATTAAATATTTATGCATGAACAATATTATATATAAATATTTTAATATAATATTGAAACCTGTATGAAGGTAACAGGAGAGACCTTTTCTTTTGTTTTATAAAGAAAAAGCGCCAACGGGGCAAGATAGTATAAGTATTGAAACTTTCAGGCAAAAGGACTGTTACCGGACAGAACTCTGGAGAGCTTTATACAAAAAAGCACCGAAGGGGCAATTCCTAATCTTTAGGAAAACCCTTACAGAGTTTACTTTAAAGAACTATTTCCTAATTTCTTAGGAAGAATCTTTCAGGTAAAAGGACAGAGTAAGAGAGTAATATAATTATTTTCTTATTCTGTCATTTTTATTTACGTAGAAATATTTTGGAAGGATACAGGAAATAAGGTTTAATTTATAAAAGCATTTATGTCAAAAATCGAGATCTGATACCTTAATTTTTTTATTAAATTAAAGTCAAAAGGAAGGTCTCATAAGCAAGTTGATAAATAGGGATCTGCCCCTATTATTACTTACATATATTATTAAAAAATTTAATATAAATTAAAAGATGATTTTATATAATTATATGTTAGACAGCATGAGAATTATCGAGGGCATATAGAAATGGAAAAATCAATAAGCAGTTTTTTTGCATATCCCTCTCTACCGGCTTCTATACCGGAAACAGTTAAGAGGGCAGTGAATGAGATCAATAAAGCACAAGTATGCTATATTAAAACTTGGCAAGAATGTACCATTAGTGGAAAATTCATCATTGATGTAATATGCAGAGAAATCGACAATGCGGACCTTTTTATCGCGGATCTTACTTGGGCGAATCCGAACGTCCTCTTTGAATTGGGTTATGCCATTGGTAAACAGAAAAGAGTCTGGCTGCTGTTAGACCCAAGTTTTGCGGAATCAAAGAATCTTTTCGATCAATTACGCATTCTTACGACAGTAGGATACTCGCCATATTCAAATTCAAGTGATATCATTCACCAGTTTTATAAGCAGCAGCCATGGCTTGATTTGCAGGAAACCATCTTCGCAAGATCCATAGAACCTGCGCTTCAAGAACATGAAGAAAACCACTTGCTTTATCTCAAGAACCAGCACGAAACGGAGGCATCAATAAAACTGAGCAGACTGGTTAATTCTTTTAATCTCCCCACGATATTAAGTGATCCAAAAGAGTCGTCTGTCCAAACTTTGGCATGGTATGTGACAAAGATATGGCACGCTCCAGGTGTCATTGCGCACTTTTCAGGAGAAGGACGACATGGCTCGCAACTTCATAACTTAAGATATGCTTTTGTTTCAGGGTTAGCACACGGTTTTCAAAAGCCACTACTGATGCTTGCCGAAGCGGACTACTCAACACCAATCGATTATAATGATATACTTTCCCATTACAAAACACCATCAGAATGTGTTGAAATGGCACAAAGCTGGCTAGAAAAACTTTCCTCAGAATATGCAAAAAATCAAAAAAAATCCAGAGAATACGCGAAAAAGGTTGCGCTCTCAGCGGACCTTAGGAGTTTTAATCTTGGCGATTATATCGCGGAGAATGAGGAAAAGATACTAAATGAATATTTCATCGAGACAGAACCCTTTCTGCGCGTGATAGAAGGGCAACATTCTGTTGTTGTTGGTAGAAAGGGGACTGGAAAAACAGCAAATCTATTCATGGCTGCAAGGAGATTAAGTGAAGACAAACGCAATCTAGTCTGTGTGATAAAGCCGGTCAGCTATGATGTCCAGGGAGTCGTACGCTTGGGTAAAGCAATAAAAGAAAAAGACAAGAAGGGGTATCTAGCTGAAACATTATGGAAGTTTCTCATATTTTCAGAAATTGCGCTTGCTGCATATGAAGAAATCAAGCAACGTCCTTACGTGGATGTAGATGAGAAGGCACCTGAAGGCAAACTGAAAGAATTAATGGAGGCGCAGGGAAGTATTCTGCTAGATGACTTTGCTGTAAGACTTGAAAGGTGTGTGAACAATCTCTCCTCAAATACAACGGGAAAATCTCTTTATGATTTTCGTGTTGCAATATCTGAGATTCTGCATGACAATATATTGAGTACTCTTCGGAATCAACTCGGTGATCTACTAACAAGACGTAAACGCGTTATCATACTTATGGATAACCTTGACAAAGCGTGGGATCGTAGAGATGACTTAGAACATCTTTCAGATTTTCTTTTTGGGCTACTGAGCGTCGCAAAAAACATTCCAAAAGAATTCGCAAAACATGATCATTGGCGCAAACCAGTAAATGTGTCTATTACTATATTTTTAAGAAGCGATATATTTGAACGAGTCATGAAAAACGCAAGAGAGCCGGATAAAATTCCTTGCGATAAATTGTTGTGGGACGATCCTGTTGTTTTAATGCGTATTGTTGATGAGCGCCTCGCAGCAAATCGAGAAGTACTTGATCCGGCTTTGCTTTGGGGAGAAGTATTCTGCCCAACTGTAAAGAATAAGCCCAGCAAGAAGTACATTCTTGACATGATACTTCCACGACCCCGTGACCTTGTCTACTTCACCAAAGCAGCATTATCTACAGCTGTTAACCGAGGTCACAGTCGTGTGGAAGAGGAAGATATTCTTGAAGCTGAAAAACTATACTCTCAATTTGTTTTTGAAGCGGTCCAAGTTGAGAATGGAATATCTTTGCCTGAACTCGAAAAAATATTGTTTGAATTTGTTGGTGGTAGCAGTATTCTATATAAGAATGAGGTATTTAAAATATTGTCAAAGAGCGGAATTGATAAAAACCGCCATGATTATGCTCTACATCACTTGATAGCCATATCATTTCTTGGTGTTGAGATTAAACTCAATGAATTCAGGTTTTGTACTAGTGCTGATGAAATACAGAAGATAGAAATACTTTCGGAGCGTTATATAACCGCTGAAAATAAAGCTCAAAGATATCAGATACACAAAGCTTTTCATGCCTACTTGGAGGTTGAAACTTTTGTGGAAGGAAAAGAGGAGTCAAGTTCCAGCATTTGACATAACTCTATCTAAAAATGCAACTAATAAATAGGCGGAAAAATACGCAGAGAATACAAAGTCAGGCTTCACAAGTTCACAAAATCGGAATAATAAATAATAGAAACACATCCTATTTTCTTAGATAATTAATATTTTACTTTCAAATTAGTTAAATAGGGAAGGTGTGCCAGGTCAATAATTCGGTAACTTTTAGCGGAAAACCTATAGGATCTGAAGAGTTTATTAACCGGATGGTTTGGGCTTTGTGTATTATTATAAATAGACGTCTTAAAGGAAGATCTCGTAAAATGGAAAATTAAACCATAGAAAAAATAGGATGTACCACTATTATTAAAGGAGAAATTTATAATGAATAAATTATCTGTGAATTTTGAAAATTGCTACGGCATAAGGAAATTAGAATATACTTTTGATTTTTCTCAAAAACGAACATTTGCAATTTATTCTCCCAATGGAGTTATGAAAACGTCATTTGCAAAAACGTTCAAAGATATTTGCAATGGAAATGATACTCACGATTTAATTTTTCAGGAAAGAAAATCAAAGCGTATTGTTAAGGATGAGAGTAATAATGATTTAAAAGACAAAAATGTTTTCGTCATTGAACCCTACAACGAAACCTATAAATCGGGAAAGGTTTCAACTCTACTCGTAAATGCAAAGTTAAAAAATCAATATGAAAAGATACATATAGAAATTGATAATAAAAAAGAGGCTTTATTAAAAGAATTAAAGCCATTATCAAGTATTAAAGCAAATATTGAAGAGGTAATCTCGGAAGTATTTACAAGAATTCCAAGTGGTTTTTTTACTGCAATCACTAGAATCGAGCCAGAAGTTTTTGATGGCTCACCTCCGGCATTTGAAGGGATAGTTTACAAAAAAATTTTTACTGATAAAGTTGAAAAATTTTTAAGTTCAAAAGATATACGATTAAAATTGCAGGAATACATGAATAAATATGATAACTTAATTGATTCCTCTACTTACTTTAAAAAAGGAGTATTCAACCACAATAATGCTTCTGTAATTGCAAAAAATCTAAAAGAAAATGGCTTCTTCAAAGCAAAGCATTCCGTCTCTTTAAATGATAAGGGTGAAAAATTTGAAATTACCTCCGAGAAGGAACTTGAAGAAGTAATTGAAAAAGAAAAACAGAGTATTCTAAATAATCCTGAACTATTAAATACATTTAACGAAATAGACAAGAAACTAAATGCAAATAAGGAACTCCGAGATTTCAGGGAATATTTAATTCAAAATATGGTTATTTTACCTGAATTACTAAACCTGGAAGCATTTAAAGAAAAATTATGGATTGATTATCTAAAAATTAAAAGCGATTTTTATAAAAATATATTAGATGAATATAAAAGTGGGAAAAAGGAAATCGAGGATATTATACAACAGGCAAAAAAAGAAAATACTGCTTGGAGTGATGTCATCGAGATATTTAATGAGCGTTTTTCTGTCCCATTTAAATTATCAATTGGCAATCAAGATCAAGTAATTTTGAATGATAAAGCCCCAATCGTGAAATTTCAATTTCTCGACAATGATGATTCTCGAGCAGTTGAAGAAAATGAATTACTTGCTGTTTTAAGCTCGGGAGAAAAGCGAGCTCTTTACCTATTAAATATTGTTTTTGAAGTCCAGGCAAGAAAAAATGAATCAATTGAGACATTATTCATCATTGACGATATAGCAGATTCGTTTGACTATAAAAATAAATATGCAATAATTGAATATTTAAAAGAAATTTCGGAATTTGATATGTTTTATCAAATTATTTTATCGCACAATTATGATTTTTTTAGAACTATTAGCAGTCGTTTAGACATGGGAAGAGAAAATAAATTAAACACAGAACGATCTGACAAAGAAGTTAAATTAATATCAGAGAAATATCAAAATAATCCTTTTGCTACATGGAAAGATCACTTAGACACAAAAATGACGATGCTTATTGCATCAATTCCTTTTGTTAGAAACCTCGCGGAATATTCTGGAGATGATACCTCGTTTCGAAAACTTACTTCTCTACTTCATTATAAGGAAAATTCATTGGGAATTACAATGACTGATTTACAGTCATTGTTGAAAAGGATCTTAAAAGATAAGCCATCATTATCTCTTCCAAATCCCTCAAAGCGTGTTTTGGATGTAATTTCCGAAACAGCTGAAGAAATATTTAATGATTCCAGCGAAGAAATAGATTTAGAAAACAAAATCGTACTAGCTATTTCAATTAGGCTAAAGACTGAAATGTTTATTGTTAAGAAAATTTCAGACGATTCATATTGGAAATCAATTACCAAGAATCAATCTTTTGCTCTGTACGAAAAATTTAAAGAAAAATTCCCTTCTGAGGAAAGCGAAATAAAGATTCTTGAGCAGGTAAATCTTATGACACCTGAAAATATTCACGTTAATTCATTTATGTACGAACCAATTTTGGATATGTCCAATGTTCATCTTAAAACTTTATACGGAAGAATAAATAATTTATGCTCTAAAAAATAAATAAGCCCTCAAACAAAAAAAGCGCAGTACAGCACACAACAGTGGGGTATGCGAAATGGCCTTGAAAAGACAGGACACTTCGCATACCCGTAAAATGTTAGCTGAAATATTATTAGAGATGATGGGAAATGATTATAACAAAGAAACTCTTTAATGAAATGAACCGAGATTTTACTGACCCAAATGCCATAGGGAAGGTGTACCAAGTCAATAATTCGGTAACTTTTAGCGGAAAACCTACAGGATCTGAGGAGTTTCTTAACCAGCGATTGAGGCTTAGTGTATTATTATAGATGGACGTTCTAAAGGAGGGTCTTGTAAAATAAAAAGCTAAGCCATAGAATAATAGGATGTGTTTCTATTTAAAAGTTATACATGTTTTTTATAAGATGATAGTTGTTAATAAAGGAAGTCAGTATTATTTATTGAGGAGGTAATAAAGATATGAGTTGGCCAAGAGATTTATATACAGGGCCAGGTGGAGGATTATACACAGGACCTGGTGGCGGAATGTATACAGGGCCAGGAGGTGGACTATATACAGGGCCAGGAGGCGGAATGTATACAGGACATTGTGATAAACCTTATATGAGTAATTTGCCACCAAGACATGCTTTGCTAAAGTATTTGAGAGATAATAATATGAATGACTTGCTTCGTTTATTGGAGTCAGTAGGATATTAAGAAAATTAGACATTGGAATAAATAGGTACACATCCCATTTTCTTAGACAATTAATATTTTACTTTTAAATTAGATAAATAGGGAAGGTGTGCCAGGTTAATAATTCGATAACTTTTAGCGGAAAATCTATAAGATCTGAGGAGTTTCTTATCCAGATGGTTGAGACTTTAGGTATTATTATAGATAGACGTCCTAAAGGAAGAACTCGTAAAATGGAAAGCTAAACCATAAAAAAATAGGATATGTTGTCCATTTTAATTAAAAAAATTGAAGGGGAAGAGGAAAAGTAATATTGCAAGAACTGACCCTAAAATATATCGTCATATGAAGTAGCATTATAGGAAAATCTTTTAAAATGTGATAAACAAAACGTCCCTTTGTTTTTCTCCTTTGGATATGTCACCATGAAAGGAAGAATATCCAAATATAATCAGTTTTAAACAAGTTATATGAAATGTGGAGGTCAAAGATTTTATGCATCCAGAAGCTATAAAAAATATTAATAAACAGGCTGAAGGGTTAGTGGACTTAGTTAAGAGCCAACAAACACAAAAACCTCGAAAGACAGATTCTCAAAAAGGATATTTTACATCCCATACCATAAGCAAAAAAGATATCATTGGCGAAATAAACATAAATCTCACTAACACATTCGGAGATGATTTAGGATACCTTTTTCAAGTTGAACAAAGGGATTATGGAATTACAGGTTCTGATTATGAAGAACTTAAAAAATGTGCAGAAAGAATACAGAAAGATAAAACTTTTAATACGACATCGAGTGTAAATTTTGTAATTGAGAACCTTAAAAAGTGGATTCGTAATAGATATGAAAACAAGGAAGAAAAAGATTTTATCTCTTTCTTTAAATCTAATTTAGATAGTTCTATAAAGAAATATCAAGTTTGGGTTCCTATTCCCTTTACTTCAATAGAAAATGATTTTTCTATAGGAAATGTTAAGATATGTACAATATCTAAAAGCATAATTGATTTATGGATTAGAATTGATGCTAATAAAATTGACATGGATACTTTACCAAAAATGGAAAAATTTAAAGCTAAGATACAGCAGTAATATCAGGGATATGCTGCTGCTGTATATGAATGTAAGGCGGAATCTATAAGAGCTCAAGAAATAGCCATCGATTATATTTCAGATGCGCTCTCCATGTTGCGTTTATTTTCTCCCAGTAATTTTTCTACAAGATTAGTGAGTGGTATGTACGAATACGGTAAGGGCTTAATTGAAACTAAAAATTTATTTCTATTTGATTCTACTAATTTAGGATTTTCTCAAACAATGGAGTTGTTAGGTTATGGAATGCGTTGGAACATACCATCATATATAATCTCTAATTCCGCGATGTCTGGATTTAACGAAGTATTACTAATTAAAGATAAAAATGAGTTTCAGAAGAAAGTATATGAAGCTTTAAAAATTTACTCTAAGCATACTTTAAGACGTAATCCTTTTGATAAGCTCTTATATATACTAATCGCCTTAGAAAGTGTTCTATTACGAAATGAAACAGAACCAATACAACAGAATTTAGCAGAGAGAATTGCATTTGCAATTGCAAAAACAATTGAGGAAAGAAGAAAAATCGTAAAAACAATAAAAAAAATTTATTCAATTAGATCAAAATTTGTTCATCATGGTGATCAAACAATAGAGGAGGGAGAAGAATTAGATAATTTTTTAAATATAGCTTGGCGTATGTTCGTATTATTAACGCAAAATATCAATAGTTTTAAAACAAAAGATGAATTTATCACCGCGTTAGAGAATCTTAAATTCTCGTGACACCCATAAACAAAGGGGGTCACAAACGAAAAGGACCTCAAATATCTACCAGAGGTAAAGGTGCATTTTAGTTTACCATTTCCATTTCCAACATACTTTACTCTTGAGACTAAAAGTAAGTTTGGTGCCAATAGAGCAGAGAAGGGCATAGAAAATATTTTTCTAAATAAACATACCTATATAAATTAAATAAAATACAATAAAACTTTCCGGAATCCTTGCATTAGAAGAGCAGGGGGTTTTTTAAATAAGTTTTTTCAAAAAGAGGGTTTTTAAAAGATTTGTCGTATAATAAATATAAAGTTTTAAAAAGATAAGTTAAAGGATAATTAAGAGAAAAATAAAATGTAAGAAATTTTATTTATAATCAAAAATTAACCATAAGTTGAAATTCTTAATTACTATGAATTAGTTAAAATACTAAATAGATTTTAGGAAAGAATAATGACTGAAAAAGGAATTATTGAAATAATTTATGCAAGATATATATCTTGCACTTATTTTTATTGTTACAATATTAGTTGTGACTTATTTTATAAGATTTGAAAATTTTATTAAAAGATTTTTTGAAAGATTATCTCAAAGATTTCCCTAACCAGTAGTTATATTTTCTTTTTTGATGATAGTGTTTTTGTTTTCATACATTATTCTTTTTTTTGTTATGCCAATAATTCCACCTAAAGAATATAAAGAATATGAAGTTGCTCAACAGATAGAAAAGTTAGATGAAATGCAAAATTCACTTGAAGATCTTCAAAATTTAATTTATACTCAAAAAGAAAAACTTATTAGCACTGAAAAATACATCGAACTCTTAAAAATGGAAAAGCAAAAATTAGAACCGGTTGTTAAGGCAAATAGAGAGCTTGTTGAATCTATACTCAAATTACAAAAAGAAAGAACAATAGCTCAAATTTGGAAGGATAGATTTATAGGTTTTGTAATTTCTTTGTTAGCGGGTTTGGTTATAATAATATTTAGAAATATTTGGAAATATAAGAAGTCATAGTATAATAGCATAAAGGAAAACAATGAGATCCTTTTTTAATTTTAAGTTCTTTTAGTAAGTGTGTGTAGATAATTTTTTATTTTTTACACATATAAAGGGAGTAATTAGAGAAAAAATGCACCTTCTTGACAAAGTTTTATCTGTTTCAGACGAAGAAATAGAATTTGAATTGAGATCGTTCTCTTATATTCCGTGGGAAAATATCTTCCTAAATCCGAGAAGATTAAGGGGTAGCGACTTTCTAATGAGATGGTCTCAAGGTGTATGGAGCGAAAAAAGGTTAACGCAAGCTATTAATGAAACGAGTTATTTTTGCGCCATTCCCTATGGTCCTAGTAGTACTGCTCCTGTTGATGATGTTAGAGCATTTGAACTTTATTTTAAAAGACTAGAAAAGGCAGGTTTAGGCAAAATCAAGCGTCCTGATTTATTGGTATTTAAAAAATCTGATCAAACCCAAGTTGCAAGTGCTATTCAAAGCATGGGGGGGATAGAAGAATTGCCTTTTATTCCAGAGAAAGAATTAAGTTTTTTATTACAAAAGTCAGTTATTGCTATTGAATGTGAAAACAGTTTATGGGTAGCAAAAAAAATGCCCGATTATAACTCAAAATTAAAGCCAATGAAAAGGTTAAATGGAAAGTTAGGGCTAAAAAAATCTGCCGTACTACCAACGGTAATCTTAAAAGAAGAAGATAGAGTTCCCTTATTTAAATGGCAAAATTCTAATAACGTACAAATTCATCTTTGGCATGTATTTTTTGATAGAGCTTATGGTATCTCAATTGATAAAATTCAAAAATTAATTGATGAAGGCTTAATTGAACCCACTATTCAAACATTTCAAGCCCCTGGTGGTGCAACAACAAAAAAAGCAATATATAAAATTTACTATCATTATGCTTATCCTTTGGGAATATCAATAGAAAAACCCCTATTAATTCCAGAATTTATCGAGGATAAAAATGGTCATATTCTGCCCTATATAAGTTTTAAAAAAGGGAAATTAAAAATTCTAGAAGAAGCACTAAAAATACTAAAAGAGGTTTGCAATAATGATGAAACATAAAATACACCAAAAACTCCCTCATAGTTGGGAAGAAAGAGAAAAGCTAAGAGAAAATGGTCAATTTTGGACGCCTAGCTGGGTGGCAGAAGCAATGGTGCAATATGTTATAAGTGGATCAAATTTAATATTTGACCCTGCCGCCGGAAAGGGTGCCTTCTGCTTAGCTTTTAAAAAAATATTAGACTCAGAAAAAGAAAATAATATAAAAAAAAGAATTAAATTTTACGGAATTGATATTGATAATGACATACTTAAGAAAGGAGAAGAGGAAGGAATTTATCAAAAAGATTTTTGTATTTTGGAGTTAAGGGATTTTATACATAATCCTCCAAAAAGAAAGTTTAAATCTATAGTTGCAAATCCCCCTTATATTCGCCACCATAGAATACCAGTTAATACTAAAAATATATTAAAAGAACTAAGTAGGAGAATTATGGGATTTACAATAGATGGTAGAGCTGGTTTACATATATATTTTTTAATTCTTGCCCTAAGTTTATTAGAACCAAAGGGTAAGCTTGCCTTCATTATGCCAGCAGATACTTGTGAAGGAATTTTTTCAAAAAGTCTATGGGGATGGATCACGAAAAATTATCGCCTTAAATATGTAATAACTTTCTTACCAGAAGCAACTCCGTTCCCTAATGTAGACACTAACGCAATTGTATTCTTAATAAAAAATATAAAACCCACAAAAAAACTTTTGTGGGTCCAATCTAAATACTCTTATTCAGATGATTTAAGAGTTCTTATTAAGTCAAACAACTCAAAAAAATTGTTTCCTACTTTGAACGTAATTTCTCGCAATCTTGAAGAAGCCTTAAAAACAGGGCTTTCGAGGCCCCCAGCAAAAGAAAATTATTCCAATTATAAGCTGTCCGATTTTGCATACGTAATGAGAGGAATAGCAACGGGTGATAATCAATTCTTCTTCTTAACTAAAGAGAAGGCAAAAAAATTAAATATACCTAATAGATATTTTGTTCCTGCAATAGGCAGAACAAAGGATATAGAACCAGGTAAAATAGTTATTTCTGATGAAGACTTCTACCGTTTGGATAGAAATGGAAGGCCTACATTGTTATTATCTCTAAACGAAAAAAACTTAAAAGATTATTCTAAACCAATACGGAATTATATTGACTACGGTGAAAAAATTGGGATTAATAAGAAAAGTCTTCTTCAAACTAGAAATCCGTGGTACAAAATGGAAAAAAGAGAAGTACCTGAATTTTTATTTACGTATTTAGGAAGAAAAAAAATAAGATTTATAAAAAATAATACAAATGCAGTTCCTTTAACTGGTTTTCTGTGTGTTTATTCGCGTTCAAAAAAAATTGGTTTTATTAACAAGCTTTGGAAAATCCTTCAACATCCCCTTGTGGGAGAGAATTTAAGATTAGTGGGTAAAAGCTATGGCTCGGGGGCAATAAAAGTAGAACCAAGAGCTTTGGAAAGCTTACCAATTCCCAATCATTTAGTAAAAAAATACGGTTTAGATTTAGATATTATTACTAGTAGAAATATTAGAGACAATAAATAGTTTTTTTTCAAAATTATTAAAATAAACTAATTGTTTTTTGGTAAACTCAACGATGAAGACGAAGAAGACTAATAAAATATATAAGACTAAAAATTAATTTTATTATAATGCATAAAAAAATTATATGTTCTCAAAGTCAGAAAAAAATAGATGGGGGGGAGGGAACTAATGCCTTTAAAAGTTAGCGGAGTAAAATTATATAACGTAGAGGAAATTGCAAAAATGTTTAAATGCAGTAAAGTTATTATAAGAACTTATTGTAAAGAAGGAAAAATTAAAGGGCGGAAAATGCTCGCCAAATGGTATGTCACAGAAGATAATCTTAAAAAGTATATAAATGGAGATTATCCAATTTCACACAAATAATCATTTAACTACCGTTAATAATAGTAATATTATGCACTAGAAGATAGCCTAAAAGAAGTTTTCAAAGGAGTTATATAAAGAGGCTTTAAAATGTTAAGAATAATAACCCTAATCAACCAAAAAGGCAGGGTAGGAAAAACTATTTAAAAACGATTAATAAATAATACAAATTATTTCTTTTAAAATAATGCTAGTAAAGGATTAAAAAATAGCAGAATAAAAAATGTCAATTAGGGGGTATAAAATGAAAAGAATAATTATTATATTATTAATTGCGGTTTGCCTGATATCCTTTATGGATATGACTTATTCAGCTAAAGAATACTATATAAATTATGGGGAAATGTGGTTAAAACTGTCTAATGGATATAGATTTTTATATATAACGGGATTTATAGGCGGAATGGACCTATGGGGCATAAAAATATTACCAATATTAACGTCAAAAATGAGAGAAAATCTTTTAACTTACGAAGAGACAGAAGTAATTCAGAAATTATTAGATTTCCGAAATTATTTTGCTGGCTTGGTAGGAGATGTTGATGGGTTTAAAAACATTATCAATATTGTAACTGATTTATATAAAGATCCAGCTAATACATATATTCCTACTTACAAAATGATTGAGGTCGCTTACCAGAAATTAAAGGGCAAAGATATAGAACCATTATTGAGAGAAGAAAGAAAAAAGGCATTACCTTAAAATTAATTAATACAAATAATAGCCCTAATCAACCAAAAGGGCAGGGTAGGTTTTTAAAAGGGGTGCAATTTTAAATGAATAATATAAAAAAATTAATTAAAAATCCTTTGATAGTTCTTATAATAGCTGCACTCGTCGGTGGATTCTTTGGTTCTTGCCTTAATTATTACTTTGGTAATCTATCAACAGAAAATCGAAATAAAGAGATAACAAAACAATTAATGTTATTTATTCATAACGATATATACAAAAATTATATTACTATAACTCAATTGAGTGGTTATGGCGATATTTTATTAAGTGTAGAAGGTTTAGAGATAATTAACTTAAGAGCGGGTAATTTAACCATTAAAGATGAACAATTATCTTTTCTTATTAGGATGTATGTCCATTTTAGCGTTTTAAATAGTAGGATGAATGAATTGAGAAAAGCTCAATCAGATCCAGGATTTGTTAGAGATGCAATATCTAAAGATGTTAATGAATGGTGGGATATTTGTAGCAGAGAAATAGAAGAGTATGAGGAAAAATTCTGTAAGGATAAAAGTCTTAAATCTGAAATCGAGGTTGAATGAAAAGATTAAATATTTTAAGTTTTTTAAAATATTTTCAAAAAAAAGAAGGATTTTTTAGATTTATGTAGTAGTATTATTTATAGAACAAAAAAATAATTTATATTTATTTACCTATTATATGAATTATTTCATATAAATAAATATATGAGGAGGTTATAATGATGAAGAAAAAAGATTGGATTTTTATTGTATTAAATTGTTCTAAAGATAAAACTCTCTCCCCGGTTCAATTACAAAAAAGTCTATTTTTATTAAAATATATGAACCCAGATACATTTAGTAATAATTTCTATAATTTTATACCATATCATTATGGACCATTTTGTTTACAAATTTATGAAGATGCTGATTTTCTAAAATCAAAAAATTTAATTAATATCAACACCAATATAATTGGAAGATGGAAAATTTATTCAATTAACGATAAAGGATTAAAATACGTAGATATTTTAAAAAAGAAAATAAAGCCAGAAGTTTATGATTATGCTTTAGAAATAGTAGAATGGATTAAAAGTAAATCTTTTTCTCAATTAATAAGTGCAATTTATAAGCAATTTCCAGAATTTAAAGTTAATAGTGTTTTTAAGGGTAGTTTATGACTTTAATTATTGGCATTAAATGTAAAGATGGTATAGTGATGGGATCGGATGGAGCAGCAACTTTAGGAACAATGGGCCAAAGAACAATTGTTCAACCTATAAAAAAACTAGAGATTATTTCAAAGTCAATTATTCTTGGAGTTTCTGGTCCTATCGGCATTGGACAAATATTTAATGGTGTAATTAAAAATTTATGGGATAAAAACAAATTTCATGATAAAAAAGAATCATATGAAGCAATGGAATTTTTACGAGATTCTCTTTGGGAACATGTGAGTCCTGAATTTCAAAATGCTTCAATCGCAAAAAAAGCCATTGGTAATATTGCATTGACTAGTGCGATCTGTTCTACTCTTATTGCCATCCCAATATCAAAAAAAATTCGTTTATTTCAATTCAATCAACAATGTTCACCTGAAGAAGCCACGGAAAATTTACCATTTGTATCTATAGGTAGTGGGCAACAAATTGCTGATCCATTTTTAGCATTTCTACGTTGGATATTTTGGCGAAATGAGTTACCTTCCCTTGAAGATGGTATTTTAACTGTTTTATGGACATTACAACATGCAATAAGAACAAATCCTGGAGGCGTTTCGGATCCAAAACAAATTATTACTATTAAAAAAGAAAATAACAAATATAAAATATATGAATTTCAAGAAAAAGAATTACAAGAACATTCAGAAGAAATTTATGATATAGAGAAATATTTATCTGATTATCCCTTAAAATTAAAAGGAGATATTAATAGCAAAGAAAAAATACCTGATTTTCAAATTAAATGATATTTTCTTATAAAAATTTATAAAATAAAATCCATATCTTAATCAAATAAAAAAACAAACACTTACCAAAAACCCTTGCCTTAAAAGAGCAGGGGTCTTTTTATTAATTCTCCAAAATTAAACCTTCAATTTTTGATTTTAAGGGGGGTCTTTTTTGTTTTAGGTACAATCATAAGGGGCAAGTCAAATATTCTTCATATACGCAGTATACGAACGTTTTATAAAATCCTTCAAAGCCTTTGTTTATAAGGGATACAGCGTTTTGGGTGAATTACTATTTATAGAGTAAATATAGTAATATATATAAAAATTATAGTTTTTTTATAGTTTTTGTATCGTAAAAAGGTAAAATATTGCATAGGAATAGCGCATAGTTATTAAAATCAGTCGTTAGTCGTTGGTATTTAGTATTTAGTTTATAAAGAAATAAAGGATTTGGGTTATAAGCTAGGGAAGAAATAATAAAAAAGTAAAAGGAAATACAAAATACTAGTCGCAAGATGCGAGTTAAGAATAAAAGATAAATAAAGATGAAAGATATAAAGGAATAATGAGATTGCCACACTTTCTTTGAAAGTTCGCAATGACAGAGAGAGGAAGAAAATATGAGAAGAAATACAAAGGATGGATTCCCGCTTTCGCGGGAATGACATAAGTGATGAATTGTGAGAGATACTAAAAAAGGAATAAAATAACAATAAAAAGAGGGTATCCGGAGAAATTTATATTTTTTCTCTATTTTACAACGTCCTATAATATATCTTATGTAAAGTAATAGTTAAAAACAACAAATTTTCAAATTTAACCCCGAAACATTTAAAGAATTTTTTATTCAGTCTCCGTTTTCTTTATAAAAATTAGATAATGCTTCTCGATATATCGTTAGTGGTCTTTGAGTTTTTCCTTCTTCCCATCTGTATATGGTAAATTCTCTATAACCGATCCTATCATAGTTATACTCTTACGGTTTAGTCTTGCATTAGTCGAATTGCCTTTATGTATTGTTTTTTGCATTGATTCCATTGTAGTTCCTATCGCTTTCATTTCTACCTTAGACATGCTTAAAACTTTTTCCATGTTTGCATTTTGTTTTGTAATGTTTTTACTTTGCTCTGTAATAAGATATTTAACCACCCAGCAAACCAATAATAAAAATATTCCTGTTACAATCGCTATCCCATATTCGGATATTGCTTTTCCTAGTTCGATTCCTCCCATTTACCTCACCGCCTTAAAAGTTAGTCCCCGGATTCCTGGATATATTTGTGATATGCAGTAGAGTTATTTATGCTAAATACCAATAGGATAATTGATAAGATTATCCCCAATAACATTTTATTTTTTAACATCTTCTTTTACCACCTCACTTTTAATCGGTTTGTAATTTTTGATTTCATTTAAAATTATCTGTTTTAATGCATGCATAGAAAATTCACTTAACCTATTGCCTATTTCTTGACGAGTAAAATTGAATAAAATTTGCTCAATCTTTTTAGCCAGTCCTTCCAAAATAATATCCCCCTTTATCTTTTTTATAATCAAAATAAAAAAAGCCAAATCATAAAGGTTTTTTTACCTTTTAACTTGGCTCTCTAAAAATGGAGCTCTAACTTTATTTAATTCTTAGACTTTATTTAAGTTTCCAATCTCCGGGTGGGGAAGTCTCCTCGATTAACTCTATCTCGTATTCAAAAGTGTCAACTTCCCATGAAGAACTTCCAGGAAAAGCAATTTTATTAGCATAAATTGTTGCATACACAATGGCAATATTTCCAATTACCTCAGTCGGTTTATAAAATTGAGATTCTGAAATTATTATCGAAGCTTCTCCCTGAGAATTGATATTTATATATTCTTCCCACTCATCAACCTTGTTATACCAAATTCCATCAGGGACGCAATAATGTTTAGCTAGCGCATATTGCCGATTAATAATTGCCTCCCAGTAAGAATGAACTTCCTGTTGTGCTCTTATCCAGTCAGGATCGCATGGAAGAGTCCCGCAACCCACTAATGCTAAAACTAAAAGTACGACCAAGAACAATAACAAAACTTTCCTTTTCATTTTTTATATATCCCCCCAATTTATTTAATTTTTAGAATTTATTTAAGTTCCCAATTTCCGTATGGGTAATTTTGCTTAATTAATTCTGTTTCGTATTCAAAGATATCGATATCCATTCCATTCGTTTTTTTACAGGGAAGAACTATGTTATCAACAATAATTCTCGCATATACCACAGCATTATTTTCAATTATCTCAGTCGGTTTATAAAATTTATCAAAATAAACCATCACCATCGAACACACGCCCTCAGAGTTAGTATTGATATATTCTTCCCACTCGTCAACCTTGTTATCCCATATTCCGCCAATTACACAATACAACTTAGCCAATACGTATTGCCGGTTAATGATTGCCTGCCAATAATTATAAACTACTTCTTCTGCCAAAAACCTATCAGTAGTTAATTCCGGAGCAACTACGCAACCGGTTAATACTAAAATTAAAGTTATGATCAAAGCCGATAACAAAACTTTCCTTTTCATCGCTTATACCCCCTAAATTATTCTTTTTTAAATTTTATTTAAGTTCCCAGCCTCCAGGGGGGTGATTTTGTTTAATTAACTCTACTTCATATTCAAAGTTATCACCATTAATTATACAACTACCAGGAAAAGGTATTATATCAACAAAAATTTCTGCATACACAATAGCATTATTTTCAATTGCCTCAGCTGGTTTGTAAAAATAAGGTAAATAAATCAATACTGAAGCCTCCCCTTCGGAATTATCCTTGATATATTCTTCCCATTCGTCAGTCTTGTTATACCATATTCCATCAGGAATACAGTAAAATTTAGCTAATTCATATTGCCGGTTAATGATCGCCACCCAATATTGATAAACTGTTTCTTTTGCACAATCTGCATCTTCCAGTCCATCAAGAAAATGAGGTTCGCAACCGGTAAGTATTAAAATTAAAAGTACGACAAAGAACGATGTTAAAACTTTTCTTTTCATTGCCTTTATCCCTCACTTATTTTAGACTTTATTTAAGTTCCCAATCTCCGGGAACTCTGGAAAGAAGTCGGACCGCCAGGCAATGATAAGTACTTGAATTCTTCTATCTTTAGATATTGAGGACATAGAAGAAGAAATTACCTCTACTCCACCGCTTCTTCTCATAATTTGTAATATTAGAATAGCACCAAAGACTATAAT
>Ga0209979_1002253_pt1 | contig 18835 bp, 12 predicted proteins | sample AnhtaG_FD_183114 | JGI IMG/M metagenome (GOLD analysis project Ga0209979, IMG submission 183114) | Deep subsurface microbial communities from Anholt, Denmark to uncover new lineages of life (NeLLi) - Anholt_01485 metaG (SPAdes) (version 2) | ecosystem: Environmental > Aquatic > Marine > Oceanic...
GCTGAGTCGTAAGGCTCAGTTCGATGTTGGCCTCGGCTGCTTGCAGCATGCGCCCCGCCAGTCCGCCCACAACGCGCAATCTGTTTTCATCAATGTCCATCAGAGTCATGGTCGCCACAGGCAATTCATCTTTTCTCTCGATGAGACCTTCGATGAGCTCTGGAGTATAGGTGCTGCCTCCACCGATGACACAGATCTTTAGTCCACTCACTTCGCGCCTCCGCTATGGCTCAGAGATGGCTACACTGCCTGGCGTAGCACCCTGTCCAGATGGTGAAAAAGGGAAAAAGAGCGCCTATTTGCCCACCACGACGTAGTCAGTAGGGGAGTGGACACGCTTCTTCTATCACGAACTTCTCAAAATCCTCAGCCTTCACTCCTGGGCGGAGCGCGATCATGTGTATACCGAAGACCTTCGACATGACTGAATCCTCCTTTCTCTGATGTACTGCTCTCTAAGGCGCTGCGTCCCCCGCTGGTGACACGTAGCTACTCCTGCGACCAATAACGTATTCCCGATTTTCGTCATCAAAATACCCGTACTTCATTCAGTGCTCTCCGTTTCCAAGCCGTAGCCAAATGGGAACAAAGGCGCTTCGGAACTGGCTGGATCGAACGGCACTTGAGCCATGGACTTGGGCCAGGTGTAGGACAGCTTGCCGGTGAAGGGGTAATCACCAGACAGGACATCGGCTACGCCCTGCCCCTCAGTACCTGGTAGCCAGGCGGCGATAAAAGCGTCCCATTGATCCAGATGTTCGGTGACAATCATCGGTCTGCCGGAAATGAGGATGACGACGATCCTTTCGCTTCTCTCTTTTACCAGCTCAATCAGCGCGGCATCCCGTTCAGAAAGCGTCAAATCCGCGCGATCCCCCGCGCCCTCGGCATAGGGCATTTCGCCCACCACGACGATGCCCACGTCGGCCATCTCATCCGTGACTCGCTCGAATCTGCCCCAGCGATCATAGAGGACAGTTGTCCCCTCAGGAACCGTGTTCTTGACCGCGTCCAATATCGTGGTCCCCGGAGTGATATTGCCCGCCTTTCCCTGCCACTCCATGGTCCAGCCACCACACTGGATGCCTACATCCTTTGCCGCTTGTCCGGCGACAAAAAATCAGTGGGGTATCCTTGGCCAGTGGCAGCGTATGGTTATCATTTCTCAACAGGACCAGAGACTTGCGAACTGCCTCGCGTGCGAGCTCTCTATGCTCGTCGGACCCAACCAGGGGGAGCAAGGACTCATCTGCAAGCGGTCTCTCAAAGAGCCCCAGTTGGAATTTCACGGCGAGAATTCGCCGCACGGCATCGTCAATTCTCTCCATTGGAACGTCTCCGTTGTTGACCGCCTTGGTCAGCGTGTTGATAAAGGTCACATAATCATAGGGGACCATGATCATATCCAGGCCAGCATTGATCGAGGTGACGATGTCGCTGTAGTAGTCGCCCGGAATCTGGTCAATGCCCCCCAGTCGGAGACGAGAAAGCCCTTGAAGCCCAACTCACCTTTCAGCACGTCGGTCAGCAAGTATCTTTGGGCATGCATTTTCATGTCGCCCCAACTGCTATAGGAGACCATGATGCTCATCGCGCCAGCATCAATGGCAGCCTTGTAGGGAGGAAGGTGTATGGCTGTCAAGGTGGCTTCGTCAACGTCAGTCACCCCTTGATCGAGCATGAATTGTTGTATGATAGAGGTGTCCGAACTCCCCCAGGCGGTTCCGCCATCTCCCACAAAGTGCTTGGGCGTGGCCAATACCGTGGTGGAGGCGCTCAAATCCGGGGTCTCGTCCACGTTTTGCAGTCCGCGCACGTAAGCGCTGGCTAATGTCGAAACGAGTTCGGTGTTTTCGCTGTAGCCTTCGTAGGTCCTGCCCCAGCGGTTGTCTTGAGGAACCGCGACGACAGGGCCAAAGTTCCAATAGATACCGGTGGCGGCCATCTCCACGGCAGTGACCCGGCCAATTCGCTCCACCAGGTCGGGGTCGCGGGTAGCGCCCAGGCCGATGTTATGGGGAAAGATCGTCGCACCCTTGAGGTTGCCATGCCCGTGAATGGCATCAACCCCGTAAATCAGGGGAATGCCCAGGCGAGTCTGCAAGGCGTATTCCTGAAAGCCGTTGACCATCTCGGCCCAGGATTCAGGTGTGTTTGGTCTGGGATATCCCCCACCTCCGCTCAACAGGCTACCAATAAAGCGGTCCGTGATGTCTTTCTTCCGGATGCTGTTCTTCTCCACCTGGGTCATCTGCCCGATCTTCTCGGCCAGGGTCATTCTGGCCAGTAAATCCTCTACCCTATCCTCCTCGCTAGCTTCGAGATCTTTGTAGACGGGGACTGTTTCTGCCTCGATGGTTACAGCAAGTTCAGTCCGCGTGGCAGTGGGTGTGAGCGGTGCCTTAATGGGAGTGGTACAGGCCGCCAGTAACATAATGGCGACGAACAGTACGTTCACCAAAAAGAAGGTTTTCTTGTGCATTGCCTATCATCCTTCCATGATTGGAAGATGTAGAGTGAGATAGATTGAGCGGACAGCGTGATTTGGTCGCCGCTCGCGATCATCTGTTCGCCGACTTTTTCGACCGGGTGCTCCGCGTCGAACAGCCAGGCTTCGGCCGAGCCGGTGGACTCGACACCGCTCAGGAACAGGGTCTTGGTCTGCTCTCCGTCAGCGCATCCTCAATCATCACGTCAGGACAGCTTTGACCATTACCTCAGCCTGGTCAGCCGGCGGCGGAGGAACAATGCTTCCCTCGATTGCCTGGCCATTCACCGTCAGCGATACTGTATTTCCCTCGCCAGCGCGCTCCTAAGTTACGCCAGCCAGATCTTGCGTCCACCACCCGGCGGGGTAATGGCCTCGATCTGGGCCAACTCTTCGGCGGTTAGCCGGGGGAGCAAAACTGCGCCCACGTCACCCTTCAGCGGAAGGAAACGAGCGCGACGTCGCGCTTGGGGACCTAAGGGGAGATGGAAACAGTATGCGACCTACGGACCACTTTTGGCTGGACACCTGGTGTAGCCAGCGGACCAGAAGACAGAGCGATTCTTCAGATTGACCAGATTCAGTAGATCACAGTCGCTCCCGGCGGATTTTGCCAAGCTCGCAGTCATTCCGCTCTAAGGCCCGTCCCCGGGCCGCCCGGGGACGGGCGGATGAGCTATATTGTGATCTACTGAGATTCGCTGGGCGCAGCGCAAGGACCTGGAGCAGACGATCAAGTCCCTTGCTGCGCCCAGGTTTACCAGGACGGCATCCGAGCACACGTAGCGTGGCCCGCAGATCGAGCGCCATCCCCTCTCCTAACCTGCAGCCAGCTCACTCGGACAGTGCCTTAATGATCTCCTGGCACAACTCGGGCAGGTCATCGGGCACCCGCCCGGTGATCAGGTTACCATCTCGGATCGCCGGGACATCCACAAACTCCGCCCCGGCGTTCTCCAGATCATCCTTTACGGCAACGTAGCCGGTCGCCTTCCTACCCTTTATGATACCCGCCGAGATCAAAACCCAGGGGCCATGGCAGATACTGGCGATGAACTTGCCCTGCCGGTCACACTCGCGCACGAGTTCGAGGGTCCCTGCGTGCAGCCGCAGGATATCGGGACCGTATCCACCAGGGAAGAATAGACAGTCAATATTCTCCGCCTTGAGTTCTTCCATGGGGACAGCGGTGTACCTATTGCCATCCGCCATCACAGGGATGGGGACCGGGTGACCGAACATACCTTTGACATCCTCGCCCACTGCTGAGACCAGGATTTCAGCCCCCTCTTCGCTGAGCCTCAGGATAGGGAAAAGAAGCTCGATGTCCTCGTACCTATTGGCCACGATCATAGCCACCTTCTTGCCAGACAGTTTCCCAGCCATTTGTTTTTTCCTCCTTTTTGGGTTATTGTGATGATCCAGACAATCCAATCTTGGTGGTGACGACGAACTTGCCCGTATCCAGTGCTGCGTCAAGTGAAACAGTATTTCCCTCGCCAGCGCGTTCCACGGAGATACGGTAGGTCACGCCTCGGAAGACGCGCGTGGCCTTGAAGCGCGGCCAGTCCCTGGGGATGACCGGGGCGATTTGCAGCCCCTCAAAGGTGGGCCGAATGCCCAGGATCCACTGCGTGATGGCCACGTAGTTCCAGGCGGCTGTGCCGGTCAGCCAGGAGTTCTTGGCCTCTGAACGAGGGTTCCTGGGCGTGGCTCACGCACCCACCAGCGCAGCAGGACCAGGCCCACTAGCCCGATCACGCAGGCCAAAGCAAAGAGCCCTCGGTAGTCCACTGCGCCAGCCAGCCACCCACCGACCATCGGTGCCACGGCAGCCGCAACACCAATCACTGTGTTGCTCAAACCGATGTAGGTCGGCCGCACCTCGGGGCTGCTGAACTCGAAGATAATTGCCATGCCCGAAAGCATGAAACCGGCAGTGGCCGTACCGGTGAGCGCAAAGACGGCGTGGAACCAGATAGGGGAAGGCGCCAGACTCGCTATCCCCACAGCTAGAGCGCTAAACAGCGTGCTCAGCTCCAACACCAGCTTGTGTCCCTTGCGGTCGGCCAGCACTCCGAACACGAGGTTGCTCAGCGCCTGGCCAGCGAGCATGCTGGCGGTGAAGTTCCCAGCCTGGCTATCGGGCAGATGCCAACGTTGTGCGGCGTAGACTGTCAGGAAACCGAGCCCCATGCCACCGACGGTTATGACCATCCGGCTGAGCAGGTAGCGTCGGAAGTTGGCGTCGATGCGCACGATGCCGGGCAAGCGCCGCCAGTATTCCCGCTGCGAGATCGCAGATTCCTGGCTGACCTGGGCCGGCTCGCGCGTGAGTGATAGAAAGACCCAGGAAATAAACATCAGGACCGCGGCCGCTGCGAAGCAGAGCACGTAGCCGAAGGGAAAACCGTAGTGATCGAGCAGCCAGGCAGCAACGAACGCGCCCAGCACGCCGGTCGCTGTTCCCCCGAAGTTGGTGATGCCGAGAAACCTCCCTCGGCGGTCGAGCGGGATGACCTTGGCCAGCATGTCCTGCCAACCGACGGCTACGACGCCCGCTCCACATATGAACCAAGCGAACAACACGAGGAAGACGACCAGGGCCGCCGTGCTGGAACGGGTGGCGAGCCAGGCCGCCGGCACCATCAGCATTACCGGCAGCCGCTCCGTGAACAGGCCCACGCGTACCGGCACCACCTTCTTGCGGGGCAGCCGTTGTATCCAATTGGCGGTGAGAAGTTGGGGCAAGAGCCAGCCAGTGTTGGATATCAGTGAGAGCAATCCGAACACGAACTCACTGTCCGTGAAATGCCTGACGTACATCGGCAGAACGGTGAGAGGTGTAATGAAGCTAATTCCAAACCAGAAGGAAGTACCATCCAGCATGTTGACGATGGCGTTATGGCGATAGTTGCGCTCTATCTCTTCCTCGAAACTGAGGGCCGTGTGTTCCGACGGACTCGATTGACTCGTCATGTGTTGGTTCCATCTTCTGCGTCCCTGCCTCTACCGCCCACGGGGGCGCACGCGTACATGGTGAACGTCTCGCTCTGGACCGTGTCGGCAGAACAGGGTCTGGCTGGCCTCGTTCATCTCGTACGTCCCGTCCGACACCTCGACCGTACAACCCTCTGGGTACTGATAGCTGGGGATGAAGATCTCGGTTGGAGCCGTCACCGTCGAGTCGTGCCGGAATTCAAACTCGAAAAGGCGTCGTTTGACGTTGAAGGCCATCCGCAGCGGTTCGCCGGCGATCTTCCGGGCATAGGGACGCACCAGCGCCTTCAACGCCCGCCCGCCGGAGTTGATGTCGTCGGGATCCGTCTGCTGATCACGGCTGAAGACAGAGAGGTCCTCGTCGTTCCACATGTCGCCGCGCTCATTGGTATTGTCGGCAGTGTAATTCCACAGGGTGAAGTTCAGTAGGTTGGCCTCTAGCGCCCGCATGTTGGCGTCCAGCGCTTTCACTTGAAGAGAGAAGTCGCCTGTACGGTAGGCTCGCTTGTCCTTCATGTCGAAGGGGATGCCGATCTCGCCGATGAGGGTGGGGACGCCGCCCATCCCCTCCGTCGCCCAATCCTTGACGGGCGCCAGTTCATCAACAAACCACTGCCGCACACGCCTGCCGCCAAAGACCAGTCTACCCTGTAAGGAGTCCACCATCAGGAAGGAATTAAAGCTCTTAGTGAACAGTGTCATACCATCGTACCAGTGAGCGGCGTCGACCACGTTCGGTTCGTCCTCTGGCCCCCACTTGAGATGAGTCTGCATCGGCTCCCCCTCGACGAAGATGATGGCGTCGGGATCGATCGAGCGTATCTCGCGAGCGTAGCGATTGGCCAAGGGGCGCAAGTAGTCGTTGGCAAAGTCCACCTTTCGGTCGCCGATCCGGGCGAAATGATTGGGGCGAAGCAGGCGCGGCTCGCCATCGAGCCCGATGTCCCACACGCTGTTCTGCTTCCAGACGCAGTCGTACCCCTCGCGCCAGACGCGCTTACCATCCGGGTTCACCAGCCGCTGGCCGCGCCGTCTGGGTCCGGTGATCCCCATGCTCCACACCTCGACCTGCTGGGGAAAACCAGCCCCCAGGATCATTGCCTGGAACGGCGTAGGTGCCTCGCCCATGCGCAATACTCCGCCAGTGGCGTTCAAGTCCTCCCAACCGATGAAACCGGCCGAGGGCTCGTTCATCACGTCGTGGCCCACGACGTTGGGCAAGCCCTTCAGCCGCAGTGCGACCTGCTTGACGGAGCCGATGTAGTGCCGCTGCAGGAACTCCTGTACCGGTTCGCCGTCCACCTTGGTCTGAGGAGCGAAGTCGTTGCCTCCGAAGAAGAGGGTGAACATCGTCGCCGCTGCCAGCTTGGAGTAGTTGGTGGGCCAGATCATGCGAGGGAAGGGGTCGCCGTGGATACAGTGGACGATCGCTGCCCGGGTCTCGGAGAACTTGGTGACGTCCATCCCTATGATTTCGAAGGTCCAGCCAGGGGCGCCGTCGCCGCCCGACATGCGGCTCCAGACGTCCTGGTGGGGGTCGATGAACAGGTCGAAACCATACTCACCGGCCTTCTTGACCATAGCGTAAAGGTAGTCCAAGTACTGCTCGTCGTACTCGCCTGGACCGGCGTGCTCGATCGCCTCCCAGGGTACGAGGAAGCGCAGGAAATTGAACCCCCACGCTCGCAGGCGGGAGAGGTGCTCGTCGGCCTCTTCCAGCGGAAACGGGCGTCCCACGAAGGAGACGTGGCGATGATCGAAGAAGCTCTCGCGCCGGTGGGTCGCGCCATCGGGCTCGTAGGGCACCTTGGAGCTACCGCCCAGGTTGACGCCGCGCAGCATCAACGTGCGTCCCTCGTCATCCTTGAACCAGATGCCATCGGTATGCATCGGTCCCTCCTTTGTCCTTTCCAGATTTCCGCACTGCCCCTGTATCTCCTACGCGAGAGCAGGGGAACGGCATGTGTTTCACCACACTCGCTTGGGGGGCTTCTGCCTCCCGAGCCGGCGGCGCCGCTTCATCTTGTACCGCTGCTTCTTTCGCCAGAGATCGCGCTTTTCCGCTTCTTCATCCAATTGATAGCGGATCGCCTTCCACTGGCCTGGGACGACGCCCACGGTGGCTTCGACAGTCAGGAGGATGCTCGCCGCCGAGATCGCGTTCTGTACGACGGTCCGGGCCGTGCGGGTGGAATCGAGGATCCCCCACTCGCGCAGGTCACCGAACTCGCGGCGCAGCACGTCGTAGCCGATGAAGGGATTCCTGGTCTCATCCTGACGCCGACACACCTCTTCAAGGACTGCCCCACCGTCCTCGCCAGCGTTGGCGGCCAATTGGCGCAGCGGCACCTCGAAGGCGCGCTGCAGGCAACGCACGGCGGCGGCTTCTTCCATGCACTCAGGCTCCACGGCGTCCAGCGCAGGGATGACGTTCAAGAAAGCCACCGCACCGCCTGGCTGTATGCCCTCCTCGACAGCTCCCCGTACGGCGGCAAGCGCCTTCTTGAAGAGGCGTTCTCGCTCGTCGCGCTGCGCCCTCGTCACCCCCCCCACACGGATCGTGGCCACACCGTCTTTCAGGGCTGCCAACCGCTGCTGGAGCTTGTCCTGCGTGTGTTTGTCCTCGGTCTGCTCCATTAGAGTCCGAATCTCGGCGACGCGCGCCTCAATTGCTGCCGCTGAACCATCGCCTCCCGTCAGCGTGGTCCGGTTGTGGGTAGCGACGGCCGGGGTCAGGAGAGCAAAATCCACGGCCAGGTCGGCTCCGGCTAGGCCAAAGAAGCCGAAGGCCACGGGAGGAGACGAGCCAGCTTGAGCCAGAGCCTCCTCGGAGGATCGTCTGATCTCCGCCAGGGCCGGCTCCAGCCCGACCACCTGGTGGTTGCCTGACCCAGCCTGGCCAAACCCCAGGATATGGCCGTTTTCGTCGGCGACCAGAGCGAAGGTCTTGGTTGCACCAGCGTCTACGCCCAGAACGAGACTCATGTCCTCCCCGGTTTCGGTACGCCTTCGGCTACTCAACCCAAGCCGAATTGCGATAAGTAAGCTCGGTTGGCCTCCTTGATGGCCGCCCAGAGCCCTTGGGCCACGGCAAGGGAGGGCACCAATGGATGAGCCAGAAGAGCTTGCAAAGCCGCCTGCTCATCCCCCTCCACTCCGGCCAGTACTGTTAGTTCCTCATAGGCCTTGACAGCCTGGGTCAGCCCTCGTATCGCTGGGGGCATGGGGGCCACGGGGATCGCTCGGGCGCCGCCCCCATTGATCACTGAGGGCAGCTCCACCACACAGTGCGGAGGGAGATCGGGCAGGGCACCGTTGTTACGTGTGTTGACGATGTGCACCTCGCCCTTGTCACGATGGATGGCGCTGATGACGGCCACGGCTACGGTGGAATAGTGGGCGCCACCCCGCTTCTCTAGCAGCTTGGGTTTGTGCCTGAGGTTGGGGTCAGCGTAGAGCTCCAGCAAGCCGGCTTCGATCTCCCGGACTACCTCTCCCCGAGTTCTCTCCGCCCGGCGCTGCTCGGCCACCACCTGATCGTGGTTGTAGTAATAGGTCAGGTAATAGTTGGGCAGCATCCTCAGCGTCTCGAGAAGCTCTGGGGAAAAGGTGGATTCGCCCGCCCTGGCCTGGCCAATGGCACTCTCCAGCACCTGGTCAAAGACATCCTCGCCATCTAGCGTCACGCCGCGAATCCAGCTCAGGTGGTTCAATCCAACGTAGTCCAACTGGATGCGCTCAGGGGCAACACCCAACTGCTGGGCGATGCCCCGCTGGAACCCAATGGGTGAGTTGCACAGGCCAACGGTAGGGATATTGGTGTATTTGAGCAGGGTCTCCGTGATGATGCCCGAAGGATTGGTGAAATTGATGAGGTGGGCCCCTGGTGCCACCTCGGCCATGTCGTGGGCAATGTCCAGGAGCACGGGAATGGTGCGCAGTGCCTTGGCAAAGCCACCTGGACCTGTGGTCTCCTGGCCCACTACCCCAAATCGAAGGGGGATGTTTTCATCTTGAATGCGGCAGGCCAGCCCCCCTACTCGAATCTGGGTAATGACGTAGTCGGCCCCTTCCAGCGCTTCTTTCCGCTGAGTCGTAAGGCTCAGTTCGATGTTGGCCTCGGCTGCTTGCAGCATGCGCCCCGCCAGTCCGCCCACAACGCGCAATCTGTTTTCATCAATGTCCATCAGAGTCATGGTCGCCACAGGCAATTCATCTTTTCTCTCGATGAGACCTTCGATGAGCTCTGGAGTATAGGTGCTGCCTCCACCGATGACACAGATCTTTAGTCCACTCACTTCGCGCCTCCGCTATGGCTCAGAGATGGCTACACTGCCTGGCGTAGCACCCTGTCCAGATGGTGAAAAAGGGAAAAAGAGCGCCTATTTGCCCACCACGACGTAGTCAGTAGGGGAGTGGACACGCTTCTTCTATCACGAACTTCTCAAAATCCTCAGCCTTCACTCCTGGGCGGAGCGCGATCATGTGTATACCGAAGACCTTCGACATGACTGAATCCTCCTTTCTCTGATGTACTGCTCTCTAAGGCGCTGCGTCCCCCGCTGGTGACACGTAGCTACTCCTGCGACCAATAACGTATTCCCGATTTTCGTCATCAAAATACCCGTACTTCATTCAGTGCTCTCCGTTTCCAAGCCGTAGCCAAATGGGAACAAAGGCGCTTCGGAACTGGCTGGATCGAACGGCACTTGAGCCATGGACTTGGGCCAGGTGTAGGACAGCTTGCCGGTGAAGGGGTAATCACCAGACAGGACATCGGCTACGCCCTGCCCCTCAGTACCTGGTAGCCAGGCGGCGATAAAAGCGTCCCATTGATCCAGATGTTCGGTGACAATCATCGGTCTGCCGGAAATGAGGATGACGACGATCCTTTCGCTTCTCTCTTTTACCAGCTCAATCAGCGCGGCATCCCGTTCAGAAAGCGTCAAATCCGCGCGATCCCCCGCGCCCTCGGCATAGGGCATTTCGCCCACCACGACGATGCCCACGTCGGCCATCTCATCCGTGACTCGCTCGAATCTGCCCCAGCGATCATAGAGGACAGTTGTCCCCTCAGGAACCGTGTTCTTGACCGCGTCCAATATCGTGGTCCCCGGAGTGATATTGCCCGCCTTTCCCTGCCACTCCATGGTCCAGCCACCACACTGGATGCCTACATCCTTTGCCGCTTGTCCGGCGACAAAAAATCAGTGGGGTATCCTTGGCCAGTGGCAGCGTATGGTTATCATTTCTCAACAGGACCAGAGACTTGCGAACTGCCTCGCGTGCGAGCTCTCTATGCTCGTCGGACCCAACCAGGGGGAGCAAGGACTCATCTGCAAGCGGTCTCTCAAAGAGCCCCAGTTGGAATTTCACGGCGAGAATTCGCCGCACGGCATCGTCAATTCTCTCCATTGGAACGTCTCCGTTGTTGACCGCCTTGGTCAGCGTGTTGATAAAGGTCACATAATCATAGGGGACCATGATCATATCCAGGCCAGCATTGATCGAGGTGACGATGTCGCTGTAGTAGTCGCCCGGAATCTGGTCAATGCCCCCCAGTCGGAGACGAGAAAGCCCTTGAAGCCCAACTCACCTTTCAGCACGTCGGTCAGCAAGTATCTTTGGGCATGCATTTTCATGTCGCCCCAACTGCTATAGGAGACCATGATGCTCATCGCGCCAGCATCAATGGCAGCCTTGTAGGGAGGAAGGTGTATGGCTGTCAAGGTGGCTTCGTCAACGTCAGTCACCCCTTGATCGAGCATGAATTGTTGTATGATAGAGGTGTCCGAACTCCCCCAGGCGGTTCCGCCATCTCCCACAAAGTGCTTGGGCGTGGCCAATACCGTGGTGGAGGCGCTCAAATCCGGGGTCTCGTCCACGTTTTGCAGTCCGCGCACGTAAGCGCTGGCTAATGTCGAAACGAGTTCGGTGTTTTCGCTGTAGCCTTCGTAGGTCCTGCCCCAGCGGTTGTCTTGAGGAACCGCGACGACAGGGCCAAAGTTCCAATAGATACCGGTGGCGGCCATCTCCACGGCAGTGACCCGGCCAATTCGCTCCACCAGGTCGGGGTCGCGGGTAGCGCCCAGGCCGATGTTATGGGGAAAGATCGTCGCACCCTTGAGGTTGCCATGCCCGTGAATGGCATCAACCCCGTAAATCAGGGGAATGCCCAGGCGAGTCTGCAAGGCGTATTCCTGAAAGCCGTTGACCATCTCGGCCCAGGATTCAGGTGTGTTTGGTCTGGGATATCCCCCACCTCCGCTCAACAGGCTACCAATAAAGCGGTCCGTGATGTCTTTCTTCCGGATGCTGTTCTTCTCCACCTGGGTCATCTGCCCGATCTTCTCGGCCAGGGTCATTCTGGCCAGTAAATCCTCTACCCTATCCTCCTCGCTAGCTTCGAGATCTTTGTAGACGGGGACTGTTTCTGCCTCGATGGTTACAGCAAGTTCAGTCCGCGTGGCAGTGGGTGTGAGCGGTGCCTTAATGGGAGTGGTACAGGCCGCCAGTAACATAATGGCGACGAACAGTACGTTCACCAAAAAGAAGGTTTTCTTGTGCATTGCCTATCATCCTTCCATGATTGGAAGATGTAGAGTGAGATAGATTGAGCGGACAGCGTGATTTGGTCGCCGCTCGCGATCATCTGTTCGCCGACTTTTTCGACCGGGTGCTCCGCGTCGAACAGCCAGGCTTCGGCCGAGCCGGTGGACTCGACACCGCTCAGGAACAGGGTCTTGGTCTGCTCTCCGTCAGCGCATCCTCAATCATCACGTCAGGACAGCTTTGACCATTACCTCAGCCTGGTCAGCCGGCGGCGGAGGAACAATGCTTCCCTCGATTGCCTGGCCATTCACCGTCAGCGATACTGTATTTCCCTCGCCAGCGCGCTCCTAAGTTACGCCAGCCAGATCTTGCGTCCACCACCCGGCGGGGTAATGGCCTCGATCTGGGCCAACTCTTCGGCGGTTAGCCGGGGGAGCAAAACTGCGCCCACGTCACCCTTCAGCGGAAGGAAACGAGCGCGACGTCGCGCTTGGGGACCTAAGGGGAGATGGAAACAGTATGCGACCTACGGACCACTTTTGGCTGGACACCTGGTGTAGCCAGCGGACCAGAAGACAGAGCGATTCTTCAGATTGACCAGATTCAGTAGATCACAGTCGCTCCCGGCGGATTTTGCCAAGCTCGCAGTCATTCCGCTCTAAGGCCCGTCCCCGGGCCGCCCGGGGACGGGCGGATGAGCTATATTGTGATCTACTGAGATTCGCTGGGCGCAGCGCAAGGACCTGGAGCAGACGATCAAGTCCCTTGCTGCGCCCAGGTTTACCAGGACGGCATCCGAGCACACGTAGCGTGGCCCGCAGATCGAGCGCCATCCCCTCTCCTAACCTGCAGCCAGCTCACTCGGACAGTGCCTTAATGATCTCCTGGCACAACTCGGGCAGGTCATCGGGCACCCGCCCGGTGATCAGGTTACCATCTCGGATCGCCGGGACATCCACAAACTCCGCCCCGGCGTTCTCCAGATCATCCTTTACGGCAACGTAGCCGGTCGCCTTCCTACCCTTTATGATACCCGCCGAGATCAAAACCCAGGGGCCATGGCAGATACTGGCGATGAACTTGCCCTGCCGGTCACACTCGCGCACGAGTTCGAGGGTCCCTGCGTGCAGCCGCAGGATATCGGGACCGTATCCACCAGGGAAGAATAGACAGTCAATATTCTCCGCCTTGAGTTCTTCCATGGGGACAGCGGTGTACCTATTGCCATCCGCCATCACAGGGATGGGGACCGGGTGACCGAACATACCTTTGACATCCTCGCCCACTGCTGAGACCAGGATTTCAGCCCCCTCTTCGCTGAGCCTCAGGATAGGGAAAAGAAGCTCGATGTCCTCGTACCTATTGGCCACGATCATAGCCACCTTCTTGCCAGACAGTTTCCCAGCCATTTGTTTTTTCCTCCTTTTTGGGTTATTGTGATGATCCAGACAATCCAATCTTGGTGGTGACGACGAACTTGCCCGTATCCAGTGCTGCGTCAAGTGAAACAGTATTTCCCTCGCCAGCGCGTTCCACGGAGATACGGTAGGTCACGCCTCGGAAGACGCGCGTGGCCTTGAAGCGCGGCCAGTCCCTGGGGATGACCGGGGCGATTTGCAGCCCCTCAAAGGTGGGCCGAATGCCCAGGATCCACTGCGTGATGGCCACGTAGTTCCAGGCGGCTGTGCCGGTCAGCCAGGAGTTCTTGGCCTCTGAACGAGGGTTCCTGGGCGTGGCTCACGCACCCACCAGCGCAGCAGGACCAGGCCCACTAGCCCGATCACGCAGGCCAAAGCAAAGAGCCCTCGGTAGTCCACTGCGCCAGCCAGCCACCCACCGACCATCGGTGCCACGGCAGCCGCAACACCAATCACTGTGTTGCTCAAACCGATGTAGGTCGGCCGCACCTCGGGGCTGCTGAACTCGAAGATAATTGCCATGCCCGAAAGCATGAAACCGGCAGTGGCCGTACCGGTGAGCGCAAAGACGGCGTGGAACCAGATAGGGGAAGGCGCCAGACTCGCTATCCCCACAGCTAGAGCGCTAAACAGCGTGCTCAGCTCCAACACCAGCTTGTGTCCCTTGCGGTCGGCCAGCACTCCGAACACGAGGTTGCTCAGCGCCTGGCCAGCGAGCATGCTGGCGGTGAAGTTCCCAGCCTGGCTATCGGGCAGATGCCAACGTTGTGCGGCGTAGACTGTCAGGAAACCGAGCCCCATGCCACCGACGGTTATGACCATCCGGCTGAGCAGGTAGCGTCGGAAGTTGGCGTCGATGCGCACGATGCCGGGCAAGCGCCGCCAGTATTCCCGCTGCGAGATCGCAGATTCCTGGCTGACCTGGGCCGGCTCGCGCGTGAGTGATAGAAAGACCCAGGAAATAAACATCAGGACCGCGGCCGCTGCGAAGCAGAGCACGTAGCCGAAGGGAAAACCGTAGTGATCGAGCAGCCAGGCAGCAACGAACGCGCCCAGCACGCCGGTCGCTGTTCCCCCGAAGTTGGTGATGCCGAGAAACCTCCCTCGGCGGTCGAGCGGGATGACCTTGGCCAGCATGTCCTGCCAACCGACGGCTACGACGCCCGCTCCACATATGAACCAAGCGAACAACACGAGGAAGACGACCAGGGCCGCCGTGCTGGAACGGGTGGCGAGCCAGGCCGCCGGCACCATCAGCATTACCGGCAGCCGCTCCGTGAACAGGCCCACGCGTACCGGCACCACCTTCTTGCGGGGCAGCCGTTGTATCCAATTGGCGGTGAGAAGTTGGGGCAAGAGCCAGCCAGTGTTGGATATCAGTGAGAGCAATCCGAACACGAACTCACTGTCCGTGAAATGCCTGACGTACATCGGCAGAACGGTGAGAGGTGTAATGAAGCTAATTCCAAACCAGAAGGAAGTACCATCCAGCATGTTGACGATGGCGTTATGGCGATAGTTGCGCTCTATCTCTTCCTCGAAACTGAGGGCCGTGTGTTCCGACGGACTCGATTGACTCGTCATGTGTTGGTTCCATCTTCTGCGTCCCTGCCTCTACCGCCCACGGGGGCGCACGCGTACATGGTGAACGTCTCGCTCTGGACCGTGTCGGCAGAACAGGGTCTGGCTGGCCTCGTTCATCTCGTACGTCCCGTCCGACACCTCGACCGTACAACCCTCTGGGTACTGATAGCTGGGGATGAAGATCTCGGTTGGAGCCGTCACCGTCGAGTCGTGCCGGAATTCAAACTCGAAAAGGCGTCGTTTGACGTTGAAGGCCATCCGCAGCGGTTCGCCGGCGATCTTCCGGGCATAGGGACGCACCAGCGCCTTCAACGCCCGCCCGCCGGAGTTGATGTCGTCGGGATCCGTCTGCTGATCACGGCTGAAGACAGAGAGGTCCTCGTCGTTCCACATGTCGCCGCGCTCATTGGTATTGTCGGCAGTGTAATTCCACAGGGTGAAGTTCAGTAGGTTGGCCTCTAGCGCCCGCATGTTGGCGTCCAGCGCTTTCACTTGAAGAGAGAAGTCGCCTGTACGGTAGGCTCGCTTGTCCTTCATGTCGAAGGGGATGCCGATCTCGCCGATGAGGGTGGGGACGCCGCCCATCCCCTCCGTCGCCCAATCCTTGACGGGCGCCAGTTCATCAACAAACCACTGCCGCACACGCCTGCCGCCAAAGACCAGTCTACCCTGTAAGGAGTCCACCATCAGGAAGGAATTAAAGCTCTTAGTGAACAGTGTCATACCATCGTACCAGTGAGCGGCGTCGACCACGTTCGGTTCGTCCTCTGGCCCCCACTTGAGATGAGTCTGCATCGGCTCCCCCTCGACGAAGATGATGGCGTCGGGATCGATCGAGCGTATCTCGCGAGCGTAGCGATTGGCCAAGGGGCGCAAGTAGTCGTTGGCAAAGTCCACCTTTCGGTCGCCGATCCGGGCGAAATGATTGGGGCGAAGCAGGCGCGGCTCGCCATCGAGCCCGATGTCCCACACGCTGTTCTGCTTCCAGACGCAGTCGTACCCCTCGCGCCAGACGCGCTTACCATCCGGGTTCACCAGCCGCTGGCCGCGCCGTCTGGGTCCGGTGATCCCCATGCTCCACACCTCGACCTGCTGGGGAAAACCAGCCCCCAGGATCATTGCCTGGAACGGCGTAGGTGCCTCGCCCATGCGCAATACTCCGCCAGTGGCGTTCAAGTCCTCCCAACCGATGAAACCGGCCGAGGGCTCGTTCATCACGTCGTGGCCCACGACGTTGGGCAAGCCCTTCAGCCGCAGTGCGACCTGCTTGACGGAGCCGATGTAGTGCCGCTGCAGGAACTCCTGTACCGGTTCGCCGTCCACCTTGGTCTGAGGAGCGAAGTCGTTGCCTCCGAAGAAGAGGGTGAACATCGTCGCCGCTGCCAGCTTGGAGTAGTTGGTGGGCCAGATCATGCGAGGGAAGGGGTCGCCGTGGATACAGTGGACGATCGCTGCCCGGGTCTCGGAGAACTTGGTGACGTCCATCCCTATGATTTCGAAGGTCCAGCCAGGGGCGCCGTCGCCGCCCGACATGCGGCTCCAGACGTCCTGGTGGGGGTCGATGAACAGGTCGAAACCATACTCACCGGCCTTCTTGACCATAGCGTAAAGGTAGTCCAAGTACTGCTCGTCGTACTCGCCTGGACCGGCGTGCTCGATCGCCTCCCAGGGTACGAGGAAGCGCAGGAAATTGAACCCCCACGCTCGCAGGCGGGAGAGGTGCTCGTCGGCCTCTTCCAGCGGAAACGGGCGTCCCACGAAGGAGACGTGGCGATGATCGAAGAAGCTCTCGCGCCGGTGGGTCGCGCCATCGGGCTCGTAGGGCACCTTGGAGCTACCGCCCAGGTTGACGCCGCGCAGCATCAACGTGCGTCCCTCGTCATCCTTGAACCAGATGCCATCGGTATGCATCGGTCCCTCCTTTGTCCTTTCCAGATTTCCGCACTGCCCCTGTATCTCCTACGCGAGAGCAGGGGAACGGCATGTGTTTCACCACACTCGCTTGGGGGGCTTCTGCCTCCCGAGCCGGCGGCGCCGCTTCATCTTGTACCGCTGCTTCTTTCGCCAGAGATCGCGCTTTTCCGCTTCTTCATCCAATTGATAGCGGATCGCCTTCCACTGGCCTGGGACGACGCCCACGGTGGCTTCGACAGTCAGGAGGATGCTCGCCGCCGAGATCGCGTTCTGTACGACGGTCCGGGCCGTGCGGGTGGAATCGAGGATCCCCCACTCGCGCAGGTCACCGAACTCGCGGCGCAGCACGTCGTAGCCGATGAAGGGATTCCTGGTCTCATCCTGACGCCGACACACCTCTTCAAGGACTGCCCCACCGTCCTCGCCAGCGTTGGCGGCCAATTGGCGCAGCGGCACCTCGAAGGCGCGCTGCAGGCAACGCACGGCGGCGGCTTCTTCCATGCACTCAGGCTCCACGGCGTCCAGCGCAGGGATGACGTTCAAGAAAGCCACCGCACCGCCTGGCTGTATGCCCTCCTCGACAGCTCCCCGTACGGCGGCAAGCGCCTTCTTGAAGAGGCGTTCTCGCTCGTCGCGCTGCGCCCTCGTCACCCCCCCCACACGGATCGTGGCCACACCGTCTTTCAGGGCTGCCAACCGCTGCTGGAGCTTGTCCTGCGTGTGTTTGTCCTCGGTCTGCTCCATTAGAGTCCGAATCTCGGCGACGCGCGCCTCAATTGCTGCCGCTGAACCATCGCCTCCCGTCAGCGTGGTCCGGTTGTGGGTAGCGACGGCCGGGGTCAGGAGAGCAAAATCCACGGCCAGGTCGGCTCCGGCTAGGCCAAAGAAGCCGAAGGCCACGGGAGGAGACGAGCCAGCTTGAGCCAGAGCCTCCTCGGAGGATCGTCTGATCTCCGCCAGGGCCGGCTCCAGCCCGACCACCTGGTGGTTGCCTGACCCAGCCTGGCCAAACCCCAGGATATGGCCGTTTTCGTCGGCGACCAGAGCGAAGGTCTTGGTTGCACCAGCGTCTACGCCCAGAACGAGACTCATGTCCTCCCCGGTTTCGGTACGCCTTCGGCTACTCAACCCAAGCCGAATTGCGATAAGTAAGCTCGGTTGGCCTCCTTGATGGCCGCCCAGAGCCCTTGGGCCACGGCAAGGGAGGGCACCAATGGATGAGCCAGAAGAGCTTGCAAAGCCGCCTGCTCATCCCCCTCCACTCCGGCCAGTACTGTTAGTTCCTCATAGGCCTTGACAGCCTGGGTCAGCCCTCGTATCGCTGGGGGCATGGGGGCCACGGGGATCGCTCGGGCGCCGCCCCCATTGATCACTGAGGGCAGCTCCACCACACAGTGCGGAGGGAGATCGGGCAGGGCACCGTTGTTACGTGTGTTGACGATGTGCACCTCGCCCTTGTCACGATGGATGGCGCTGATGACGGCCACGGCTACGGTGGAATAGTGGGCGCCACCCCGCTTCTCTAGCAGCTTGGGTTTGTGCCTGAGGTTGGGGTCAGCGTAGAGCTCCAGCAAGCCGGCTTCGATCTCCCGGACTACCTCTCCCCGAGTTCTCTCCGCCCGGCGCTGCTCGGCCACCACCTGATCGTGGTTGTAGTAATAGGTCAGGTAATAGTTGGGCAGCATCCTCAGCGTCTCGAGAAGCTCTGGGGAAAAGGTGGATTCGCCCGCCCTGGCCTGGCCAATGGCACTCTCCAGCACCTGGTCAAAGACATCCTCGCCATCTAGCGTCACGCCGCGAATCCAGCTCAGGTGGTTCAATCCAACGTAGTCCAACTGGATGCGCTCAGGGGCAACACCCAACTGCTGGGCGATGCCCC
>Ga0209979_1002254_pt1 | contig 18829 bp, 14 predicted proteins | sample AnhtaG_FD_183114 | JGI IMG/M metagenome (GOLD analysis project Ga0209979, IMG submission 183114) | Deep subsurface microbial communities from Anholt, Denmark to uncover new lineages of life (NeLLi) - Anholt_01485 metaG (SPAdes) (version 2) | ecosystem: Environmental > Aquatic > Marine > Oceanic...
AACTTCTTCGCCAAGCTCAAGCAATATCGCGCCATCGCCACTCGTTACGACAAAACTGCCGACAACTTCCTGGCCGCCATTCACCTCGCCGCTTCTGTCATCTGGTTGATTTGACGACACGCCCTAGATGGCGCCTTGAATTTCTGTTGCGGGGAGGAAAAAGAGAGGAGGCTGTCTGAGCGCAGCGAGTTTGCCTCCTCTCCCTCCCTGCGACAGAAATTCAAGGGATGGGTCGCCATCTCGGCGCGCCTTTCTTTTGCCTACTTTTCTTTGGCAAGACAAAGAAAAGTAGGTCGGCCCCGGCAGGGGGCGAAAGGGAAGCAGACCACCAAGGCCCACTCAAAGCAGAAGCGCAAAAATGAAATGGACCGACAAAGCCGGTCCAAAGCAAAGATCAAGCGCCGAGCAGCTCGGCCACAGCACAACCAACGACAACGGTAGCGCCACGAAGATCGTTCAGTCGTAGATTCTCGTCAGTGTTATGCCCACGCGCTTCCATCAGCGTGCGCGGCCCCGCACCGTACAGAACCGTCGGCACGCCCTTGGCCGTGTAATGCCGCGCATCGGTGTACAGCGGCACGCCGTGCACCGGCACATCCCCACCAAACACCGCCAGCGCATTGCGCCGCAAAGCCCCAATCAGCGTCTGTACACCGGGCAGCTCCGCCAGCGGCTCAGCCAATAAGATCCGCTCAACCGAAACCTGAATCCCCGGCCGCTCAGCCGCAGCCCGCTCGATCACCGCGCGCAGCTCACCTTCCGCATCGCGCCCTGCTTCTTCGGGAATCATCCGCCGGTCAATGCGGAACGTCACGAGATCCGGCACGACGTTGGTGTTGATGCCGCCCTGGATCAAGCCGACATTCAACGTCGCATGATCAATCCCGGTCACGGCCGAGCGCCGCGTCGCCAGCTCCGCGCGATACGCATACACCGCCTGCAGGATATGCGTCGCTGCTTCGATGGCATCGATGCCGGTATGCGGCATGGCGGCATGCGCCTGCTTGCCGCGCACCGTCACCTGCACGTGCAGGCAGCCGTTGTGCGCGGAGGTGATGCCATACGCAAACCCCGCCGAGATCGCGTAGTCCGGCTTGCTCAGGCCTTGATCCAGCAGCCACTTCGGTCCGATGTCGCCGCCGGTCTCTTCGTCATACGTGAAGTGCAGCTCGACCGTGCCGTTGAGCTTGGCACCGCGCTTCTCGGCGTCGATCAACGCCAGCAGCGCCCACGTGTAGGTCGCGAAATCCGACTTGGAGACGGCCACGCCGCGCCCGAACATGGTGGGGCCGTGTTCAGTCTCGACGATCTCGCCGCCGTACGGGTCGTGCGTCCAGCCCAGGCCGGGCGGGACCACGTCGCCGTGCGCGTTCATGGCGACCGTGGGGCCACTTGACTGGCCGCCGCTGCCGAATGTGTGCCGCACGATCAGGTTGGTGGCGCTGACCATGCCGACCGCGCGCACCTGCGCCTCCGGCACGGCGTGCGCCTCGACCGTCAAGCCCAACGCTTCCAGCAGCGCTTTCGCGCGTGCCGCGTGCGGGGCGCAGTCGCCGGACGGGTTGTCCGACGGCACCTTCACCAGCTCGCGCAGGAATTCGATCTGCTGTGCATGCGCGGCCTCGACAAAGGCACGGATGTCCGCGTCGATGCCGGGGGAGGTGAGTTGAGCCTGGGTCATGTCGATGGTCTCCTTGTTGTTGAGAGCGTGAACGCTGCAAGCGAATCGAAACGGCGCTCCAATGCATCAGCGCCGCCGCAGACAGTACGTGGCGTACTGCGGGGCGGCGCTGGGCCGTCAGAATCGCTTCTCAGCGGTCTACTTTGCGGCTTGCATCGCCGCTTCGGTCAACCACACCGATTCGGGCAAGTCCTGCTCGTCGCAGTTATGGCCTTCGCCGCCGCGGTCGACGACGAGGAAGTCGCTCACCTCGCCCAGCGCCAGCAGCGGGTGGTGCCACACGCCGCGCGCGTAGTTCACACCCTGCCAGCCGCGCGACACGAAGGCGCGCAGCTTGCTCGGGTCCAGCTCACCGGCCGGCGCCACGACCACCAGGTACGGCTTGTCGTTCTGCGGGATGAAGGCCTGGCTGCCACGCGGGTGGCGCTCCAGCATCTTCACCTCGAACGGCAGCGTGCGCGGCTGGCCACGGAACAGGTTGATGAGCGCCCGGCCGCCCTCGCCCACGTCCACATTGGCGAGGTCATGGAAGCGCGTGGTCGTGCCCTGGTTGATGGGGAATTGCTTAGCCCCCTCCAGTTCGATCACGTCGCCGAACGGCGCGAAGGCTTCGCGCGTGAGCGGCTCGATGGTCAGTGCCACGCCGTGAGTGGCAACTGCGGCGGCGTCTTGGCTCATTCGAGAACTCCCCACAGACGCAGGCGCGACACGCCGCCGTCCGGGAACATGTTGAAACGCACGTGGGTGACGGGGCCCAGGTCGGCGATCTCGGCTTCGTAGTAATGCTGGAGGTCCATCTGCAGCTTCTGCTCGGGCAGCAGCGTTTGCCAGAACATCGCTTGCGTCTTCAGCGAGCTGTCGGTGCCGCCCACCACGCGCGCGGCCTGGATGGAGACGCGATCCGCGAAGTTGCCCTTGAAGTGCGCGGTGTCGACTTCGATCTTGCGGATGCGGCCCGGCTGCGCCAGTGCGATCACGCACCAGTCGTTGCCCGGCTCGCGGCGGCGGCGCGTTTCCCAGCCGTCACCCATGTTCACGCCGCGGCCCGGCATCAGCATGTTGGAAGCCGGCCCGAAGTGCTGGTTGTTGGCTTCGACGATGTAGGCGCCGTTTTCCATGGCGGCCAGGTCGAACAGCTTGGTGCGGTCAGCGCCCTTCCAGTCGACTTGCGGCTGGCCGTACACGCGCAGGCGTGCGATGCCGCCGTCCGGGAAGATGTTCACGCGCAGGTGCGTGAAGGCTTGCGTGCTGCTCACGTCCACGTAGGCGTGGCTGTTGCCCTGCAGGGTGGTCGACGGAACGATTTCCGTCCACTGCGTGGCGTCGGTCGGCTCGCCGTCCGGCAGGTAGGCGGCTTCGATGGACGCGGCCGGCGGGAAGTTGCCGGTGAAGTGGCTGGTGTCGATGTCCACGCCCTTCACGACGCCCGGGCGGGCCAGCTTGACGATGCAGTGGTCGTAGCCGCCGTTGCGGCGACGGCGCGTTTCCCAGCCGTCCATCCACTTGCCGTTGTTGTCGTACTTGCCAGGGATGAAGACGGCCGGCTCGGGGTTGAGCATGCGGTCCTTCGGCGCGAAGAATTCGTCGGTCGCGAACGTGGCTTCGGCGCCCAGGCGCGGGTCGGCCAGGTTGATGTAGCGGCGCGTGAATTCGGGGGCGTTCGGATCGAGCGTGGGCATCGCCATGGGAAAACTCCTTGGTGTTTGTCTCGTGGATGTTATAGGGCGGGAAACGTTGAACGGGAGGTGCAACGAACCGGCCGGAGGTGCAGCGTGTGGAGGCGAATGCGCAAGGCATTGCGGGACTGCATGCGGACCATCCTAGCACGTGAATTCAGGAATTGCATACAAAAATTGTATCGCCTATGATGCTGTCACTCGTTCGACAATCCGTGCTGACAATCTAGGGCGGCGCGACGAGCGTGACAGAGCATTTCCGACAATCGCGGTAGACGAAAACGGAGGCTCGCGACACCTGCAAATCCAAAGGAGGATTCACCATGCAACGCTTCACGCGCCCGTTGTTCGGGCAAGTTTTGATCGCCCTTGCGCTGGGCATCGCGCTGGGCATCTGGGCGCCCGACTTCGCGCAGCATCTACAGCCGCTCGGCGACGGCTTTCTCAAGCTGATCAAGATGCTGATTGCGCCGATCGTCTTCTCGGTGGTGGTGGTCGGCATCTGCGGTGCCGGCGAGCTGAAGAAGGTCGGGCGTGTGGGCGGCAAGGCCGTCATCTACTTCGAGGTGGTCACCACCATCGCCCTGGCGCTGGGCCTGGGCCTGGCCTATGCCTTCGGCCCCGGCCACGGCATGAACGTGGACCCCAAGACGCTCGACCCGGCCGCCATGGCGTCGTACATGACGACCGCCAAGCAGGTGGAGTCGACCGGCGTGGCCGCGTTCTTCCTCAAGCTGATCCCGGATACCTTCGTCAGCGGCTTCGTGAAGGGCGACATCCTGCAGGTGCTGCTGGTGTCGATCCTGTTCGGCTGTTCGTTGTCGCTGCTGGGTGAGCGCACCCGTCCGCTGGTGACGCTGATCGACCAGTTCTCGCACGTGCTGTTCCGCATGATGGCCGTGATCATCCGCCTGGCGCCGCTGGGCGTGCTGGGCGCGGTGGCCTTCACGGTCGGCAAGTACGGCGCGGGCTCGCTCAAGCAGCTCGGCTTCCTGGTGCTGCTGTTCTATGTGGCGGTGACGATCTTCGTGGTGGTGGTGCTGGGCGGCATCCTGCGCCTGGCCGGCTTCAACATCTTCAAGCTGATCCGCTTCCTGCGCGCCGAGCTGCTGGTGGTGCTGGGCACGGCCTCGTCCGACGCGGTGCTGCCGTCCATCATGAACAAGCTGGAGAAGATGGGCATCAAGCGCTCGGTGGTGGGTCTGGTGATCCCGACCGGCTACTCGTTCAACCTCGATGCGTTCTCGATCTACCTGACGCTGGCCGCCGTGTTCATCGCCCAGGCGACCAACACGCCGCTCGCGTTCCAGGACCTGCTGCTGATCCTGGGCGTGGCGCTGATCACCTCCAAGGGCGCGCACGGTATCCCGGGTTCGGCCATCGTCATCCTGGCGGCCACGCTGTCGGTCATTCCCGCCATCCCGGCCATCGGCCTGGTGCTGGTGCTCTCCGTCGACTGGTTCATCGGTATCGCCCGCGCGCTGGGCAACCTGATCGGCAACTGCGTGGCCACGGTGGTGATCGCGGCGTGGGAGAAGGATATCGACCGCGTGCGTGCGAATGCGGTGCTGGACGGCAAGATCGACATCACCGAGGAAGGCGAGGCGATTCCGCACGGTCATGGCGTGCCGGCACCGGCGGCACCGACCCTGCCGCATGCCTGAGCGGAGCCTGTCGGCGGACGGCGGTAAAATCGCAGCCATGACTGAGACCACCCCCGCCGACATCTCCTCCGAGGGCATTGCCGACGACATCGCCCAGGCGATCGTCGCGCACCGGCTGCCCCCGGGCACCAAGCTGCGCGAAGAGGCGCTGGCGCGGGTGTACCACGTCAGCCGCACCAAGATCCGCGCGGCGCTGCTGATGCTGGCCAAGGACAAGCTGATCCGCATGGAGCCGGACCGCGGCGCCTTCGTCGCCAAGCCGGACGAGACCGAGGCGCGCGAGGTGTTTGCCGTGCGCCGTGTGCTGGAGGTGGCGCTGGCGCGCGAGTTCATCGCGCGCGCCACGCCCGCCGACTACAAGCGGCTGGAAAAGCACCTGGCCGAAGAACACAAGGTCGCGGCGAGTGCCAACCTCGCCGACGTACCGCGCCGCAACCGCCTGATGGCCGACTTCCACCTGCTGCTGGCTGATGTGGTCGGCAACAGCGTGCTCAAGGAAATGCTGCGCGAGCTGTCCGCGCGCAGCTCGGTCATCACGATGCTGTACCAGTCCACCTACGACGCCGTGCGCTCGTCCGACGAGCACACCGCCTTCCTGGAAGCCGCCAAGCGTGGCGACGTGGACGGCGCCATCGCCCTGATGGAAGAGCACATGGCGCACACCGAGGCCTCGCTCAAGTTCGAATCGCCGGGTGGTCGCGCGACGGACCTCGTTGCTGCACTGCTGGCCTGATCGCGCCGGTGCCCACGTATACGCTGCGCGCGCCGGTCTCGGTCGAGCTGGAGATCAGGAAAAGCCGCTTCATCGGATGGGCGGTGCCGGTCGAGGACCGCGCCGCGGCCATGGACGTCATCGCCCGCCTGCGCGCCGAACACCCTGCTGCGACGCACGTCTGCTGGGCGCTGCTGGCCGGCGGCCAATCCGGCATGTCCGATGACGGTGAGCCGTCCGGCACCGCTGGGCGCCCGATCCTGGAGGTGCTGCGTCATCACGATCTGGACAGCACGCTGGGCGCCGTGGTGCGCTACTTCGGCGGCGTCAAGCTTGGTGCGGGCGGCCTCGTGCGCGCCTACACCGACGCCATCGCCAGCGCGCTCATGCAGGCCGAGCGCGTCGAGCGCATCGCCCGCACCACCCTCACCCTCATCACCGACTACGCCGATGAAGCGCGCATCCGCCGCTGGATCGACGATGGCGGGTATGCGCTGGTGGATGCCGCCTACGATGCGGGCGTCACGCTGATGGTGCGGCTGCCGGTGACGGATGAGGCTGCCGCGCGTGAGGCGCTGCGGGATTTGACGCAGGGGCGGGTGGTGGTGACGAGCTAAGCTTTGCTCAGAAGTCGAGCTGCGCCGGGAGGATCCCCAGTGCAGCGGCAATCTTCTCGCGCGAAACCTGGCGCAGCGTCTCGCTGTTCTCCTGCTGCGCGTAGGCCGGCTGCGAGATGCCCAGGCGCCTCGCCACATCGGCCTGCGTCAGCCCCAGATGCTCGCGCCAGGCGCGGACGGGGGTGCCCCTTCGACCGTGCGCTCAATGACGGCGTGGGGGATAGCGGGTGAATTCAGCATCGTTCAGTTCGCCCGCGACCAATACCCCGCCTGCGCATAGATCGTCTTCAGGTGCTCGATGAAGAATCGAATCTTCGCCGGCACCGGCCGCTGCTGCGGATACACGGCGAGGATGTCGTAGTCGGGTAGCGCGTAGTCGTCCAGCACCGTCATCAGCGCGCCGGATTCCAGCTCGGGCTGGATCTCCCACGTCGAGCGCCAGCCCAGGCCCAGGCCCTCGCCCATCCAGCGGTGCAGCAGTTCGCCGTCGTTGCAGTCGAGGTTGCCGTTGACCTTGACGGTGACCATCTTGCCGTTCTGCTGGAAGTACCAGCCGCGCTGCTGGCCGCCCTGCAGGTTGAAGGCGAGGCAGTTGTGGCGCTCCAGATCATCCAGCGTGCGCGGCACGCCGTGCTTGGCGAAGTACGCGGGCGTGCCGCACACCACGCGCTTGTTCGACGCCAGGCGGATCGCCACGAAGTTCGGATCGATCGCCCCGCCAATGCGGATGCCCACGTCATAGCCCTCGCGCACGAGGTCGACCACGCGATCGGTCAGGTTGAACGAGAGGCGCACGTCCGGGTTGGCGCGCAGGAAATCCGGCGCGTGCGGCGCCACGTGCTTACGCCCGAACGCCGCCGGCGCGGAGACGATCAGGTGCCCGGTCGCCTTGTGCCGCCCTTCGGCGACAAGCAGCTCGGCGCGGTCCAGTTCGCCCAGCGCCTTCTTGCACTGCTCCATGAACACCGCGCCCTGCTCCGTCACGGCAATACGGCGCGTCGACCGGTGCAGCAGCTTCACCCCCAGCCGCGCCTCCAGCGCGTTGATGCGCCGGCCGATCATGACCGGCGTCACGTCCTGCGTGAGCGCGGCGGCGGCCATGCTGCCGTGCTCCACCACGGCGATGAAGGCCTCGATCTGCTTGAGCTTGTCCATTCCATCATTCCAGTCTGCAATGTCCAAACATTGTAGGAGTGATTCGGTACTGAGATTGCGGCTATCCGGCGCATATCACCCATGACGAATGGCAAAAATGATGGCGAACGATGTGATCGATGCATTCGCGAAGCACCGAATTGCTGCGGCGCACGATTTCGCCATCAAATGGCTTAACGGCGCACCTTTCCGGCGCGTTCATTGATATCGGATTGCTGCGCCACAGAAATTCATTCGATACGTGCCGTTCGCAATCAACTGACCAAAGCTGCGTTTATCCATATCGGCATGCGGGAATAGGATCAGCTCAACCCTATTCCCACCTTCCCTTCCTGGAGACACACCATGCCGAAGATGAGAGCAATTGACGCCGCCGTTGCGGTGTTGGAAAAAGAAGGCATCACCACCGCCTTCGGCGTGCCCGGTGCCGCCATCAATCCGTTGTACTCGGCCCTGCGCAAGACCGGCAGCATCGACCACGTGCTGGCCCGCCACGTCGAGGGCGCCTCGCACATGGCCGAAGGCTACACCCGTGCCGAACCCGGCAACATCGGCGTGTGTATCGGCACCTCGGGCCCGGCCGGCACCGACATGATCACCGGTCTGTACTCGGCGTGGGCGGATTCGATCCCCATCCTGTGCATCACCGGCCAAGCGCCCCGCGCCCGCCTGTACAAGGAAGACTTCCAGGCCGTCGACATCGAGTCGATCGCCAAGCCGGTCACCAAGTGGGCAGTCACGGTGCGCGAGCCGGCCCTGGTGCCGCGCGTGTTCCAGCAGGCCTTCCATCTGATGCGCTCGGGCCGTCCGGGTCCGGTGCTGATCGACCTGCCGTTCGACGTGCAGGTGGCCGAGATCGAATTCGACATCGACACCTACAGCCCGATGCCGGTCTACAAGCCCGCGGCCACGCGTGCCCAGGCCGAGCGCGCCATCGAGATGCTGTGCGAAGCCGAGCGCCCGCTGCTGGTGTGCGGCGGCGGCGTGATCAACGCCGATGCGGCCAGGCTGATGGTCGAGTTTGCCGAGCTGGTGAACGTGCCCGTGGTGCCGACCCTGATGGGCTGGGGCGTGCTGGCCGACGACCACCCGCTCAACGCCGGCATGGTCGGCCTGCAGACCTCGCACCGCTACGGCAACGCCACGCTGCTCGCGTCCGACTTCGTGTTCGGCATCGGCAACCGGTGGGCCAACCGCCACACCGGCAGCGTCGACGTCTACACCAAGGGTCGCAAGTTCATCCACGTCGACATTGAACCGACCCAGATCGGCCGCGTGTTCGGCCCGGACTTGGGGCTAGTGTCCGACGCCAAGGCCGCGCTGGAGAAGTTCATTGAAGTCGCACGCGAGCTCAAGGCCGCCGGCAAGCTGCCGTGCCGCAAGAGCTGGAACGCCGACGTGCAGAAGCGCAAGCGCACCATGCTGCGCCGCTCGGACTTCGACAACGTGCCCATCAAGCCGCAGCGCGTGTACCGCGAGATGAACCAGTACTTCCCGCGCGACGTTCGCTACGTGTCGACCATCGGCCTGTCGCAGATTGCCGCTGCGCAGTTCCTGTCGGTCAACCAGCCGCGCCACTGGATCAACTGCGGCCAGGCCGGCCCGCTGGGCTGGACGATTCCCGCCGCGATCGGCGTGAAGGTGGCCTCGCCCAACAGCGACGTGGTGGCCATCTCGGGTGACTACGACTTCCAGTTCATGATCGAAGAGATGGCGGTGGCCGCGCAGTTCAAGGTGCCGTACATCCACGTGGTGGTGAACAACTCGTACCTGGGCCTGATCCGCCAGGCGCAGCGCAACTTCGAGATGGACTACTGCGTCCAGCTCGCCTTCGACAACGTCAACGCGCCCGAGCTGAACGGCTACGGCGTCGACCACGTGAAGGTGGTGGAAGGCCTGGGCTGCAAGGCGATCCGCGTGTTCAAGCCGGAAGACATCGAACCGGCCTTCGCGCAGGCCCGCCTGCTGATGGCCGAGTTCTCGGTGCCAGTGATGGTGGAAGTGATTCTGGAGCGCGTGACCAACATCGCGATGGGCACGGAGATCGACAACGTGGTCGAGTTCGAAGAGATCGTCGACCTGGAAGACACCCTCACCGAAGCCGAAGGCGCCACCGCCTAAGCCGCGCGCCCGCCGCACAGATACGGAGACCGATATGCCAAAGCTGGCAGCCAACCTGACCATGCTGTTCAACGAACAGGCCTTCCTCGATCGCTTCGAAGCCGCCGCGCGTGCGGGCTTCCGTGGTGTGGAGTTCCTGTTTCCCTACGCGTTCCACGCAGACCAGATTGCGGACCGCCTGAGCCGCTTCCAGCTCGACCTGGTGCTGCACAACCTGCCGGCCGGTAACTGGGACGGCGGTGAGCGCGGTATTGCCGTGCTGCCGGATCGCGTGGGCGAGTTTCAGGAGGGCGTGGGCGAGGCGATCAAGTACGCCAAGGTGCTGGGCGTGAAGCAGCTTAATTGCCTGGTGGGGATTCGGCCGGAGTCGGTGAGCGAGGAGGTTGCGCGCCGCACGCTGGTGGAGAACCTCAAGTTCGCGGCGCGTGCGTTGGCGGCGGAGAAGATCGATCTGCTGGTGGAGCCGATCAACACGTTCGATATTCCCGGGTTCTACTTGAACCGCACGCAGCAGGCGCTGGATCTGATTGCTGACGTGGGGGCTGCCAACCTGTACGTGCAGTACGACATCTATCACATGCAGCGGATGGAGGGCGAAGTGGCGAATACGCTGCGGCGCCATCTGGACAAGATTCGGCACGTGCAATTGGCTGATAACCCCGGGCGTAACGAGCCGGGTACGGGGGAGATCAACTACCAGTTCCTGTTCCGTTGGCTGGATGAGATTGGTTACAACGGTTGGATCGGCTGTGAGTACAAGCCTAAGGCTGGGACGGTGGAAGGGCTGGGCTGGCGCTCGACGCATCTGGTGGCTTGAGCTTTTGTTTGTTCTTGTTCCGGCGGGGGCGGTGCATCCCCTGTTTCATCCCCTGCCGGGGCTGACTCACTTTCTTTGTCTTGCCAAAGAAAGTAAGCAAAGAAAGGCGCGCCCGATGCGGCGAAACACTCCTTGAATTTCTGTCGCAAGGAGGGGAAGGGGAAAACTCGCTGCGCTCAAACAGTTCCCCTTCCTTTTTCCTCCTTGCAACAGAAATTCAAGGCGCCGCATAGGGCAAGGGACGGCCAAACCGTCGGTCCACCAAGTCAGCAGCAAGCACGAAGCAAGCAGCGGTAGCAGGTAGCAGCACGCATTAACCAAGCGCCATCGGGGGCACGCAGACCAACGGTTTGTTTTTGCTTTGCCCTGCCCTAGATGGCGCCTTGGATTTTTGTGAGCGGGCGGAAAAAAGGCGGGGAACTGTTTGAGCGAAGCGAGTTTTCCCCGCCTCCGCCCGGTCACAAAAATCCAAGGAGGGTGTCGCCATCTTGGGCGCGCCTTTCTTTGCTTACTTTCTTTGGCAAGACAAAGAAAGTGAGTCGGCCCCGGCAGGGGACGAAAAGGGAGGTGGACCACCAAGGTCCAAACCATCAAACCACCAACATCAAGGAGCCCTCACCATGGCAAGCAATCTGAACCTCGGTTTCATCGGCCTCGGCATCATGGGCACCCCCATGGCCGCACACCTGCGCGCCGCCGGCCACACGCTGTTCGTCAACGACGTCAATCCGGCCCCGGCCGCACTGGTGGAAGCCGGCGTGACGGTCTGCACGAGCGCCGAGGAAGTCACCAAGCGCGCCGACATCATCTTCATCATGGTGCCGGACACGCACCACGTGGAGTCGGTGCTGTTCAGCGAGAAGGGCGTCGCGAAGGCCCTGAAGGACGCCGGCAAGGACGTCGCCGCAGGCAAGATCGTGGTCGACATGAGCTCGATCTCGCCGATCGCGACCAAGGACTTCGCCGCCCGCGTCAACAAGACCGGCGCGCAGTACCTGGACGCCCCGGTGTCGGGCGGTGAAGTGGGCGCGAAGGCCGCGTCGCTGACGATCATGGTCGGTGGCGAGCAAGCCTCGTACGACCGCGTCGAGCCGCTGTTCCGCCTGATGGGCAAGAACGTCACGCTGGTCGGCGGTAACGGCGACGGCCAGACCACCAAGGTGGCCAACCAGATCATCGTGGCGCTGAACATCCAAGCCGTGTCGGAAGCGCTGCTGTTCGCATCGAAGGCCGGTGCAGACCCCGCAAAGGTGCGTCAGGCGCTGATGGGCGGCTTTGCAGCGTCGCGCATCCTGGAAGTGCACGGCGAGCGCATGGTCAAGCGCACGTTCGATCCGGGCTTCCGCATCGAGCTGCACCAGAAGGACCTGAACCTGGCCCTGCAAGGCGCCAAGACGCTGGGCGTAGCCCTGCCCAACACCGCCACCGCGCAGGAGCTGTTCAACACCTGCGCCGCCAACGGCCTGGGCAAGCAAGACCACTCGGCGCTGTGCCGCGCGATCGAGATCATGTCGAACCACGACATCGCCTAAGTCGCGCACCCTGCCGTCGCCTTCGGGTGGCGGCAGTCTTGTTTGAGCTGTCCCCTCGCCTTCCGACATGTACAACGACCACTCCGCCCAGGCTGCCTTGCGCGCCGCCCTGCCCAATCCATCGCCGCGTGCATTGCTGCACGGTCTGTTCGATACCGCCGTGGCGGCGGTCAGCGCGTCACAGTGTCTGCCGGGTTTTCTGCCGGAGCCGCCGCGTGGGCGCACCGTCGTGATCGGCGCGGGCAAGGCTGCTGCTGCGATGGCGGAAGCGGTAGAGCAGCATTGGCAAGGCGAGCTGTCGGGCCTGGTGGTCACCCGCTACGAGCATGGCCGTGCACCGGGTACGCAGGGCCGCATCGAAGTCGTGGAAGCCGCGCACCCCGTGCCGGATGCCGCGGGCCAGCGCGCCGCGCAACGCATGATCGGTCTGCTCGATGGCCTGACGCGTGATGACCTCGTGCTGTGCCTCATCTCCGGCGGTGGCTCCGCCCTGCTGGCCGCGCCGGCCGAAGGCCTGACGCTGGCCGACAAGCAGACCGTCAACCGCGCGCTGCTCAAGAGCGGCGCGAGCATCGGCGAGATGAACTGCGTGCGCAAGCACCTGTCGTCGATCAAGGGCGGGCGCCTGGCGCTGGCCTGTGCGCCGGCGCGGGTGGAGACGCTGCTGATCTCCGACATCCCTGGCGATGATCCGACGCTGATTGCCAGCGGGCCCACGCTGCCCGATGCAACCACCTGCGCGGATGCGCTGGCCGTCATCAACAAGTACGGCATCGATGTGCCGGAGGCGGTGCGGCGCCATCTGGAGAGCGGTGCGGGCGAGACGCCCAAGCCTGGCGACGTGCGGTTTGCCGGCCATCGCAGCCAGGTCATCGCCACCGCGCAGCAATCGCTGGAAGCGGCTGCGGCGCAGGCGCGTGCACTGGGCTACGAGGCACACATTCTGTCGGACAGCATCGAAGGCGAAGCGCGCGATGTGGCGGAGGTGCATGCCGGCATCGTGCGGCAGATCGTGGCGCGCAATCAGCCGTTCAAGAAGCCGTGCGTGATTCTGTCGGGCGGTGAGACCACCGTCACGGTGCGGGGCAATGGGCGTGGTGGGCGGAATGCCGAGTTCCTGCTCGCGCTGGGTGTGGCGTTGGATGGCCTGCCGGGGGTGCATGCGATTGCTTGCGATACGGATGGCATTGATGGCTCGGAAGACAACGCAGGGGCGATTCTCACGCCGGATAGCCTGGCGCGTGCTGAGGCGCTTGGGTTGAAGCCGAAGCAGCTGCTGGATAACAACGATGGGTATGGGTTCTTTCAGGCACTGGGCGATTTGATTGTCACCGGGCCGACCCGGACCAACGTGAATGACTTCCGGGCGATTTTGATTACGGGGTGAGTTGGATGGGGGATGTGTTTGCTGTTGTTGGTGCATCCCTCGCTTCGTCCCCTGCCGGGGCCGACTCACTTTCTTTGTCTTGCCAAAGAAAGTAAGCAAAGAAAGGCGCGCCCGAGATGGCGAAAGCCTCCTTGAATTTCTGTCGCGGGGAGGGAGAGGAGGCAAACTCGCTGCGCTCAAACAGCCTCCTCTCTTTTTCCTCCCCGCAACAGAAATTCAAGGCGCCATCTAGGGCAAGGAACGGCCAAACCCTCGCAACGCCGTCGCTCCCGCGAAAGCGGGAATCCGGTGGCGTGCCGGGGTACGAAAAAGCAAGCGCGGTGAGTAACGACACGGGATCCCCGCCTTCGCGGGGACGACGGTGAGAAGCAAGACGAAGCGCCAGGGGCAGTGCACCAACGGTGTGTCCTTTCCCTGCCCTAGATGGCGCCTTGAATTTTTGTAAGCGGGCGGAAAAAAGAAGGGGAACTGTCTGAGCGCAGCGAGTTTTCCCCTTCTCCGCCCGGTTACAAAAATTCAAGGGAGGGGTCGCCATCTCGGGCGCGCCTTTCTTTGCTTACTTTCTTTGGCAAGACAAAGAAAGTGAGTCGGCCCCGGCAGGGGACGAAGCGGGGGATGAACCAACAACACCCCGCCAGACTGAATGCACATCAGCCCCGGCAGGGGATGAAACAAGGGATGGACCCCCACGGTCCGCAAACGCAGCAAACGCCAGCCCACACCGGAGCCATCAGCAATGCGCCGCTTCCGCAACACCAAAATCCTCGCCACCCTCGGCCCCGCCAGCAGCGACAAAGACACCATCCGCGCCCTCTTCGAGGCAGGAGCGGACGTCTTCCGCCTGAACTTCAGCCACGGCTCGCACGAAGACCACCGCAAGCGCTACGACGTCGTCCGCGCGATCGAGGCCGAAACCGGCCGCCCCATCGGCATCCTCGCCGACATGCAAGGCCCCAAGCTGCGCATCGGCACCTTCGCCGAAGGCCGCGTCACGCTCAGGAACGGCGACCGCTTCGTCCTCGACCGCGACCCGACCCCGGGCGACGTCACCCGCGTCCACCTGCCCCACCCCGAACTCTTCGCCGCCGCCGCGCCGGGCCAAGCCCTGCTGCTCGATGACGGCAAGATCCGCCTGGCGGTGGAAGCCGCCGATGCCGTCGCCATCGTCACCCGCGTGGTCGACGGCGGCCCGCTGTCGGACCGCAAGGGCGTGAACGTGCCGGATGCCGTGATCCCCATCCCTGCGCTCACCGAGAAGGACCTGCGCGACCTCGACTTCGCCCTGTCGCTGGGCGTGGACTGGATTGCGCTGTCGTTCGTGCAGCGCGCGGAAGACGTGATCGCCGCGCGCGAGATCATCGGGGACCGCGCCGGCCTGCTCGCCAAGATCGAGAAGCCCGCCGCGCTGCTGCACCTGGAAGACATCGTGCAGGCGTCCGACGCGCTGATGGTCGCGCGTGGCGACCTGGGCGTGGAGCTGCCGCCCGAGCGCGTGCCCGGCGTGCAGAAGCGCATCCTGCGCATCGCGCGCCAGCACGGCAAGCCGGTGGTCGTGGCCACGCAGATGCTGGAATCGATGATCGAGGCGCCGGTGCCGACGCGCGCGGAAGCGTCCGACGTGGCCACCGCCGTGTACGACGGCACCGATGCGGTGATGCTCTCGGCCGAATCGGCCAGCGGCAAGCACCCGGTGGCGGCGGTCAGCATCATGAACCGCATCATCGCCGAGACCGAGCGCGACCCGCTCTACCGCAACCTGATCGACGCCCAGCACCAGGCCCCGCTGCCGACGCGCCAGGATGCCATCTGCGCGGCGCTGCGCGATGTGACGCACATCCTGGGCGCCGTGGCGACGGTGACGTACACGTCCAGCGGCAAGACCAGCCTGCGCGCCGCGCGCGAGCGGCCGCTGGCGCCCATCGTCAGCATCACGCCGCGCCTGGACACGGCGCGCCGCCTGGCGATCACGTGGGGCGTGCACAGCACCGTCAGCACGGATGTGACCAGCGTGGATGAAATGGTGGATGCGGCCTGCCGCGCCGCCGCACGCGAGGGCTTTGCCGTGTCGGGCGATCAGATCGCCATCACGGCGGGCATGCCCTTCGGGCAGGCGGGCTCGACCAACCTGCTGCGCCTGGCCGAAATCTGGCCGCAGACGGTGGCCGCCACGCAGCCCGCGACGGCCGCGCAGCAAGCAGAGCCGGTCTCCGCCTGAATCGCCGCATAAATTCGCCGCTTAAACGACCTTGGAGTAGCGCGGGACGAAGGTGACGGGCTTGCCCTCCGCCTCGACCGCGCGCTCGGTGCCGGCCGCGCGCAGGTGCGCGTCGAACACCATGGCGATGCGGCGCACCAGCAGCCGCCCTTGCGGCGAGATGACGATGCGCTCGTCGCCCACCTTCACCAGCCCGGCGTCTTCCAGCGGCGCCAGCGCTTCCAGCTCGCTGGCAAAGCTGCGCTTGAAGTCCAACCCGTGGCGCGCGCCGAACGCGCGCATATCCAGCTCGAACCCGCACATCAGCTCGCCGATCAGCGCGCGGCGCACGTGGTCGTCCGGCGTGAGCACGAGGCCGCGCAGCACCGGCAGCTCGCCGGCATCGACGCGCGCGTAATAGCCGTCGAGGTCCTTCTCGTTCTGCGCATACACATCGCCCACGCGGCTGATGGCGGACACGCCAAAGGCCAGCAGATCGCAATCGGCGTGCGTGGAATAGCCCTGGAAGTTGCGCTGCAACCGCCCCTCGCGCTGCGCGATGGCGAGCGCATCGTCCGGCCGCGCAAAGTGGTCCATGCCGATATAGACATAGCCCTCGGCGACGAGGCGTTCCACCGTCATCGCCAGCAGATCGAGCTTCTCGTCAACGCTGGGCAGTGTGTCTGAGTCGATGCGGCGCTGCGGCTTGAACAGGTGCGGCAGGTGCGCGTAGCTGTAGACCGAGAGGCGGTCTGGCGCCATCTCCAGCACGCGGTCCAGCGTGGTGTTGAAGGTGGCCATGCGCTGATGCGGCAGGCCGTAGATCAGGTCGAAGCTGATCGACTGGAAGCCGAGCCGGCGTGCGGTGTCGACCACGCGGCGCGTCTGCTCGACGCTCTGCACGCGGTGCACGGCGCGCTGCACCTCCGGGTCGAAATCCTGGATGCCGAGGCTCGCGCGGTTAAAGCCGAGTTCGGCCAGCACGGCCAGCGTATCGTCGTCGGCGTGGCGCGGGTCGAGTTCGACCGAGATCTCGCCGTCGTCGGCCAGGTCGAAATGCTCGCGCGTGGCGGCCATCACGTCGCGCATCTCGTCGTGCCGGAGGAACGTCGGCGTGCCGCCGCCCCAATGCAGCTGCGTGGCGCGGCGCAACGGGCCGACGTGCTTGGCCACCATCGCCATCTCGTGCGCCAGGGCGCGGATGTAGCGCGCGCTGCGCGAATGGTCCTTGGTGATGACCTTGTTGCAGCCGCAGTAGTAACAGAGGTTGGCGCAGAACGGCAGATGCACGTACAACGACAGCGGGGCATGCAGCGCCGGCGCGATGGCTGCGCGGCGGTGCAGCGCGTCGAGGTAGTCGGTCTTGCCGAAGCCGTTGTGAAAGCGGTCCGCCGTCGGGTAGGACGTATAGCGCGGGCCGTGCGTATCGAAGCGCTGCGCCAGTGCGCGCACTTGCGGCGCGGACCAGCGGAACGGCGTGTCATTGGGTGCCAGCGCGTCGGCAGGCGGCTGGTTGAAGGGGGTCAGGGTGACCATGATGGGGCGTCAATGCGAGGGCGATGGTCCATCCTATGCCGGTGACTCGCGCAGCGCGTTGATATGTGTCAACGTCGGTCAATGGGTTTTCAAACGCGCCGATCCCTCCGTCGGAAGGGGCACAACTTCACCGATCTGTCATCGACGCCGCCCTACCATCGCCGTTTGCGCCCGCCTGCCCGCACGGCAGCATTGCAGCAGCCCACAACAAGAACAGCTGGCGCCATCGATCCGTCTTTGGGGGAAGCACCATGTGGAAGACATTGGCACGCCGCTGCGCGTGTGCGCTAGCCTGCGCAACCGTGGCGTTGGCTGCGCATGCGCAAGGGGGCCCGTCGTTCGTGGTCGGCCAGCTGATCGAGCGCGGGGGCGAGCAGGCCGACTACGCGCGCGACTTCATGGCCGGCGCCAAGGTCGCCTTCGACGCGGCCAACCAGGGCGGCGGCATCCATGGCCGGCGCATCAACCTGATCCGCCGCGAGGTCGAGCAGGCCGACGCCGTGCGGCAGGCCGTCGACCTGATCGAGCGTGACCACGTGGAAGTGCTGCTCGGCGTGAGCGAGCGCCTGCTGCCCGCGCTGGCATCCTCGCCTGAGATCACGCGGCGCAACGTGCCGCTGTTCGCGCCCCTCTCCGGCGCCGCCTCCGCCTCCGACAACGTCTGGTTCATCCGCCCCGACTACGACAGCGAGCTCATCGCCGCGCACAACCGGCTGCGCCAGTTCGGCATGCGGCGCATCGCGCTGGTCACCATCGCCGGCTTCGATCCGCAGCTCGGCGCGCGCATGCGCGGCACGCTGGCCGGCACGGTGCCCGCCAAGGGCGAGGCGGCCGAAACGCTGGATCTCTACACCCTCACGGGCGACCCGGGCGACCTCGCCGCCCGCATCGCCCCGACCAAGCCGACTGCCGTGATCGTCGCCGGCGACACGCTTGCCTATGCCAGCGTGGGGCGTGCGCTGGCGCAGCACGGGTGGTATGGCTTCCTGGTCGGGCTGTCGTCGGTCAACGCACAGGTGGCGCGCGAGATTCTCGGCGCCGGCTACAGCGGCGGCCTGCTGCTTGCGCAGACGGTGCCCAACCCTGCCAGCGGCAGCACGAAGATCACGCGCGAGCACATTGCGCGCATGAAACAGTTCCTCGACGAACCGCCGTCGGCTGCCACGCTGTCGGGGTACATCGCCGCGACCTACCTGATCGGCGCGATGAATGCGGCGGGTGGCAAGGTGGCCGGGCCCGACCTGCGGCGGGCGCTGCAGACGCGCATGGATGTGGGCGGGTTCGCGCTCGATTTCACGCGGGGGAATCGGGGGAGTGAGTTTGTTGACCTGAATTACATCCAGGGGAGTGGGAATTAGGGGGTGGTGGTGCATCCCTTGTTTCTTTGCTTCTGCTGGGGCGGGCTTTTGTGGTGCATCTCCTGTTTCATCCCCTGCCGGGGCTGACTCACTTTCTTTGTCTTGCCAAAGAAAGTAAGCAAAGAAAGGCGCGCCCGAGATGGCGACCCCCTCCTTGAATTTTCGTAACCGGGCGGAGAAGGAGGCAAACTCGCTGCGCTCAAACAGGCCTCCTTCTTTTTTCCGCCCGCTTACAAAAATTCAAGGCGCCATCTAGGGCGTGTCGTCAAACTGTCAGAGAGCGTTTAGCATCGATGGCCATGACAGTAAGACGATACGGTTTGCGCGACGACCAATGGGAGCGCATCAGCGAGTTGCTTCCGGGGCGCAAAGGCCAGGT
>Ga0209979_1002255_pt1 | contig 18827 bp, 24 predicted proteins | sample AnhtaG_FD_183114 | JGI IMG/M metagenome (GOLD analysis project Ga0209979, IMG submission 183114) | Deep subsurface microbial communities from Anholt, Denmark to uncover new lineages of life (NeLLi) - Anholt_01485 metaG (SPAdes) (version 2) | ecosystem: Environmental > Aquatic > Marine > Oceanic...
CTGGCTGGGGATCCAGGATTCGAACCTGGCCTAACTGATCCAGAGTCAGTCGTCCTACCGCTAGACTAATCCCCAACGAGTTAATTATAACTGCATAACGCCTACGAAGCAAGAAGTTGAGCTAGCTAGGCTTTGTTGTTATACTTGAGAAGGAATTATAGAATGACTGATTGGGATAGTTGCCAAAGAGTTTTAGGGATACACTTTAACGATGAGTCTTTGTTAGAGCAAGCTTTTGTGCACCGCTCCTACCTTAATGAAAATCCCGACTTCGCTCTGTCCAGTAACGAGCGACTGGAGTTTTTAGGCGACGCTATTCTCGACTTCATAACAGCTGAACAGCTATATAGTGAATTCCCAGAGCTACCCGAAGGGGAACTGACTACGATCCGTGCCTCCCTAGTTTGCCGTCAGACCTTAGCAGAGGTAGCTTGTTCGCTCAAACTTGGCGACTGGCTTTTGCTGGGACAGGGCGAGGAGGCAAGCGGGGGGAAGGAGAAGCAAAGCAACCTGGCAAATGCCATGGAGGCGCTAATCGGAGTTGTATACCTCGACCAGGGACTGCCTAAAGCCAAGGAATTTATCCTCAAGCAACTCAAGCCATTTCTAGAGAGAATAAAACACGGAGAGCTAATCCCCAATTACAAAGCATTATTACAGGAGCTCATCCAAAGTGAAAAACATTCCCCGCCAACCTACCGTCTGATAGAAGCCATCGGCCCCGACCATGATAAGCAATTCACTGTGGAGGTGCTCATAGCAGGCAAGATTTTGGGCAGAGGTACAGGAAAGAGTAAAAAGGTCGCTGAAATGGAGGCAGCAAAGTCAGCCTGGGGAAAATTAAGGGCAACGGAGGCCTCGCAAACACTATCCCTTATCTAGTGAGGGACATGAGGTATAGCCATGGGTAGACGAGATTTCAGGTGGAGAGAGACCAAGAAACCTAAGAAGGGAGCTAAAAAGTCAAAGGTAGCTTCTGAGTTCATGCCACCCACAGAGGTAGAGGTGGTTAAGAAGAAGAAAAAGCCAACCACCGAGGAATACGAAGAATAGATGAAATGGGAAAAGGAGGCCCCCTTAGCATCCACCCTTTATCTGGCAAGGGATGTGTGGCAGCTTACACGGAACTTTTCCACAAGGGCAAGCTGAAGGAACGAATAGAGGCGGCTAAATCCCTATTACAGAGTTGCCATCTTTGCCCTCACCACTGCAGTGTCAACCGCCTCGAGGGTGAAGTAGGGAGGTGTCGCACAGCAAGCGAAGCCATAGTATCCAGCTATGGACCTCACTTCGGTGAAGAGGCACCGCTGGTGGGCAGATGTGGTTCAGGCACTATTTTTTTCACTAACTGCAATCTGAGATGCCTTTTCTGCCAAAATTACTCCATAAGCCAGCTAGGAGAAGGCGAAGAGGTAAGCAAGAAAGAGTTAGCTTGCATGATGCTTTCCCTTCAAGCTCAAGGATGCCACAACATAAATCTGGTATCGCCCACACATGTAGTTCCCCAAATATTAGAGGCGCTAGGGGTAGCAATGGAATCAGGATTACACCTCCCCTTAGTGTATAACTCTGGTGGCTATGATTCGGTGGAGACTTTGAAAATCCTTGATGGCATTGTTGATATTTATATGCCTGATATGAAGTATGGTGATAAAAGGGTGGCTAAAGAACTATCAGGGATTGAAAACTATCCGCAGGTAAACAGGGCAGCAGTTAAGGAAATGCACCGCCAAGTAGGCGACCTAAAAATAGACGGAGATGGAATAGCTCAACGAGGGCTTTTAGTGCGCCACCTGGTCTTGCCCAACGGATTAGCCGGAACAAAAGAGGTGGTAAATTTCATTAGTAAGCAAATTTCCTTAAATACCTACAGCAACATCATGGCTCAATATAACCCATGTTACAAAGCTTATGAGATCCCGAGTTTGGCACGGCCAATTTCAACAGCAGAATTTCAGGAGGCTGTAGAGCTAGCTCACCAAGCAGGGCTGAATCGGCTGGATAGAGCTAGACCTATAATTGTGAGATTTTAAAATGGCGGAAATGGCTTGTTTCTCAGCTAAAGTTTATGGTCGCGTGCAAGGCGTCTTTTTTCGCTATTTTGTAAAGAATGTAGCTAAAAATTTGGGGCTAAAAGGTTATGTGCGCAACCTACCCAGTGGCGATGCAGTAGAGGTTCAAGCCGAGGGAGATAAACAGCAACTAGAGAAACTAATAGAGCAACTTAAAATAGGCCCACGGGGAGCCTGGGTCAATAGGGTGGAAATAGATTGGTCAGGTTATTCAGGAAAGTTCACTGATTTTAGCATAAGCTACTAGATATCTATGCTCAAATCCCCAAGTTGACTTCTAGCCTCGTCAATCAGATTTAAATACTCACACTCCACCCGGGCCAATTGTGCGGCTTCACGATCAACTTCATGCGGTTCGCCAATAAGGATCTTGCCACATTCCTCTATCCTCCCCTTCCTTGGATCATCAGTATAGAAAAACTTTTGACGGGCTTCGATAATCCCCAAGTCGAAGGGCGAGGTGTAATAAAGATCAGCAAGCACTCTCTCTATTCCTAATTCGTACAAGGCGCCCCATCCTTCTTCACCGATCCGATATTTACTCACTGGCAGTAAACCTAGCAGATTTGCTATACTAAAACGACCTCTATTGCCACAAACCTTAAAGGGAGTCACACTGATCAAGAAGTCGCTGCGTAAGACTGCATTAGGCACCCAGAAAGTAGGCGTGGCAAAAAATTTGGTCAGCGGATTCTCTATCTCCAAGAAAATGGAATCCCTGACATCAAGCATAAGCACATGGCGAAAACTATATCCTAAAGCTTGGTATATTGGATATATTGACTCCCCACCGGGAGTCCCATCAATAATGATGACATCGGCATCGCTGACTTTCCTAATGCCCTCGATAATGATATTCAATATTTCAGGGCTGGTAGTCACCGGATACGGCAAGGGGTAACCAGCGCAAGGTTTGATTAACACGCGCCTTGCCCAGGAAAGCCGTGGGGGAGGTGTAAAAACAAAATCAGAGGTTTTAAAAATCATTACTTTTAGCTATAGACCATTTACCCAGTGCTCCCACCATGATTGCTTCGCTTCACTCGTAGTTAACATTGTTTTGTTAATTACAAAGCTGGTTTCAAGACCACAATCTCGGTGACCGCCGGTAGCTCATCAAGTTTAAACTCAATCTCGCTAGAATCCATTTTTCCCACATTCACCTTACCGCGGAGAAAATCATCAACGCCGGCTATAGGATAAGTACACTGAGGCGTCTTAAAATGCATCGGGATTATTACCCTCGACTTTAGCTGATCACATACTCGGCTAGCATTAGCAGCAGCAATAGTATAAAAGCCACCTACAGGAATAAACAGTATATCTACGGCACCAATTTCATTGACTTGCCCTTGGCTAATCAAATGTCCTAAGTCACCCAAATGGCAGAGTCTTATGTCATCCAAGGTAAAACAAAAAACGGTGTTGGTTCCTCTTTGCTTACCTTGAGCGGTATCATGATAAGTAGCCATGCCTCTAAACTGAACTCCTTTAGCAGTTTTTGTGCCACTACCTTTAACTACCTCTGGCTTTCCTCGCACCGCTGAAACATTATTGTGATCAGCATGACCATGGCTTACCACCACAATATCAGCAACCTCCTTTATAGGAGAATAATTAATACCTCCGCCCACGGTATAGGGGTCAGTAACTACCTTCAACCCCTCCTCAGATGTAATCAAAAAGCAAGCATGACCTAACCACTTTATAATCATAATAACCTCCTCTACCTCGCCAGATAAAGGGATGGGCGGGCGAGGATCACCCTATTTAATTTGCTTCGCTCCACTCACAGCTAACATTACTTGGCTAGTGATAAAGCTAATTCGACCAAAGTTCTGACTCCTACCCCAGTAGCTCCTTTCACTACGTAGCCACTTTCCTTACTGCTTGAGGCAGTACCTGCTATGTCAAGATGAACCCAAGGAGTATTATCTACAAATTCACCAAGGAAAAGGGCAGCGGTGATAGCCCCCCCATACTTATCACCGGTATTCTTAATATCAGCAATTTCACTTTTATTTTGCTCCTTATATTCCTCAGGCATAGGCATTTGCCACAACTTCTCCCCAGCTTCGCTACCAGCCTTAAGAACTTTATCTACTAGCTCTTGGTCATTGCCAAAAACGCCACTATATCCAGTACCTAAGGCAACGCGACAGGCTCCTGTTAAAGTAGCCACATCCACCAGGGGAGAAAAACCTTGTTTCACAGCATAGCTTAGGGCATCGGCTAAAATAAGCCTTCCTTCAGCATCAGTGCTTATAACTTCTATAGTCTTGCCACTCATCGCCTTCAATACATCTCCTGGCTTCAAGGCACTGCCACTGGGTAAATTCTCAGTAGCGGGGATGATACCAGCAACATTAATCTTTGGTTTCAATTGAGCGATAGCACTAAGTGCTGCCATGACTGCAGCCCCACCAGCCATATCATCTTTCATCTCACCCATACCCTCCGACGGCTTAATGGAAATCCCTCCGGAATCAAAGGTAACACCCTTGCCGATAAAGCCAATGGCGTTTTTAGAACTTACATCTCCTTTATAGCTGAGAGTTATTAACTTTGGGGCTTGGCTGCTTCCCTTTGCCACACCAAGAAGTGCCCCCATGCCTATCGCCTCCATGTCATTTGAGTCAAGCACATTAAATACCAGGTTATGCTCATTGGCTATTTCTTTAGCTACTTCAGACATTCGGCTGGGCGTCATGCAATTAGCCGGCTCATTAACCATGTCACGAGCTAGAGCGGTAGCTTCCGCCATTATTTTTCCTTTATGAACACCTCGCTCTAGAGCTGGAAGCTTACTTTCTTCCCTTTCTACTATTAGTATCTCTCTAATATCCTCATATTCAGACTTCTTATATCTGGTGAAGCTATAGAGCCCGAGAAGGCTACCTTCCACTATTGCCTCAACTGAAGCTTCAGTCGCAATGCCACCAATGCCAGCACCATGAAGTATTGTGGCTATTCTATGACAATTTAACTTCCGTAAAGAACGGCAGAACTCCCCCGCTACTCCCCGAATTTTATCCAGAGTGAAATCCTGGCGCTTACCTAGCCCAGCAACAGCCACTATCCCCGCTGGCAGCTTGCCAAGGGTATGAATAATACCAACCTCCCCAAACTTGCCTTTAATCTCGCCATTGCTAATGAGCCTGGTTACGCCCCCATCCAAAGCTTTATCTACAGCAGCAGTGGCACCACCAGGCTGCCCTACCCCTTCAAAAAGATTCACCACAATGGCATCAGCCTCGATCTGGGTTACATCGCCAGCGATAACTTTAACTTCCATATTTATCCCTCAGGGTGTACACAATTTTTCGAAACATATAATTTTACTCGTTTTAGCCAAAGAATTGAAGGGGGTTGAGGAAAAATTTGTTTATTTCTTTATTAGGCGCACGATTTTATCGATTGCTGGAGTGATATCTCGTGAAGTATCGACGACAAAATAATTACGGGAAATCTTTTCCTTCCGGGGTTTCATTTTCTGATACACCCCCCAGCCAGCTTGCGAGTCATCTTGCGGGTCCATTCCCTTTTCCCGTGCAAGAAGACGTTGCCGCACTACCTCTGGAGGAGCTTCAACACCAACCAGGATAAGTTTCGCTCCCGTCTTGTCAGCAATATGATAAAGGTGTTCCCGATGCCTCTCCAACAGGTTTGTAGCATCAAAAATAATCGGTATTCCCCTCTTTAGAAGCTCCTCAATAAGAGCATGGCAAGCAGGGAAAAACCGCTTGTTTTCATCCTTATCATACCTTGGGCAGGGAAACAAGATTTTGCGCAAGACATCGCTTGCCAAGATAATAAAAGGTTGCCTCTCAGCTAACTTACAGCAGAAAAAAGACTTGCCTGTGCCCGGCAAGCCACTAACTACAACAAATGGAGGCTCTACTTGAGGTGAAGGCAAGCCCTCAAGGCCTTGTCGCAATCTCTCTACATCCTCACTTAAACTACTTGCCATCGGTATCACAATTATTAGTAACGCTTAATTCATATGTCAAGAAGTCAACTACAGCGTGTCTTAGCATAGAAAAGCCAGACCAAAGCTTCGAGGGCTATCCATCAATTTACCTGAGTTTGGCTAGAGGTGAGATCAATTCCTCGTCCCTTCTTAATTCCATGATGCGGTCGCGGAGCAGAGCAGCCTTCTCAAACTCCAGATTCTTAGCCGCTGCTTTCATCTGGGACTCAAGCTGTTTGATGAGGCGAAGCATCTCTTCTCTGGAAATAGGGGTGACCATGTAAGGGATTCGAGTTTCCGCCACTGCTTGAACTCGCTCAGTTATGTCCTTGATTGCCTTTTTAATTCCCTGTGGGGTTATACCATGCTCCTTGTTATAAGCTTCCTGAATCTTCCGTCGGCGGGAGGTTTCCTCTATCGCTTTATGCATGGAGGTAGTAATAGAGTCAGCATACATTATGGCATGAGCATTCACATGTCTGGCAGCCCGCCCCATTGTCTGGATAAGCGCTTCCTCTGACCTGAGATAGCCTTCCTTATCAGCATCGAGTATGGCTACCAAACTTACCTCGGGTAAATCCAATCCCTCACGAAGCAAATTAATACCCACAACCACATCATAAACGCCGAGGCGAAGGTCACGGAGAATCTCCACCCTCTCCAGCGTCTCTACCTCAGAGTGAAGATAATGAGTCTTTATTTCCATCTCCCTGAGGTAGTCACTTAATTCCTCAGCCATCCTCTTGGTCAAAGTGGTCACCAAGCAACGTTCCCCTTTATCCACCCTGGTTTTTATCTGATAAATGAGGTCATCAATTTGCCCTTTAGTTGGCTTGACCTCTATGCTAGGCTCCAGCAGCCCGGTAGGTCGGATTAGTTGCTCAACCACCTGTTGGCTATGCTCATATTCGTATGGTTTCGGGGTAGCTGAAACATAGATAACCTGGTTGATGCGTTCCTCGAATTCTTCAAAATTCAGTGGGCGGTTATCTAAAGCTGAAGGAAGACGAAAACCATAATCAACCAGAGTTTGCTTCCGCGAGATGTCGCCATGATACATGCCTCTTGTCTGAGGTAGGGTCATATGTGATTCATCGATGAACATCAAAAAATCACTGGGAAAATAATCCAGCAAAGTCCATGGCGTGCTTCCTGGAGCGCGCCGCTGAAGGTGTCGGGAGTAATTTTCTACCCCAGTGCAATAACCCACTTCCTGAAGCATCTCGATATCATAGTTAGTTCGTGCCTCAAGCCGCTGAGCCTCCAGCAACTTATCATCAGCCCTTAACTCTTTTAGCCTTTCCTCCAGCTCAGCTTTGATATCTTCGATCGCCGCCATCAGCTTATCATAAGGAGTAACGAAGTGCTTAGCAGGATAAATATCTACTTGCTCAAGGTGAGCCAGTAACTCACCAGTAAGGGGGTCAACCTCTACAATGCGGTCAATTTCATCCCCCCAGAATTCGATTCTCAGGGCTGTTTCCTCATAGGCTGGCTGGATTTCCAAAGTGTCACCTCTGATACGGAATTTACCTCGGGTGAGCTCAAAATCGTTCCTCTCATATTGCATATCCACAAGGCGGCGAACTAGCTTATCTCGCTTGTAATTCCCGTTCCTTTTTACCGTGACTGCAAAGCTATGATATTCCTCAGGTGGCCCCAAGCTATAAATACAGGAGACCGAAGCTACTATAATTACATCCCGCCGCTCAAAGAGAGCTCTGGTAGCTGCATGGCGTAGCTTATCAATTTCTTCATTGATATCGGTTTCCTTCTCAATGTAGATGTCGGTGCTGGGGATATAAGCCTCTGGCTGATAGTAGTCATAATAACTAACAAAATACCCCACAGGACTATTGGGGAAGAATTCCTTGAATTCCGTGGCTAGCTGAGCAGCCAAGGTTTTATTATGACAAATAACTAATGTAGGCCTTTGCACCCTCTCGATAACGTTAGCCATGGTAAAGGTCTTGCCGCTACCAGTGACACCAATCAGCGTTTGCTGTTGATAGCCTTTCTCCAGCCCACTAACCAGCTTATCTACTGCCTGTGGCTGATCAGCGGTAAGACGAAAATCAGAGGTAAGTTTAAACCGAGGCATATTTCACTCACCACAATAAAAAGCAGCGCCCAGTATGTCTGAACCAGCGACAATTTGCATAACAGGGGTAAATTGTGTTATGTAAAGTTCAGCAGGTTGAAATTGCTCTTTGACCATATTTGCCAGCTCTTCTGCTTCGCGGGGACATTCAACATCCATTATAGCCACATGCAATGGCTTTTCAGACTCGATACTGCCACGCATCGTCTTGACGATATTTCTAATAGCCTGTGACCGACTTCTAACTAAGGAAAGAGGATGTGCCTCACCCTGGGAAAGGCCAACGAGCGGCTTCACTTTGAGCAAAGAGCTTGCCCAAGCAGCTAATTTATTGATGCGCCCTGTCCTAGCTAAGTAGTTCAGAGTATCAAAGGCGAAAATTGAATTTACCTTCAATTTAATGGCATTGGCAGCTTCAACTACCCCATTTATATCTTTGCCATTGGCAGCAGCCCGAGCTGCTGCTAAGGCGATAAAGCCTTGAGCCATAGTGGTTGTTGCAGAATCAAATACTTCTATCTTTAGATGGGGTATAGCTTCTTGTGCCATCTTTGCTCCTGCCTTGGCTAAGGAAATTGTTGAGGTAAACTGAGAAAAGCAAACAACGTGAACTATGTTATCTGCTTTCTGACTCAGCTTCTCATATTCCTGAAAGTAAAATTCTGGGGGCCAGGGAGTTGTATCAATCTGCGGCAGTCTTTGAAACTCGTGAACTATCTCTGGAGGTAAGTCTTCATCAGTATCCCGATAGACCTTGCCCTCAATTGTGAGCCGCACAGGAATGATATGAATATTGTATTTGTCAATCACTTCCTGTGGCAGAGAGGCAACGCTATCAGTGACCACAGCCACTCTGTTCATTTTGCCGCCAATTGTTGTAGTGCCATTTTAACCTTCTCCTCCAGGCTCAGTTCTGCAGAATCAGGGAGATTAGAGACAGCCTGGATGGCTTCCCTTAGGGAATAGCCTAAGTTAGTTAAGGCAGCTATGGCATCAGTATTTTCTGCAGCTAAAGGCAAGACTGCCCCCTTCTTCCACTCCCTCTCTAGCTTACCCTTAAGTTCGACAACTAGGCGGCCGGCTATTTTTTTGCCAATGCCAGGCACCTGGCTGATGACATCCACATTACCGCTGGCGATAGCCATAGCAAGTTGCTCAGGATTCAAAGCAGACAGCAACGCTAAAGCTGCCTTGGGGCCAATTCCTGAGACAGAAATGAGGTTCTTGAACAAAGCTAGCTCTTCCTCAGAGGCAAAGCCATAGAGAGAGACATTATCCTCTCTCAGGTGGAGATGAGTATAAAGGGAGACTTTATCGTTGATGGCTCCCAGTTGACTTAAAGTTGAGCCGGGTACATGTACCTGAAAGCCTATGCCACCCACATTGATGATGACCGAGTCAACGCCCCGATATTCCAGCGTCCCTTCTAGAATAGCTATCATTTCGATATCTGTTTCGCGAGCCACCGATTAAGGCGGCTCTGCTGAATATGGCAAATGGCTATAGCCAAGGCATCGGCAGCATCACTAGGCTGAGGAAGTTGAGGAAGCCCAAGCTGGATTTTCACCATTTCCTGTACTTGCTGTTTATCGCTTCGCCCGTAGCCGGTTACCTGCTTCTTTACCTGGGCTGGTGAGTAATAGTGGATGGGTAATCCTTGGTTAGCTGTTGCCAAAATGGCTACAGCTTCTGCCCGGCCAATAGCCAACGCTGAGTGTACATTACGACCGATAAAAGGCTCTTCAATAGCTACCTCGTCTGGCCTATGTTTGGCAATAATTTCGCTTAATCCGACATATAAATAGCACAATCTTTCCTCTATAGGCATTCGAGGCGGGAAATTGAGTACCCCATAATCCACCACCTGTATCTCTTCCTCAGCATCCACTATACTGTAGCCTAACTTTATAGTCCCGGGGTCAATGCCAAGAATGCGCATGCTATGCCTAACCGCGCAGCTTCTCTAGAGTGGCATCAGAGAAGTCAACATTGGAGAACACATGTTGTACATCGTCTAGCTCCTCGAGATGGTCGAGGAGGCTCAATGCCTGAGCTGCTTCCTTTTCATCCAATAACATTGTCGTTTTAGGTATTAGGGAGAGCTCCGCAGAGATTATATGTTTTCCCTCTTCAATGGCTTTTCTTACCTTTTCCAAATCCTGTGGTTGAGTGTAGATTTCAATATAGCCCCTTTCCGTCTTAACATCTTCGGCTCCAGCATCGATAGCCTGCAAGGCTATTTCTTCAGCATCCGAGCCATCGCTTTCTACAGTAATTACTCCTTTACTTTCAAAGAGCCATGAGACACAGCCACTCTCACCCAGATTACCACCGTGGCGTGTGAAAAGGCGACGCACATCCTGAATGGTACGGTTACGATTGTTGGTCAATGCTGCTACCAAAACCGCCACGCTGTTCGGTCCGTAGCCTTCAAGGGTTACCTCGGCTAAATCAGATGCCTCAACTCCACCGCCGGCATGCTTTATAGCCCGGTCAATATTCTCCAAGGGCATGTTATTATCACGGGCCTTCTGCACTGCTAACCTTAACTGGAAATTGCTTTCTGAATTGGGCCCGCCCTGTCTCACCGCCACCATTATTTCCCGAGCAAGCTTGGTAAATAGCTGCCCCCGCCTGGCATCAGCTACCCCTTTCTGCCGTTTAATCTGTGACCACTTAGAATGTCCCGACATAGTTACTCCTTAAATTGATTTTACATCGCAAAACCCAAAAGGTAAAGTGAATAGATAAAGTAATACGTGCTATAGTATTAATTAACTTTTTATAGCCAAAGGTTTTATGTTTGAGTTAATTCCCTCAGGCACTATTACCTCAGCAAAAGGGTTTCTAGCTGGAGCAATTCACGCTGGGATAAAGACCAAGGATAAGCTTGATTTAGCCATTCTTTACTCTGAGATGCCCTGTATCGCTGTCGGCTTCTTTACCACTAATCGGATTAAATCAGCGCCAGTTATTCTATCCCAAAGACATTTATTAAGAAGACAAGCACAGGCAATCGTGGTAAATTCAGGATGTGCCAATGCCTGCCTTGGTGAGCAAGGCATAGCCAATGCCTCAGAAATGGCGAGCCTAACAGCGAGAAAGTTAGCTATCAAGGCTGAAGATGTCCTTGTAGCTAGCACGGGCATAACCGGGATACCACTGCCTATGGATCGTATAAGATATGGAATTAAAGAGACAAAGCTTAATGAAGATGGAGGTCACGATTTTACTAAGGCAATAATGACTACCGATACCAGGCCTAAGGAAATAGCAGTTAGGGTTGATGTGGAAGGAAGTAAATTCATCATCGCTGGGGTAGCTAAAGGGGCAGGCATGATCCACCCTAATCTGGCTACTATGCTCTGCTTCATAGCCACTGATGCTTTAATAAATGCCGACTTTTTACAATCATCACTGCAGAACGCAGTAGATACCTCTTTTAACATGATTAGCATTGATGGTGACACCAGTCCCAGCGATTGTGCATTTTTACTAGCTAACGGTTTGGCTGGTAATAAAATCATCAGCTTTGGCAATGGTGGAGCTTTCCAAGAGGCTTTGGATGAGGTTTGCACTTATTTGGCTAAGTCGATCGCTCGAGATGGCGAAGGGGCCACCAAGCTTATAGAAGTTACCGTGGCGGGAGCTATAAAGCAGGCTGAAGCTCGCCAGGCAGTTCGAACTATTGTTAGCTCGCCGCTGGTGAAAGCAGCCATACATGGGAATGACCCTAACTGGGGGCGTATTGTTGCTGCTCTAGGAAGAAGTGGGATAGAGCTAATAGAAGACAAACTGGATGTCTATTTGAACGACACTTGCGTCATGAAGCAAGGTTGCTCCGCACCCTTCAACAAGGAAGAAATGAAAATAGCCTTGAGCAACAGTGATAGCGTGATTATCAAGGTATGTCTAAACTTAGGGGAGGGCACAGCTACTGCTTGGGGCTGTGACCTATCTGAGGAGTATGTTACTATAAATAGCGCTTATTCAACGTAATGCAGAAGAATACTATTGTAGTAAAGATTGGTGGCAGCATTTTGGGCAATCAGGACACCACCTTGGAAGACCTGGTAGAGCTTCAAAAACAAGGAAAATCTCTAGTTGTGGTTCATGGTGGTGGTCAAGTGGCTTCTGAGTGGCTTGCCAGGCTTGGTATCTCCACCAGCTTCATAAAAGGATTAAGAGTTACCGATGCTGAGACTTTAAAGGTAGTGGCGGCAGTGTTTGGCGGCTTAGTTAATAAAGAATTGGTAGTAGCCATTCAAGCTTTGGAGGGGAAGGCAGTTGGTTTAAGCGGTGCTGATGGCAATTTGCTCTGGTCAACTATGAAGAACCCTGAACTAGGTTATGTTGGTGAGATTGTGGCTGTTGACCCCAGCCCTTTAAGGACGTTATTAGAAAAAGGCTATATGCCCGTGGTGGCACCAGTAAGTTTTGGCTTAGTTGGGAACAGGACAATGCTGCTTAATATTAATGGGGATGCTGCTGCTGGAGAAATTGCCGCTGCCTTGGCTGCTGAGAAGCTTATATTTTTGACCGATGTTGATGGCATTCACGATGACTCAGGCAAAACGCTATCCAGGCTTAGTGCTGCTGAGGCGAGAAAAATGCTTACCAACGGCATAATCTCCGGTGGAATGGTCCCTAAAATAGAGGCTAGCCTCAAAGCCTTGACTACAGTGCCTGTGGTACGCATCATTGACGGCAGAATGCCTCACGCTTTGCTCAAGGAGGTTGAAAAAGAGAGTGGAGGAACAAGCATTGTACCACGATAACTGGCAAGAATTAGAGCAAAAGTTGTTTCTCAGAACGTTTAACAGGTTTCCTGTGACCTTGGTTCGAGGTGAAGGAGCTTGGGTCTGGGACGATCAGGGCAAAAAATACCTCGACCTTGTTGGTGGTTGGGCAGTCGATAGCCTGGGTCACTGCCCACCAGTGGTAGTTGAAGCTTTGGAGAAGCAGGCTAAAACCCTTATACAGGCCTCGAATCAATTTTATACCATTCCACAGATACAATTAGCCCAAATCTTGATACAGAATAGTTGCCTCGATAGGGTTTTCTTCTGTAATAGCGGCGCTGAGGCTAACGAGGGTGCCGTGAAACTAGCCCGCAGATATGGGAAGCTCCGCCTCAATGGTGCTTATGATATTATCACCACTCATAGTTCCTTCCACGGGCGAACTTTAGCTATGACTGCTGCCACGGGTCAAAGTAAATTCCAGCAGCCCTACATACCTTTGCCCACCGGCTTCATCAATGTTGCTTACAACGATGTAGAAAAAATCAAAGTAGCCACTACCGCTCGCACCTGTGGTGTAATGCTAGAGCCAATCCAGGGCGAAGGTGGAGTCAATGTGCCAGACGACAACTACCTTAAGGGGGTAGAGGAATGGTGTCACGAAAAGGGTATCCTCCTTATTCTGGATGAAATTCAGACAGGCATCGGTCGCACAGGAACGCTTTTTGCCTACGAGCAATATAATGTGGAGCCAGATATAATGACCCTAGCTAAGGGATTGGGCAGTGGTGTGCCTATCGGTGCTTTCTTAGCCAAAGAGCACGTCTCTGTCTTTGCCCCTGGTGAGCATGGCTCTACTTTTGGCGGCAACCCCCTGGTTTGCGCTGCTGCTTACGCCACCATGAAATACATTATCGAGGATGATATACCGGGAAAGGTTAAACAGAGGGGAAAGTATTTTATGGCTAAGCTGGAGAGCTTGAAGCAGCAATTTGATTTCATCACTCAGGTGAGGGGTAGAGGACTCCTAATAGCTTTGGAATTCAAGGGTGAAATCGCTGAGGAAATAGCCTTGGCTTGTTTAAAAAGGGGCTTGCTAGTTAACAAAGTGAAGCCAAACACTATCCGCTTTATGCCCCCCCTCATTATTACCGAAAGGGAGGTGGACAAGGCGATTGACATTTTAGAGAATACTTTAGAAGAAATACGAAATCCTAAGCAGTGAGAGAAAATCCTAAGCACTAAATACGAAATGCTAAACAATATCAAAATCCAAAATCCCAATGAATAAAACACAGGGGTTTTGAATTTAGAGCATTTGAATTTTGAACTTGTTTAGGGTTTAGATATTAGGATTTCTCCGAAGGAGGTTATTAAGATGTCAGACAAGGCAGTTCTAGCTTACAGTGGTGGTCTGGATACCTCTGTAGCCATAAAATGGCTCAAGGAAAGATATAACCTGAAGGTTATCACTCTTACTGCGGATATAGGTGGCTATAGCAATCTCGAAGCTATCAGGCAAAAGGCACTCGATATAGGAGCGATAAAAGCGCTAGTAGTGGATGCCAAAGAAACTTTTATCAAATCTTTTGTTTTCCCCGCTCTTCAAGCCGACGCCATCTACGAAGGTCAATATCCTCTGGCCACCGCGCTAGGGCGTCCTCTCATCGCCCAACTTTTAGTGGCTACAGCTAAAAAAGAAGGAGCTACCATTGTAGCTCATGGCTGCACCGGCAAGGGCAACGACCAAGTAAGATTCGATGTAAGCATAGCCGCTCTGGCTCCTGAGCTCAAAGTGATAGCTCCAGCCAGAGAGTGGAATATGACCAGAGAGCAAACAATTGCCTATGCCCAGGAGCATAATATCCCTGTTCCGGCTACAACGGCTAGCCCATATTCCGTTGACGAAAATTTGTGGGGAAGGAGCATTGAATGCGGCGCCCTAGAAGACCCCTGGAGTGAGCCTCCCAGGGATGTCTTTGCCTGGACAAGATCCCTTGAAGAAACACCAGGACAACCCAGCTATGTGGAGATCGGTTTTGAAAAAGGCATACCGCTAAGCCTTGATGACGAAAAATTGGACAGGGTCACGCTTGTTCAGAGAATTCACGGGTTAGCCGCTGAGCATGGCATAGGCAGGATTGACCATGTGGAAAACAGATTAGTGGGCATAAAATCGAGGGAGGTTTATGAGGCACCAGCGGCTACTGTGCTGCTTAAAGCTCACCAAGCTTTAGAGGATTTGGTGCTGACCAAAGAGCAGCTCCGCTTTAAGGCAAAAGTAGCTAGCGAATATGCTGACCTTATTTATAATGGGTTATGGTTTACTGGTCTCCGCCAAGACTTGGCTGCCTATGTGGAAAGTTCGCAAAGATATGTTACTGGCATAGTAAAGGTCAAGCTTTACAAAGGCAATTGCCAGATAGTAGGTAGAAAGTCTCCCTATTCCCTCTACAATTTCAGCCTGGCTACTTATGATAAAGGTGATGTCTTTGACCAGAGCGCCTCCCCCGGCTTTATCCATATTTGGGGTTTGCCGGTGAGAACTCAAGCAAGAGTGCAACCTCCAAAACCATCCGAATAGTAAAGGGGATTTCTTTGCTCTTGCCAAAGAGGGCAAAATTGACAAAACTTGGCTTACAGCCAAAAAGCGGGAAAGGGGTTATGCAACGGAAACCTCAGGAGACGCCTAAGACAAGCAATCCTCAATTAGCACGGGAAGGGCATAGAGCACGGCTGCGAGAGAAATTTAATAAATCTGGGGTGGCAGCATTCCTCGACTACGAAATCATTGAGCTGCTGCTAACCCTGGGAACATCTCGCAAAGATTGCAAGCCACAGGCCAAGGAAGCGATAAACAGATTCAAAAGCTTAAGAGGAGTCCTGGAAGCCCCTCCGGAGGAATTACAGAAAATTAAGGGAATTGGCCCAACTCATATCTTTGTAATCAAGTTTATGCAAGAGATAGCCAGAGAATTCCTCAAAGAGCAGATTCTTAATAAACCCTATTGCAAGTCCTCAAAAGAGGTTTTTGATTATCTCTACCACTCTATGCGAGACCTCAAAAAAGAGACCTTCAAAGTTATGTTCCTCAATGCCCAAAATCAAGTTATTCAAGTGGATGACCTCTTTGAAGGGACATTAACCGCTAGCGCTGTCTACCCTAGAGAAATCATCGAGAGAGCCATCAAATACAATGCCGCCGCTCTAATCTTTATCCATAATCACCCTGCAGGAAATCCTGAGCCCAGCGATAATGACAAACAAATAACCCGAGATTTAGTCTTTGCTGGCAATATTATGCAGATTAAAGTCTTAGACCACATCATAATAGGCGAAAATAGGTACTTTAGTTTTGCCGATGAAAAGCTGATTGAAGAATACGAGTTGAATTTCTTAAACTTAAAAAAACAAGGGTAATTATGAAGAGCGAATTAGGCTGCTTAAATAAAAGAGAAGGAGCTGCAATAAACTCCTTTGTAAAAGAGCTAAAAGAAAAATTAGGAGATGAAATTGTATCTATACGGCTTTTTGGCTCTAAAGTAAGGGGGAATTTTTGCAAAGATTCAGATATAGACATATTTGTCCTGATAAAAGAGAAAAAAGTCTGTGATTGAAGAATTAGATGAAATTGCCGCAAATTATGTTCTGCATTATGATTTACCCTTGTCTCCCGTTGTTTACGACATCTTTGAATATGAAAAAATAAGGAACTGGGGTCTTTTTTCTTTGAAAATGTGGAAAGGGAAGGAATTCTTTTATGAGCCGGACGAATTTAGCTAAATACAGGCTAGAGAAGACAAAACCAGATTGACCATGCCCAAAAGTTCCTCGAAGAGTCTGAAAAGACGCTACTAAAAATGATAGAAAATGCAGAAAGGTGATTCATCCTCTTGCTAAGGAGTTCTATCAGTGGATGCTGAGAAAGTTTTAGTAATTGAAAAGATCAAGCGGTATTTGAATGAATTAAAGGACCATAATATCAACGTCGAAAAGCTGTATTTATATGGCTCTTACGCTAAAGGCAACTATCATGAATTCAGTGATATTGATGTAATTATGATTTCAAAAGATTTTGAGGGGAAATGGTTTGCAGATCGGGATAGAATTGTTCCCCTGAGAAGAAATAGATGTAAGAATAGAGCCACTGCCCTACAGACCGGAGGATTTCACTGACTCAGACCCCCTAGCAGTTGAAGTAATTGCGGTAGGCGAGGAAATCAAAGTATGATGAAAGCGACCCAAGCTTTGGAAAACAGGTTAAGCAAACAAGAGATTGAATTTATTACCCATGTTTGAAGGTAGCTGGAAAACTGCACAATTCGCTGTTTCGTTCAATCATCACCTTGATATCCTTGTCTAACATTGTTAGAATGCTTATAAGTATGTATGCAAGTATGTATGCAAGTATGTATGCTAAGGGAGAGTGCTATGACTAGAAGAATGACGGTGGTATTTCACGATGATGAACTCTATACATATCTAAAAGTGGAGGCAGCAAGGAGACATATTGCAGCAAGTGATATCGTTGGTGAAGCAGTGCGTGAGTGGTTGGATAGCCATGAGGATGCCGAGCTACTACCCACAATTGAGGCTGCCCATGCCGAGTGGAAGAAAAAGGGTGGACGGCCTTGGTCTGAAGTCGAGCCAGAACTGGAAGAGGCAATAACCCAGCGAGAACGAGCTGCAGAGGCAAAGAGTGTACCGGATTGAAGTCTCACCAGCGGCCGACCGTAATTTGGAAAGACTGAAAAGGCGGATACAGAAGTATGATTTTGAGCGGTTACGAGTCGCTATCAGGGGTCTAGCCAATGAACCCCGTCCCCATGGGGTTAGAAAAATCGAAGGCTCTGAGAGAGCCTACCGAATAAGGGTAGGCAATTACCGGGTGGTCTACGAAATATATGACGATGAGAAACTGGTTTTGATATTACAACTGGCTCGTCGAACCGAGACGACATACCGGTCATAAGGATTAGGGGATGTGTGTGAAAAGAAAATATGCTGCGCCAGACTTCGTTATTACCAAGGAGAGGTAATGGCGACAGGCAAGGAAATCAAAATATGATTATAGTTAACTGCGAAAATCCTTGTAGTTCTCCCTCCCCTAGTGGGAGGGAGTTAGAGGGAGAGGGAAATTCACCCTCACCTAACCTCTCCATTCAAGGGAGAGGAATTTTATAAGACATTATGTTGGTTTTCAAGAGCTTATTATGGAACGACTAAACCAGAGCGAGATTGAATTTATTACCCAGCGTTTAAACGTGATCAGAAAACTGCACATTTCGTCATGTTGTTACTAATTAGGAGACGTACTGTGCCGCAGTAAGCGATAAATCACGTCATCAAGTGTCCAGCAAAAATCATTGGATTTTAATTGTGGCGTTCTTCCTACTAACAGGGTTAGGCTATTTATTTGCAAAGTGGGTCGCTTTGGTGTATGATTTATTTAGTAGTTTCAGTTTAGGTTGTTACATACTTAAATCACCTCAGCTTTCCCTAAGTGTTGGATGACCGGAGCTCTAACTAAAATTTCGAAGAGAGGAGGTCATCTAATGAGTTTCCAGGACAAGTCGATCCAGTGTTCCGATTGTGGGACTGCCTTCACTTTCAGCGCTGAGGAACAAGAGTTTTTCCAATCTAAGGGCTATACTAATGAGCCCAAGCGCTGTCCCTCGTGTCGCCAGGCAAGGAAGGCAGAGCGATACGGAAATAGTGGCCACAGCCACAGCTACGGGTCCCCACGCCAAATGTTTCCTGCAATATGCGCCGAGTGCGGCAAAGACACCGAAGTACCCTTTGAACCTCGCGGTGATAAGCCGGTGTATTGTAGCGATTGCTACCGTAAAGTCAGACCAGGTAGATAAACTGGTTTGAGACCTTAGACATACATGGGCTGGAGATATCTGGCCTATGTATGTCATTATAGTGTGCAGGGGATT
>Ga0209979_1002256_pt1 | contig 18824 bp, 10 predicted proteins | sample AnhtaG_FD_183114 | JGI IMG/M metagenome (GOLD analysis project Ga0209979, IMG submission 183114) | Deep subsurface microbial communities from Anholt, Denmark to uncover new lineages of life (NeLLi) - Anholt_01485 metaG (SPAdes) (version 2) | ecosystem: Environmental > Aquatic > Marine > Oceanic...
TGGGAGAAATCCCATGTCGAACAAGCGATCGGCCTCGTCGATGACCAGGATTCCGGTATTTTTCAGGTTTAAATGGCCTCTTTTGCTTAAATCCACCAATCTTCCTGGCGTGCCAATGACTATGTCCGGGCCTTTTTTCAATAAAGCCAGCTGGCGAGTGTAACCGACGCCGCCGTAAAAGCTGCCGATCGCGAACTCCAGATGGCGGTTCAAAAGCTGCGCTTCTTTTTCAATCTGAACAGACAGTTCCCGGGTCGGCACAATAATCAGCGCCATTTTTCTTTTGAGCGCTCTTTCAGAGAGCATACGTTCAAACAGCGTGACCAGGAACGCGGCGGTTTTACCGGTTCCGGTTTGGGATTGAACGGCCACGTCCAAACCCTGAAGTGTTTTTGCCAGAGTTTGTTCTTGGACCGCTGTCATTTCTTTATATCCTCTGTCCGCGATTCCATGCAGAAGATGGGACTCGAGTTTCAATTCGTTAAAATTCATTTATTTACCTTTTTATTTGATTAAAACATGAGGGGATGAATGTCAGAGGAAATTATCGTTCGGAAGGGAAAAACAATTTGCCTAGACTATTTCCTACCAGATGTTTGATTTTGCAGTATACCCTATACTCAGATATTTAGCAAGTAAAATTATTTGACCTTACACTATCCGTTGAGCTCTCATGAGAACGATAAAATGAATGCGGTTACTGGAATGGATACCCCTCATTCCAAAGAAGGCAACCTCTTTTACTGACCGAATTACTGACCGGAAATTCAAAGGGGATAAGCCCATATAAATTAGTACATTTCTGAAAAATTTTGTGCACACTTAGTCGCTGCCTGTTGTCAGCAAAGGGGGGATGTGTTTATTTAATATTTTGTGAATTCTATTTTTAAACATAGGAATTCGCTTTTTGGGGTTGCTTTGATTTCTACTCATTATTACTCAATTTCAACCCTATGGCCTGCTACATTATCAATATTATAGTAAAGAAACGTATCCAGTCAATAAAAGATTCGCATGAAAGAGGAAATATCGGTGAGAATCCAGGAATATCATCTCTGCCCAGCCTCTGGAAGGAACAAATGAGGTCTCATCTGCAATAATGGGCGGGAAAGAGGGAGATCTTTTTTGTCATTTCCTCAAGATTCGCGGGAAATTTTTTATATAATTCCGCAAAAGACTTCCTTTCAGTATTCGCTTGAACGATGGCAACATTCTCAGTAACGCCTTGATTTTTTTCCCGGGCTTTTCATGATGAAACAGCATAAGGGCATTATCCAGTAGATCGTTTAATTGTTTTCCATAGGGGAACCACCAGATCTGCTTCTTTTTCCGGCAGAAGTCTGATCCAATATATTTGGAATTGACAAGATTCTTGAGGCCATAAGGCCCGTGGGAGCGTCCGACTCCGGTCTGTTTGATCCCTCCCCATATGGCCCCCGGTTCAGAGAAGGAATACATGTGATCGTTGATCGTTACTGTTCCTGCTTCGATTCTGTAAGCAAGCCTTCTGGCGGTTTTTCTACTGCGAGTCCAGACCGAAGCGGTCAGGCCATAATCGCTGTCGTTGGCCAGTTCGACCGCTTTTTCCAGATCAGAGAAAGGCAAAATCGGGAGGACCGGTCCGAACGTTTCTTCTGTCATGACCTTCATTGTATGGTCCACACCGGTCAAAACAGCCGGTTTTATGAAGTATCCGGGAAGGTCTTTGATCCTCTCTCCTCCGAACAGGGCCGAGGCTCCCTTGGACAGGGCGTCAGCTATATGATCTTCTACAATATCGAGCTGATCGGGAGATGTCATAGGGCCTATGTCAACATTCTCATCCGTTGGATTTCCGACAGTCAATTCTCGAGTCAGTTCAACGACTCTTTGTGTGAATTCTTCAGCAATATTTTTCTGGACGTAGACTCTTTCCACTGAACCGCAGCTTTGTCCGCAGTTGGTAAAAGCCCCCCATACAGCCCCTTGAGCAGCTCTTTCAAGATCTGCATCTTCACATACGATCATGGGATCTTTTCCTCCCAGCTCCAGGGTGATGTTGGTCAGGTTGTGGCTGGCCAGCTCCATTATCCTTTTTCCGGTATGGACACTCCCTGTAAACATAATTGTCTGGATAGCCGGATCTGTGATCATCTCTTCAGCCTGGGGAATTTGACAGTTGACAATATTCAAGACTCCGGGAGGAAGGCCGGCCTGAATAAATATCTCCCCGATCGATAAAGCGATCAGCGCAGTTGTTGATGACGGCCTCAGGACTACCGTATTCCCGGTTGTCAGAGCGCTTAAAATGTCATACATAGGGATTATGAATGGATAATTCCATGGGGAGATAATAAGAGTGGGACCCAGAGGCTGGAAATGGAAGACCCCTTTTTTGTTGGAAAGCAAAACGACATGATGTTTTACTTTTTTAGGTTTTAAATAAGCAGGTGCCCTTTTAGCGTAATAATCCAGAACTTCAAGCCCCCCAAGCACTTCGGCTGCCAGAGATTCTGCTAAAGGGGATCCTTTTTCTACGGTGATAAGATGTGCAATCCGGTCCTTCTGTGATAACAGGATTTTTTTTGCTGTGAGGAAGATCTTTTTTTTCTCAAAAAAAGGCAAGTCTCTCCAGGAATGAAAGGCTTGCTTTGCCGTCTGGACGGCCTTGCGGCATAACTCAGAAGAAGCCAGATCAAAAGAACCGATTTTTTCCAGAGTTGCAGGGTTGAAGGATTCTTTTTTATGTTCTGTCTCGATGCGTTTGTTTCCGATTATCAAACGGCCATCTATCGTTGTCATAGCCTCCCCCGGAAAAAACGCCGGCACCAGGAGAAAAAGAGGAAAAGATAGGAGTCTAAAATCAGGTCGATCCGGAAGAGCGGGTTCACAATTCCGGCACGCAGAAAGAGCCAGAGGACCAGATCTTTATGCCTTGGCGGGCATCCTTTGACCCTGAATTTGGAGCGGGCCTCAAGTTTTCCGAGCACTTCGGTACAGGTGCCGATGAGCATAACTCGTTTTGCCCGGACGTCACCCCGTATATTTTCCGATGACAACGGTCCATTCGGGCAGTTTTTTCCACAGTTCTGGTTTTCTGTCCTTGACCATGTAAAGCCAGTCCAGAAAAACGCCATGGCATCCCCCGGTGCAGTATGGTTCTCCGCAGAGGATATGGAAACCACACTTGACATCTTTGACATTCATGTAGCCGAGGTCAAAGTCCCTGGTTTTTTCCTGAAGGTCTTTCAAGGATATATCACCGGATATATCGATGTCTTTGAGATCCAGAGAGCCGTACCCTCTTTCCTGGGCTATTCTGAGATAAGTGATTTTTTCAGGAATGAGATTCAGGATGTGAGCACAGACTGCGTCATGGGCGACCGGGTTTTTAGCCATGATAATAATCCCCAGATGTATTCCATGCTGTGTTAGTTGATTTCCCCCGAAGGACATTTCAATACCGTCAGTGATGATAAGATCAGGATACCCTACCTCGAGAATATCCACGATCTTCTCTTCCAGGTTGAAATTGTGCTGCCACATCCGTTCCTTATCGAGAAGGATCCCGATATTGAGTTTTATGGATGCTGTCAATCCCTGTGCAAGTACATTGCTTTTTAATTTTGGCGTGTAGATAAGAAGATCATTGTCAACGATCTCAACCGATGTCGTTAACTCTTCGTGTATCCTGCCCTTATGAAGTTTAATTTTTTTTTACGGGCTTCTTCAATAGGCCGGATCTTGATATTATGGGATTTCTTCAGTTGATAGTAGCCGGCTCTTCTGAGCATCCTGGAGGTAGGCAGCCCTGTCCCGCATTTTTCGGCAATGGTGATCTCTGTTCCCTCTGAATCGACCTCTTTAAGAGCATCCAGGAGCCCGGCGATAAATTCCGGCCTGGTATATGCAGTTGGTGCAATTTTGTGATGGGCCATCACCACATTAGGTTTGATGGTGATCCGTCCACCGATCTTATCGGACACTCCGAGTTCTTCCAGCCCATCACGTATAACGTCTTTAATAATTTTGGGATCGTAGTCCTGAACTTTGCGTATGATAACTTTTATTTTGTTCGTCATTTTATCCTGCAGGAGTGTCCTCCTGGCTTTTTTTCTCCTTTTTTTTCTTTCCAAAAATTAACGCGATCAGTATACTTATTCCATAGAGAGCCAGCATGGGAAATATAGCTTTTCCTCTAATCGATGTCAACCGTGAAAAGCCAGGAAAGCGGTTGAACCACCTCATCGAAGACTGGGCGAGGATTGTGGAGTCGATAGTATGGTGTTCCCTTTGTTGAACAGAAAGTCTTTTTACAAGTCTTGCAGAGATAGCGCCGCCGTCTCCCTTGTCTCGTTTTATACATCGAATGACGGATGATATTACCTTTACCAAACTTGCTATGATCCTGACATTTTTCGTTCTGGCAGCAGCGATCTCTTACGGGCTTATACTTCATTGGGCATATTCCTAGCCATACGATTGGTAACTTCTCAATAAGCGTGGGTAGTAGCTATGGATTCCCGCCTCCGCGGGAATGACGATTGAGTGTAAGTGTCTGTCATTCCTGCGAAGCTTGTACCTGCGGAGGCAGGTAGCAGGAATCCAGTGATTAGTCACAAATATAATCTACCCCCAATTATTGAGAACTTACTACGATTGTGCTTAACTTGTTTAGAAATGATAACTTGCTGAGCGTATTTGATCAAGTAACAACAGTTCCCTGAGGAAGCACCACCCTTTCACCCAATTCCGATAAACTGGGGAGCGAATTTGTATTTCTGGGCGCCTCCCATTTGAACCAAAGGGTGTTTTATTCCGTATATAGTAATTGACATGGTAATAATTTTGTAATTATGATTAACGTAATGGAGAATTATGTTACAATATGGAAGGTTTTGCAATATATAAAAGGAGGGAACACATGACAGCTGTAAGAAAAATAGTCGCATTGCTCATCATTGTCCTGATTGGCCTCCCGATACTTTTTGGTGTTGTATGGGTCGTAGGTCTGACAAAAGCCACGGTGTCTTCTGAATTCATCTCTGAACTGCCCCAAGAAATCATCAGGAAAATCCCGGATATCGCAGAAGAGATCTTCGAGGAAGGCCAGAATGAAAAGGTGATTAGGGATGAAAACACACGGGCGTGGTTTCGAGCTGCCGCAGAGGTTGGCGTGTCGCCAAAACAGTTGATGGCCGATATCGGCCTGCTGGATTGGCTGGAATACGAGTTAGCCGAATCCCTGGATGAGGTAGGAGAAGTGCTCAGAGGTGAAAGAAGGGCGAGGCCCATCACGATCGATCTCCGGCCTCTGAAGGATATTCTGATGCGAGATGAGATCGATCAATACCTTATGAGAGTCCTGGAAAAATTGCCTCCCTGTGATGAGGAAGAAGAGCGCCAGTGGATTCAAATAGGCCGTTGGGGACTGGAGGATCGTGAGCTGCCGGCTTGCCGCCCTGATATGGAAGTTGCCAGAAGGGCCTTGATGGAATGGCGGATGGATGCTGTCGCAGAAATGGATAATGAAGTCGAGATCTTCGAAGATGTCGAATTTATTCCCTTTGGCATGTCCCGTGTCCTAACCGTCCTCTCCTCGTTCCTGTTTGTGATCCCGGCCTTATTAATCTTTATCGGCTCTCTGATCGCGGCCACTTCTCCGGCCAGTTTCTTCCGGTGGAGCGGAGTTTCCACTTTTCTGGGTGCCCTGCCAGCCCTGCTTTTGGCATTTTTTGTCAAACACATCTCCTTGTGGGGTTTAAAGATCGCGCCGTTTTATTCTTCTGATTGGGACTCTTGGTCTCCAGAGCTGCAAGAACTGATCCTCGATAAAACGAGCTGGATCCCGATGAGGATCATCGACCAGATCTTTTCTCCTGTAGTGATTGTGGCCACGATAGTATGTGTCCTGGGCATCGTCCTGTTTGCCATTTCCTTGATGGTTCGGAACAAGCCTAGAAGTAAAGCTGCAACCTCAGTTCAGGCCCCTCCACCTGTTGCTGCCCCGCCAGAGAAAGCCGAACTTGTAGAAAAGGTCGAAGAAGAAGTCGAGAAAGCTGAAGATAAAGTTGAAGAGCAGGAATTTGAGATTACAGAGGAAGAGAAGCCACAAGATGTTAAAGCAGACGATGAGGAACCGGAGGAAGCCGAACCGGACAAACCCAAAAAACCGGATAAAGACGAATAAGAAATAGAATTGACTGCCCATTCGTGCTGTGATATCAATGGGGAATCCCAGTGGGAAGAATCGGTATCATGGCAGAAAAAGGGCTCGTCGCTAAACTGATCGCCAGATTCATCACAGGGCTGATCGTTATCGGTGCCATCCTGTTCGGCACCGCCGGCACCTTCGATTGGCCCGAAGCCTGGGTTTACATCGTTATCCAGTTTGGTTGGTCTGCTGCTATAACAGTCTGGCTCTGGAACCATGATCTCGAACTTCTCAAAGACAGGTTGAAATTCACGAAAAAGTCGGCCAAAGGATGGGACAAAATTCTGACGTTCGCCAGCATGCCCTTTTATATCCCGTATTTGGTCATCCCGGGATTCGATGCGGTGCGATACCAGTGGTCGCAGGTCCCCCTGGGTGTGAAGGTCATTTGTTTTGGCTTGGTTACCGCCTCTTTTATCTGGATTTCCTGGATCATGAAAGAAAACACCTTTCTTTCCCGATTCGTCGAGATTCAGGAGGAGCGCGGGCACAAGGTCATCACCACAGGCCCTTACAGGTTCGTCCGCCACCCGATGTATATAGGAGCCACGATCCTTCTGCTCTCGCTTCCCGTGGCTTTGGGTTCGCTTTATGCTCTCATCCCAGCGGCTTTTTGTGTCGTTTACGTGATCATTCGGACAGTGCTCGAGGACAAAACCCTGCACAAAGAGCTCGAAGGCTACGTGGAGTACGCCCAAAAGACGAAATACCGCCTCCTCCCCGGCATCTGGTAATTTTTTTATTGGGGTCAACCTTGATATTGAACGGTTCCGGTCACCCTTCAAAAAGTCAAAGCCGGAGGGAGTTTTTGGGTGTTTACTCAGGCAACTGTTGTTACTAAGCCGAAATCCACGTAAGCTTCTCTACTCGGACCAGAGTTCTCAAAAACATAAAAAACCACCAAAAAATTATCTCCAATGCCGTGAAGATTTCCCGAAAGCTGATTTGTTTTTTGACCAGCCCAGCTTACATTGCAGGTGTCTGTATTTCCTCCCCGAATTTTAAGGCTGAATACGGCCGTACAAGATTGTAATAACACGATTCTTCCGGCGTTTCTTGATAACTTGCTGGGCGTATTTGATCAAGTAACAACAGTTCCCTGAGGAAGCACCCAACTTTGGGACGATGCCAAATATTAAGAATGGGATGTTTTGTACAGTCTCGCCTTATGAACAAGAACCTCGAGATTTGTTTTGAATCTTTTATCATAAATCCCGTCAAGAGAAATAGTTATCACAGGAATCCCTGAGTCTCTGTGAAGTTTTTCAAGATAACATTGCAGTGCGCTCCCCGCCATACAGTGCGCTGGTATCAAATTAAGGATGCCATGAATATTGCCTGAACAACTATATAATGATGCAGTACCAATACCCTCAACAGCCTCACTGGCAGCTTTAGGGTTCATGAACTTTGCTGCCTCATTAATTACTTCCCTTGCCCTCTGTTCAGGGAGCACTAAATAAGGTGTTATATGTTTTGTCATATTATGTTCAATATGTTGCTGAATGGATTTAATAAACTTCAGAAGCCATTTTCCATTATTTCGTATAGCATTCTCCACAGAGTAATTAAGGAAAGAAGATGACAACGGAAGCACAGTCACTACTCCTAATTCCTCAAGATGCCTTATTGAATATTGGTTGCTAGGTCCATGTAATCTGACATAGCCTTCACCTACAATACCAATATTAACCTTATATTGGTTTTTATTAATCGGAACTTGCATAATTCTTTCTAAAAAATCAATCGCATCTTGTTTGATGTTTCCGTTAACGATGGTTTTACAAAACTCTTTTAGACCTGTTTTATAAGCTTTGTCCATTGAATCTTTTTGGATCTCGTAAGGCCTTCTTGAAAGCACAAGCTGCCTTATTGCTTCATTGGCTGTAATACTTTGCCAGAATCTATAAAAGAACCTTGCCATGCTAAGCTTAGTTAGCTTTTTGTCTCCGTTGATCGATTCCAATTTACTTATGTATCCTGCAGTTTCACCAGGAGTTGGAGTGATTACAGGGATATTGTCAAATCCTAATCTCCGGAAAACGAGTTCCTGTAAAAGAGAGTATACCTTTTGTCTGCATGCACCATCAGCCTGATGATTGAAAAAAGCAATATTTTGTGGATCCTCGCCTGAATTCATCAAAAAATACAGATAATCTCCTGCTGTCATTCTTGCAGGAAGACATGTTTTCTCAGGGATGTACCTGTTAGCAATCGCAAGTGATTCTGGTGTTGAGGGGTCTAAGGCTCGTGCTTCAATTCCCAGCAATTTAAGTGTTTCAATAAAAACTGGAACATCATCGTCCATTCTTGGCACATAGAGTATCCTTCTTTTAGTTGGAGTATGAATAGAAAGTCTAGTTTTCTCATATACTTTTTCTGAATTCATCCGTTCTTTAATGTTATCCATTAATGCTTCCACACGTGTCTGGATGTGGGCAGGTGCAGTTGTCTTTCCTACTTCAATCCCAAGGAAGAATTTCCCACCAAGAGCTTCCCGATAAAATTCTTCAAGGAATGAATCTGGCCCACAGGAAAATACTGAGAAAAATATGCTATTGAGCTTCAGGTTTGTCCTTATTATTTCTGCAGCCCTCATGACCTGGTGATAGTATCGCCAGTTAGCAAGATTCTGTACATCACTAATATCGACATCATCCAGAGGAAGATAATCAAAGGGAATAGGAAATCCTCCAGCTTTTAGTATCATTTTTGGCAGATCAACATTAATTCCTGGATCTCCTAAAGTGTATGATCTACCAACAACAACAATGGGAAATCTATATTTATCGAGGTTTGAAAAGATCTCTTGACCACGCTCTCTAAGTTTCTTTTTGAATTGAGATAAGGCTTCAAGACCTACTCTGAGTGCGGCCTTCGCCTCTTTTTTAGTTTTTCCCAGTTTTTTTGCAACCTTTATCATCTCCTCTTCAAGATTAAATCTCTCTTTATGCATATGGATAGCTGGCCTTAACATATGCTCAACAATTTCAGAGAGCTCAGGTGAGGTGCATATTGCTGCAAACGGCATGTTCTGTGATAATGTGCAAAGATAACTCTTTCTTTCTTTCCATTTGGTCTGAGGCCCCTCAATTAAACAGGGGAAAAATATGTAATCAATACCCTTTTCAACCAAGTCTTTTAAGTGGCCGTATGTAATTTCGGCAGGGAAACATGTTTCAGCAACAACATTATTAAGACCTTTTGCAACAATTTCTTTATTAGTCCTCCCTGATGTTACAACCTCAAAGCCGAGTTCTTCGAAAAATGCTTTAAACAGCGGAAAGAATTCATAATATTGAGAGAAGAGGCGTGGCATACCTATCTTAGCTCTAGTTCCTCCGAACTTTTTTTCCGATCTCCTGTAATCTGCTCTGAGCAGTTGATCCCTTTCTTTGAAAAGATCTGGGAATGTTATTTTTGACTTTAGTTTCTGCCCAGTGGAGAGCGAATATTTTTCACATCTATCTCCACCATATAAAGTGGCATCGTCATTTGTAAATACCTGAGATACATTGCAGAGATTTGTGCATCCCTCACATTGGAAAGAATCAAGGGTATAATTCCTTTTTTTGATTTTTTTAAGGCCTATGAAATTTGTTTTGCCAGTGTGGTGTTTTTTTGCGTGAATTGCCGCACCTATTGCTCCCATAACCTCGTTGTGTTCAGGAACAATAATATTTGCTTTTGTGAAATATTGAAGAGCTGCAGCAACCGCCTCATTAAGGGCAACTCCTCCTTGAAAAAAGATTGTTTTTCTGGTTCTGTCGCCTATTTTAAATTGGTTCAAGTAATTTTCGGCTACTGCATAAGCCACGCTCGCAAGGAGGTCCTCAAGAGATTTATGTCCTTGCCGGGCGGCAAGCTCTTCTTCAATGAAAACTGTACATTTCTTGTTTCCAAAAGAGACAGGAGATTTTGCGTGTAGGGCAAGTGATGCAAAATCCTGAATCTTTACGTCAAGTTGTTTTGTCTGCTCTTCAATAAATGATCCCGTGCCTGCGGCGCACGACTTGTTCATGTCAAATTGTTCTATTCCCTTAATATACTTTGAATCCTGTCCGCCTATCTCGATTATTTCATCAAATGAAACTCCCATTCTTTCTGCAATTGTTAGAGAGCCTGTCCTGTGAGCAGTTATTTCATTTACATCTATTACACCGCCAAGATAATTTGCAATCAATTTTCTACCAGAGCCTGTAACCGCCACATCCGCAACTATAATCTTATCACCAACCTCATCTTGTACCTCTTTCAAAGCACGGGTCACAACACCGAGGGGATTGGCCTGTGTAGGAAGGTATTTTTTTGCTAAGAGTTTCCAATCCCTATCATAAGCATTTTTGTCAAAATAAAGAACAGCCACACTGGTACTAACTGAACCCACATCAACACCAATATATACAGGTATTTTTTCATCAGAGACAGGAATCCCATCAACACTCCTTCTTCTTATTATAATTTTATCGTTTAGCTTCAGTGGAGGTAGTTCAACATCTTTGAAGGTGGAAAACTTATTCATTTTTAATCTTGCTTTTTGTATAAGATATCCAGCTTTGGAAGTCCTTTCACTTGCCAGTATTGCTGCGCCAATTGCAGACATAGATCTGCGATATTGTGGGATGAACAATTTTACATTATTACCAGATGAGCTTAGAATATCCTCAAGAGTTCTTACCATTCCAACATTTTCAGCTGCTCCTCCTTGAAAGGAATAAGGGCTTTCGAGTTTTTTTCCTCTGCCAAGTGTTCCAAGTAAATATCTTATCATTGCATAATGAAGCCCAGCAGCAATATCCTCTTTACAAGCTCCCTTCTGCTGCTTATCAATCATATCAGAGCCCGCAAATACTGCACATGTCCCAGATATGTTTTCAGGATTTTTTGACTTCAAGGCAAGCTTTCCGAATTCTTCTATTGAGCAACCAAATCTCGAAGCAGATTGGTTAAGAAATGAGCCTGTTCCTGCAGAACAATGAGGTGGAAGCATAATGTCGTCTAGTTTAGGATTCCCCTCATTATCTTCTCTTATTAGTATAAGATTAGATGACGAGGCACCTATATTGAGGATTGTTCTCAAATGAGGAAAAAGCCTCATATTTGCTTCTGCTGAAGCAAGATGAGGATTAACATAATAAGCATTAAGGCCTTTGGCCAAACTCTCTCCAAGATCTCCTGTAACTGCTATACTGGAAATATCTTGATCTGCTAACAGTCTCTCTATTAAGTTAAAAGCCCTTTGAACTGGCTGCCTTTCATGATCTACAATCTCAAGCTCTTCCACTTTCCCACTTAAAGGATCATAAGCTGCAGCTTTTATTGTGAGAGAGCCGATATCTATACCTAAGATCTTTGACATTACAGATTGCCCCTTTAAACATTTTTATTCTACTGCTTTATTGGGAAAATTCAAGTTCTCATCTCCAGTTCTTTAATTTTGACATCAAATTTTTCCTGTGATAAAAGTTTTTAGCGAGGAATACAAGAGAAATAATAGAAAAGTGGGGAAAATTACAAATTAATAAAAAGAGGTGATAATTTTGGAAATTAAACTCACTGAGCCAAAATTAAAAGGTATAAGAAGTCTTGAAGAATGCATATTTGAGCGGCAAAGTGTTAGAAGTTTTAAAGATAAAGATATAGAAATAGAAAAAATTTCACAAATTTTGTGGGCTGGACAAGGCAAAAAAGGAGGAAAAAAGACTGTACCCTCTGCTGGTGGGACTTATCCTTTAGAGCTATATGTTGTTATAAAAAGGAAAGGTTTATTTCATTATGATTCGGAGAGAAATTTATTGAAATGTGTAAGAGAAGGTGATTTTGGAAAAGATTTAGCTAAAGCATCTTTAAATCAAAGGTTTATTCATGAGGCGCCCTTAAATGTAATAATTTGTGCTGATTTTGATAGAACATGTAATTATTATGGAAAAAGAGGAGAAAGATACGTTTATATAGAAATTGGGCATTGCGCGCAAAATATTGAATTAGAAGCAGTTGCTTTAGGATTGGGATCTGTTCCTATAGGTGCCTTTTATGATGATGAGGTAAAGAAAGTTTTAGATCTCCCAAAAAATATTGATCCTATTTATATTATTCCTATTGGATATAAAAAATAGATAGGGATGAAGACATATCAACGTTTCCTAACACAAAACTTTAAACCTTTTGATCCTTTAGAACTTGCCAGAGAAACTGAAAAAATAGTGACTAGAGGAGGTAAAGAGGGATTAGAAAGGAAGTATGTCGGCATTTATTCAGCTCCTGTATATCGAGGAATAGCAACAGGATATGCTGCAGGTTGTTGTTTACGCTGTATCTATTGTTGGGCTAATTGGTCAAGAGATTTTCCTGAAAAGATTGGAGAATTTTACTCTCCTAAAGAGATTGCTCAAGGACTTTTCAAAGCAGCTGAAAAAGGTATAACTGCTCCAGGTTGGGAACGTTTTAGCCATCTTAAAGTTGAAAGGCTTCGTTTATCAGGATGCGAACCAACAATTGGAAAGGATCATTTATTATCAGTCTTGAAATATGTAAAAGATTCCAAATACTTACTTTTTATCTTAGAGACGAATGGTATACTCTTTGGTGCTGATAGAAATTATGTGAAACAATTAAAAGAATTTAAAGAAAAACTCTATGTCAGGGTTTCATTTAAAGCTGCTTTACCAGAAGGTTTTACACAAAGAACTGGAGCTCTTGGGGAGTACTATGAACTTCCTTTCAAAGCTTTGGAATATCTTTTAGATGAAGGAGTTTATGCAAGAGCTGCAGCGATGACCGATCCTGGAGTTATGCCAAAAGAAGAAAGGAAAATTTTAATAGAGAAATTGAATAGAATAGACCCAAAAACAAACTATTCTTCCACTCTTGAAGAAGAGCGAATTGATAGGTATGATACTACACTCCAACGATTAAAGGCTTTTACTGATCTAGAATTTGCAAAGAAACTTGAGAAAGGAATTGAAGGGGATCTTAATGAATAAATTTCCCGATCTTTTGAAGTGGCCAAAGGAGAATTAACGTAGGCGTATGAATATTAAAATTCCTTGGCTTCTGGTTAGCATAAAAGAAAGCTTAGCGAATTAGCGGATTATAAAGGAGGCAACCAGGGATAAGGGGATTATTGTTGTTATGCTTTTTGAGCTTAAAGGTGAAACAAATATCCAAATATAAGATAATAAAATATATCAAAATGGGAGGGCAAAGAATGGATAAACTCAGAAGTTTTTTTTCGTTTTTTCTTTTTTTATTATTAATCTTTCTGTTACCCATTACCATAGCTTCAGAGAGCAATCAAAAAAGAGAAGGATATGAAGAACAAGCTGCAAAAGGTCTAAAGGTCTTTATCGTTAGCGACCACGGGATTGGCTCTGTGGTCAGCGATCTTCAAGCAGTTCCGGGAAGGGCTCAATACCAAGTATATCGACATTTAATGACAGAGGAGGTCAATGCCTGCATAAGGGGTGCCATGGCTGCTGGAGCTACAGAAATAATGGTGGCAGATTCCCATGCTCATATGCAGAACATAATCGTGGAGGAGCTAAACTCGGTGGCTAAATTGGTAAGAGGCGGCCCTCGTCCACTCTGTATGATGGAGGGAATTGATAAAAGCTTTGATGCAGTAATAATTATCGGAGGGCATGCTCGCACAGGCACACGATATGCCGTGAGGGAACACAGCTTTGGTCATGATTATCTAAATATATGGGTGAATGATATACTGGTAAATGAATTTATATTTAACTCTATGATTGCTGGATATTTTGATGTTCCGGTGGTTTTAGCAACTGGAGATGAGGCATTTACTCGTCAGATGAAAGAATATTTGCCCAATATAGAAACGGTTACTGTTATGAAAGGAGTGGGGCAGGGAGCTATTACCATCCATCCATCTAAATCTCGCGCTCTCATAGAGAAGAAGACTACGGAGGCCTTAAAGAGATTATCATCCTTTAAACCCGCCAAGCTTGCCCCTCCCTATACTTTGAAGATTGAATTTGCCCATGTTCATCTTGCGGAATTGGCTAGCTGGATTCCTGGAGTAAGATTGGAAGATGACCGAACTATCTCCTTCACTACAGAAGATTTTCTCCAGATTCCTCACTTATTAGAGGTAATAATGAACCTGAGTTATAGCAAGTAAGGGGTATTTGCAGCAAGAAATTGTTATTGTACAAATAACCTTTCTACTTATACCTTTTTCACTTTTTTCAATTAAAACCAGATTCTGAGATCCCATTTCTATCACGGGTGCAATCAGCCTTCCTCCTATCCTGAGTTGTTCAATTAAAGGAGGAGGGATTTCTATGCAGGCCGCAGTTATGCAGATTCTGTCATAAGGAGCCATCTCTGCATACCCAAGACCTCCATCTCCTTTCACAAGGACAATATCATTATAGACTTCATTTTGAAAGATAGGAATTTGGGTGCTTACTCAGGCAACTGTTGTTACTAAGCCGAAATCCACGTAAGCTTCTCTACTCGGACCCGAGTTCTCAAAAACATGAAAAACCACCAAAAAATTATCTCCAATGCCGTGAAGATTTCCCGAAAGCTGAGTTGTTTTTTGACCAGCCCAGTTTGCATTGCAGGTGTCCGTAGTTCCTCCCCGAATTTTAAGGCTGAATGCGGCCGTACAAAATTGTAATAACATATTTGGAGAGAAAGGTTGTCATCAAGCATATATTAACGCCTGGAATGACAGGCTGTCCGACGTCCCAAATAAGCACAACTCTGTCGGATTGTAAGATTAAATCGCTCTATGAATGAGGTGTTTATTGTGGAGGAATCCTCTGATTCGAATAGGAGTTGTTCCATCTTTGAATTGGTCCCAATGATCAATCGCCGTTCTACTTCGAATGGCAGATGATATTCCCTCTACCAAACTTGCCATGATCCTTACATTTTTCATTCTGGCAGCAGCGATCCTTTACGGGTTTATACTTCATTATACATATTCCCAGTCAAACAATTGTTCTAAACTAACTTGAAAGTAATAACTTGGAGGGTATGTTTGATCAAGTAACAACAGTTCCCTGAGGAAGTACCAGTTTTCTTACTCTGTGCAATTTAATCCGGTCACTTTGGGACAACTTCAAATATTAATAGGGTGAAGAGGCAAATAAGGCTATATGTGAAAGAAAAAGAATCTTAATATACGAAAAAATAGGGAAATAGATATTGTGTCCCTTATTAACTTTGGATCAGGTTCTGGAGTGAATCGAAAGGAAAAGATATAATGCCGAAGAGGGGATGAGGTTTAATGTCTCATCTAATTAATGTACTATTTATAGGCTTTAGAAGAAGTGTCCACTTCACAGTCATAGATTTATTTGTTAATTTGGAGCCATTGATAGAAGGGGGGATATTCGCGTTAAGTTCTATTGTTGTCTATCGCCACAAACAGAGGGTTCATTAAATGAGCCAGTGCGATTAGCACAACACAGCCGATCACGTTAAACCACAGGTAGGGAATCTCTGTGAAAAAAAAGCAGGCTAATACGGCCAGCTCTGCGATGAGGGCCGCAATAAAGGTGGCGTTTCCGCCGATACTTTTGAAACCGAAAGCTAGTATGAAAATTCCTAGAATCGTTCCATAAAAAAGAGAACCCAGAATATTCACAGCTTCGATTAGCGACCCTAGGCGGTTGGCAAACAGCGCAAAACTGACGGCATAGATCCCCCAGAAAACCGTGGCTAATTTGGATGCGATGAGATAATGCCGATCCGAGGCTTTTTTCTTGAATGCACGTTTGTAAATATCTATGACAGTGACTGAGGCCAGGGCATTCAATTCAGCAGAAGAGGAGGACATCGAAGCTGAGAGGATAGACGCGAGAATCAGCCCGATTAGTCCCACCGGTAAGAAGTTTATGACAAAACTTAGAAAGACATAGTTGATATCGTTGGTGTCGGCATTCGGATTGGCTTTTTTAATGAGTGCAGTGGCTTCTTCTCTGATCTCAGACTCCGAATCTCGCGATTTCTGCAGCATATGGATGGCTTGATCTAAATTCGAATCCGCATGGCTCTCGATGGCAGTCAGCATCTCACGAATGTGAGATTGCTTTTCTTTATGGACGCGCTTATATTTGGTTTCCAGGTCCTGATAAGGTTGGGAGTAGGAGCTGCTTTTGATATTTGCTGTTTCGACCGAATTGAAAAAAATTGGGGGTGTTACGAACTGGTAAAAAACAAAAATCATGGCTCCGGTGAAAAGAATGGTGAACTGCATAGGAACCTTAAAAACCCCGTTTGCCAATAGCCCGAAACGAATATGTGCTATCGAACGTCCAGAGAGATATCGCTGCACCTGCGATTGGTCCGTTCCGAAGTACGAAAGGGCCAGGAATGTTCCTCCGATTAGCCCAGACCAGATGCTGTAACGGTCCTTCCAGTCAAAAGCGAAGGTTATGACGTTTAATTTCCCCATTTTGCCCGCCACATGGACGGCATCCAGGAAGGAAATGTCGGACGGCAGTAAGCGAAAAATCATGAAAAAGGCCGCTCCCATCCCCACGGTTATGATACCCATCTGCAAGAGATGAGTTTTATAGACGGCGTCGGTACCGCCGGTGGTGGTGTACAAGATGACAAGGCCGCCAATCATAAAAATTGTGAGACGAATATCCCACCCAAGAAGCACTGAAATGATCAAGGATGGGGCAAAGATAGTGAATCCGCAAGCCAAGCCTCGATGCATGAGAAAGAGAATGCTTCCAAACGTGCGGTTTTTCAAATCAAAACGCTGCTCTAAAAATTCATAGGCCGTGTAGACTTTTAATCTGTGGAAATGGGGGACAACTACAATGGAGATGATGACCATGGCGATGGGGAGGCCTAAATAGAACTGCACAAAACGCATCCCGTCCACATAGGCCTGTCCCGGCGTGGAAAGAAAGGTAATGGCGCTGGCCTGTGTCGCCATGATAGAAAGCGTGATTGTGTACCAGGGGGTCGATTTGTTCGCCAGAATATAACCATTGATGTCTTTTTTCCCCCGGGTCTTCCAGACGCCATAGACGGCGACAAATACGAGAAAAGAAATCATCAATATCCAGTCAAAGTTACTCATGGTTTATAATTTTATCGGTCTTAAGGCCGAAAATTTATGGCGTTTTCTGCTAGGCCCTTAATATTTCCTCATAAAAGGCTTCGTATTGAGGAATGATTTGATCTGCATTGAAAGACTGCGTGGCTCGTCTCCTGGCTTGCTGTTTAAATAACTCGTGTTTTTCTGGGTTGCCCAAAAGTTCGATGGTTTTTTCCGCCATTTTTTTTATTTCACCCAAAGGATAAAGATATCCTGTCTCGCCGTGTGTGATGACTTCTGGTAGACCTCCAGTTTCGGTAGCGATCACCGGAACACTGCAGTTCATGGCTTCGAGCGCCGTCAATCCAAAGCTCTCCTGTTCGCTGGGCAAAAGAAAGAGATCGGCGCAAAGGAACAAAGGTTCTAAATGATCCTGTTCCCCCAGAAAATACACATCGGCACTGAGTTTCAACTCTTTGACCAATTGCTGGATGAACAGCCGCTCCGGTCCGTCACCGATCAATATGAGTTTTGCCGGGATTCTGGCATGAACCTGCTCGAAAATACGGACAACGTCTCCCACTCTTTTAACCGGACGGAAATTGGAGGCGTGCATAAGGATCTTTTCTCCATGAGGCGCATAGGATTCTCGATCACACTGGCTGGGACGTTGTACTGGTCGAACGGGGTCGATAAAATTGTAGATAACCCGTATCTCACACTGAATGTCGAATTCGCGGATGGTCCGCTGTTTCAAATAATTGGAAACTGCAGTGACACCGTCGGATTTCTCGATAGTGAATTTTATGACCCGGTGAAATGATTGATCAGCCCCGACCAGTGTTATATCCGTTCCATGCAGAGTGGTGATGATTTTTATCACCCGCGAATTCAAAATCTGTTTTGCCAAATAGGCACTGGCGGCGTGGGGGACAGCATAATGGGCATGAATAAGTTCAAGATCATAGGCCTCAACCAGTTCCACTAATTTTGTGGCCAGTCCAAGAGCATAAGGCGGGTATTTAAAGAGCGGATAGCTCGCAATTCCCACCTCATGGATAAAGATATTCTGATGAAAAGAACGCAAGCGAAAGGGGGGAGCATAGCTCACAATGTGGATTTCATGTCCTTTTTTGGCAAGGCCGATCGCTAATTCCGAAGCCACGACACCGCTGCCGCCGTGTGTCGGGTAACATACTATTCCAACTTTCATGGTAAATGCTTAACCTGAAATATTTATAAAACCGTGGATCCTCATGGAATCGTCTCTAGATATTCCGCGTCGAAAAAATCAACAGGATCATTGATTTTTATTGCTTCCCGAACCAGGAAAGGCTCGCCATATTTTACGCCGATATATGCACCGTATTGTTTGTCTCGAGTTGCGATTCTGTCCAGGAATTCAGGTCTGCTGAGCAGAGTTTCATCATCTCCGAATTCTTCCTTATCCTGGTGGTGAAGTTGCGATTTGTAGGAGAGAATAGATTTCATCTTTTGTGCGTGAAAATCCGAGATGTCAACAATAAAAGACGGTTTGAACTCGAAGCGTGTCTGGTAGTAAATGACTTTGTATGGCCTATAGGGTTCCTGATCCGTTTT